>Ga0208979_100694_pt1 | contig 12624 bp, 12 predicted proteins | sample HotLakConsUCCSLE_FD_184738 | JGI IMG/M metagenome (GOLD analysis project Ga0208979, IMG submission 184738) | Hypersaline microbial mat communities from Hot Lake, Washington, USA - Hot Lake Consortium UCC-SLE (SPAdes) | ecosystem: Environmental > Aquatic > Non-marine Saline and Alkaline >... | reverse complement strand
GAGACTTTCAAAGTCCGGCTCATCGCCTCAACCAGAAGCAATATCATCCCCATTGGTTACACAATCTACAAGTTTGCGCTTCTTGTCAGGGCCATAGACTGCTGACATAGAAAACGTTAGTGTCAGGAAAATTCAATGATGAGGGTTTGCTCATCAACAGCTTTTGCCTTTGAGATTCGAGGATATTGCATAGAGATTCCATACTCCGATTAGTTTAATGGAGGCAGTTTACGGAACTCCTGAGAATTGCACATTTCGAGCAGATCCTGCTGATAGAGATTAGCCCAACCCATCACTAACTCTATGGATTGCAAGCTTATGCTTTAGCTTTCTGGCCTAGAGCTACAGCAGCGTGCGGAGGTGTACCGCAAAAGGCAATGCTTTACTTTCGCAATAGGCCGCGACTCACTTGGCCTATTGCGAAAGTAAAGGTTCCACAGCTTTTTTGTATTCTATCCAACTGAGAAACGCAATAAAGCAAGAAGGGGTGCAGCTTGGCTACTTTGCATACTCCTTGATGCCCACTTGCACTGATAAATAGTGAAACAACTCACTCCGAAAAATTAAAGACACCTCATGAGCCGCTTCTACTTGAAGCTTCAAACTAGGCCACAGTCTCAGAAAGTCTTCTTTCAGAAAGCGTTTCTGATTATGAAAATTATATAGACCGTCTATCGGAGTCAGGATCACATCCACATCGTCTACGTCCTCTCCTCGAAACTCTACAGCCGACATTAACCATGTCAGCGTATTATCGTCCAATTTAATGACAGGTATAGCCGGAACGATTTCGGCAGAGACAGGACCAGTCTGATCAAACCTAACTAAGATTTTCTCAATCGGCTGAGCCTTATTGATACTCCTCACACACCAACACAAACACGAGTCGGCGTCCTTCCTCTCTTCTAATGCAATTTCCTTCCATTCCGTATTCTCTGTTTTGACGGCTTCAGATATGTATTCAGTCAGCTTATCCATTTTCCAATACCTTAAGATTAGATTCTATGCACGAATAGTGCCGCACCTTTGCCTCAGCTAGCTAACCACTTCACTAGCTAGCTGAAAATAGTTCAGATCTGCTCGATGTCGGCACCCAGATTCAATCCCATTGTTCGTTGGGATGAGGTTCGCAGGACAGATCCATTGAACTAGGCATTGCAACCCCTTTAACCCCTATCAATGTTTCGACAGCTGGTTTTCCCACCTGGCCAGAGGACACAACAGCGCCATTCATGGCCGCCGCACTCAGTTTCACCTCGCGCAGGAGAGCAGCCGTTCCCATGTAAACCGTCATGGCAGCCTTATCTTTTAGTTCAGGGCGTAGTCTCCATAGTTCTTGCAATAGTGCTTCCAGTGCCTGCGTTCTATGGACATATAATCTGTTAGTCATTATGCAGCCTCTGCCCTCGCGGATACCCTCATCAATCGAGATGGGTCTAACTGCGAGGCCGCATACATTTGATAGACGGTCTGGTAATCGGGTGAATCCTTTAATAGTTCAAGATGATGACGTTCGCACCACCTTTCTGCGGCATCGCCACCGACACATCGAATTAAACTTGAACCACCCCCAATAAAAGCAATTCGAGGCACGATATCCTCGTACGGAGAGGCGTTCTTCAGCTCCGTTTTGATCGCCTGTACTGCGTTCTCAAGCCGCTGTTTTGGCACTTTCATGTAAGGCTTAAGAAAATTCCTAAAGTCTATCTCTTTGAATTGCCAGCGCCCGTTACTCAAAAGACTAGATAATTTGTCCGGGCAAGGTGCCGCCGAGAATCCAGCAGACTTAACCGCTTTTAGAAATCGGTCATCTGATAAAAGTGACGAAATAATTAAATTGCACCCACCTCGGTTGCCATCGGACAACGGTAGTGTCTTCACGCCTTCTTCTGGATGCCGAAAGCCTGCTAGCAACGTACCTTGACCCAGATCAATAACACCATTGAACGCTGGGTTTAGGTCTAGAAAAATGACACCTTCTTGAAAAGCGCCGACGCGCTCCAACAAAACAACGTAGTCACGGCCTTCGTAGCGAAAACCAGTTTCTAGCTTTGAGAGTTCTTTGATGATCTCGCGCTCGATACCCTGATGAAAGATAGGGCTAGAGATTCCAAGACTTAGCTCTACAGGGCCACCACCCGGAAATATTTCAATCAACGCTGCGGCCACAACAACCGCCAGTTCTCTGATCTTGTCGTTATTATCGAGCGGCGTGTATCGTGTTCCTAAAAATGTTTTGATTGCAGGTTCACCACACAAGTACACCTGCCCACTTTTCAAGAACATGATGCCGTCTTGAAACGGTTCCATCTTACGAGTCACAGAAGGAATCTTAAAAGTCGCTCTCTTTTCCCCCTCCACAATGGGCAAAATTTTGCTACTCCCATTCCCTCTGTCTAAATATATTTCGAGTCTCATTTTTTCCTCTTATTTTCTTTTGGGCAAAACGACGCATATACAGCGTAGGTTATACGTCGCTTTGGCGGGAGGAGTTAGAAGAAATGTTTTTTGTCAGAAAGTGGTCATTCTTGGTCACAAACAAGAGATTTCTTGACAGCCGCTATACCCCAATGCCTACAATGGGTTTACCCTTTCTGACATACTTCCTGGCGTCCTGTGTGGAATCTCCCGAATAGCCCTTGGAAAGGGCGTCAGAATTTCTTCTTTCCCAGACTTTTCCCTTCTGTTCTTTCTTTAGAACAATCCCAATGCTCAGCACCAGCAATCTAAAATCTGCTCAAGCTGCAACCTATTTTGAGAAGGACGACTACTATTCTCAATCGGAAGGCCCTAGCCAATCGCGTTGGGTCGGCCAAGGTGCCGAGCGTTTGCACCTCTCTGGCAGCATTGAGCAAGAGACTTTCCAAAAGCTACTGCGCGGCAAGTCACCAGAAGGACAACTGCTCTTCAGCCGCAGGCTCAACCCCTCCACCCGCAGAGCCGCCACTGACTACACCTTCAGCGCACCCAAAAGCGTCAGTGTCGCTGCCCTGGTGCAAGGCGATAGGCGTGTCATCCAAGCCCATCACATGGCCGTTGACCGTACCCTCAAGGTCTTAGAAGAACGCTATACCCAAACGAGAGTCACGACAGAAACAGGGCGGCAGACACTCAACACGGGCAACCTGATTGCCGCTGTCTTTCCCCATGGCACGAGCCGAGAGGCAGAGCCGCAGCTGCACAGCCATTGTGTGGTGATGAATGCCACACAGCTGGAGAATGGCATCTGGTATAGCGTCTTGAATGACAGCGCCATTATGAACAAAAAGCTGTTGGGCCAGATTTACCAAAATGAGCTGGCCTTTGAGCTCAAGAAGATTGGCTATGAGATTACCCAACGAGACCATGGCCAGTTCGATATCAAGGGCTATTCGCCTGAGCTATTAGCGACCTTTTCGACGCGACGTGCCCAGATTGAGGCGCTGGTGGCTGAGTGGAAAGCTTCGGGAAAGACTGTGCGCGATGCCGAGGGCTACCCGATTCGCATGGAGACCTTGCTGCGGGAGGTCGCCAACCTTCAGACCCGCAAGGTCAAGCCACAGATTGTAGAAGCCGAGAAGCTATTGCAAAACTGGCAGGCGGTCATTGCGATGAAGGGACTGAGCCTACCGGAGCTGCCGGGTGAGCAGGCTATCGGAGTCAGCGAAGGCGCAAAAGCAGAAACACTAGAAGCACCAGCCACACTCTCCCCAGCACTCTCCCAAGCTGTCACCGATGGCATTGCCCACTGTGGCGAACGCGATGCCATCTTCAGAACCACTGCGATTGAAAAATTCGTCTTTGAGCATCACATCGGTGAGCTGAGCATTGAGCAACTGCAGCAGGCCATCGCATCCCATCCTGAGCTGATCACCGTAGAGGCAGGCCCCAGAAATAGCACTGGAAACAGCACTAGAAAAGGCACAGGAAAAGACACTGCAAAAGTCACCACTCAATCGGCCCTACAGCTAGAGCTAACCAGCATTCGGCTCATGCAGCAGGCGCAAGGGCAGGTCGGCCAAATCGCCTCGGCTGAAACAGTCGGCGCTTGCCTGGAGCCATTGAACCTGAGCCCAGAGCAACACAGCGCGATCTCACTCAGCTGCCACAGCGCTGACCAGTTCATCGGCTGGCAGGGCGCTGCCGGTACGGGTAAAACCTTTGCCCTCAGTGCCCTCAAAGAAATAGCCGTAGACCAAGGCTATGAGGTCAGTGGCTATGCCCCGAGCGCTGCTGCTGCTCATGAGCTAGGCGAGTCGCTACGCATTGAGACCAATACCGTCGCAAGGCTATTGCTTGAGGCTTCGCTAGCCCCAGACAATGACCTCACCGAACGCAGGAGAAGGCGAAAGCTATGGCTCATCGACGAAGCGGGGCTCCTCAGCATGAGGGAAGCCCAAGCACTCCTGACCAGAGCCACGGAAGAAGAGGCCAGGGTCATCTTCGTCGGCGATACCCGCCAGCTCTCAGCCGTTGAAGCGGGCAATCCCTTCCGCAGCTTGCAGGCGGGCGGGATGCTCACCGCCCATCTCGACCAGGCGAGGCGGCAACAGCAGGCCCAACTTCGGCAAGCGGTGCAGTTGATTTCCCAAGGGGCTGTCAACGCGGGCATCCAAGTCCTAGAACGGGCTGGCTGCATTAGCGAAATTGACAACACTCAGGCAAGGGGCGAAAGGCTCGTCAGTGACTACCTCAATCTGGAGCATGACGAACGCCAGAAAACCCTATTGCTCTCGGGCACCAATGCCAATCGTCTAGCGCTGACGGCTCAGGTGCGGCAGGGCTTACAGGCTGAAGGCTCCCTGGGCCAAAATGTCTACACGATGGAGTCATTGCAGCGTAAAGACCTTACTCAAGTCCAAGACCGCTATGCGAGCAGCTATGAAACGGGCGATATCCTGGTGCCTGTACGCCACTACAAGCGCCAGGGGCTGGCAAAAAATGAGCATTACCGCGTCAGAGCGGTAGATACCCAAACGAATACACTCACGCTTGAAACCACAGAACAGCTGCTCATTCAGGTGAATCCGGCGCTGTGTGAGAAGAAGGCTGTTTACCGGGTGCTCACTGCCGAGATTGCAGCGGGCGATCTGCTCAAGTGGACCAAGAACAATCGCATTGCTGACACCCGCAATGGCCAGCAGTTCACTGTAAAGAGCATCACCCCTGAAGGCATCGCGCAGACGATTAATGACGACGGTGAGCAACGAACGCTTGACCTAACCGGGGCTCAGCATATTGACTATGCCTGGGTATCGACCACCTACAGCAGTCAGGGGAAGACAGCCAGCAACGTCATGGCGCTAATCGATAGCACCACGAATAAAGAAGCGTTCTATGTGGCCACTTCTCGCGCTAAGAACCGAGTCCAGCTCTATACCTCCAGCCTTGACGACTTACAGCTGCTCGCAGAAAGGTCTCGGGCCAATGAAAACGTCAGTGACTACATTCCTCTGTTTGAACTGGCCCAAGCTGAAATATCGCCATATGAGATCAGCACCGAAATCAGCACCGGGATCAGCACCGAGATCAGCCCTGAGATAATCCCTAATGAACAACCCCATGAACCCATCACAGCCACACCAACCACAGCCGCACCCATCTCAGCCCCACCAACCACAAACGCCCAGACCCCAGCAGATTACGCCCGAGAAACTCCAGGCACTGCTGACCGTCGCCGTCCTAGAAGGCACCAGGCCGCTGGTCTTGGCAATCGAACAGCAGCAGGAGCAGCTAGACGAACTAGAGAACTGGCAGTACCAAATGTCGCAGAACTTAGGGCTGTACTGGCAGGAATTGCGGAACTTCGTCGACTCGCAGAACTCTCCCGTGCCACCGTCTGGATTGCACAAGCAGCTCAAAGAATTAACGATAGCGCTCGGCAATTGGCACTCGCAGCAGCAGGCATTACTCGACTCTATGAACAAGTTGGGCAACAGCTTGAACAACAGCGGCATGAACAGCAGCTCGAACAACAGCGGCATCAACAGCGGCAGCTTGAACGGCAGCTTGAACAGCAACAGCTTGAACAACAGCGCCACGAACAACAGCTCCAGCCAGCCTCCCCAGCACTAGAGGCACTCAGGGAAACGCCTAACCCTGAAGTCCAGACTGGCGTACAGGCTGAAGTCCAAACCGCAGTCAAAACTGACGCCAAAATGATAGGTGAAATTGCCGCAGTGGCAGAGCCTGCTGATCCTCCATCCCCTGCGCCTCAACCGCTAGCGCCTCAACCGCAGGTGCCTCAATTGCTCACGCTTCAGCCACCTGCACCCGAGGCTTCCCTCACGCAGCAGCTCGATGCTTTTGCCAGCACGCTAGGGTACGAACCGGGCGATCGCCTGTATGTGCGATCTCTATTGCCCAAGCATCTACCGGATGACCTGGCGCTCAAGCATGGGCTCAAGTTTGAAGTTGAAGAGAATGGACAAAAGCGGCTGATCCCAAATACAAGGCGCGGCTATCTGACCGTCGGCTCTTGGGAATTCACGCACCTCAGAAAGGACAAAGAACCCGTTGTCTATCCAGATGGGCTCGCTCAACTAGCAGAACTCAACCAGCAGGGACGCGGCATCTACTTTGTCGTCAATCCGGGCGGCGAACGCGACAACGAAATTACTCAAGCAAGATCCCTCTTCTGGGAAAACGACACCCAGACCAAAGCCCAGCAGCTCCAGCAGGTACGCACTGCCGGACTGCCGGTCGGGGCCATTGTCGAAACGCACCAGTCTATTCACTGCTACAGCCCGCTCGAAACGCCACTGCAAGACCTGAGCCAATGGACGCAACTCCAAGAGCGACTCATCCAGCGAATGGATTCAGATCCAGCCATTCGCAATAGTTCGCGGCTCATGCGTTTGCCGGGATTCGACCATGTGCGGGTGCAGGATGATGAACTGATGTTCTCGCCGGTGACGCTGCGGCATGTCGCACCAGCGGCAAAGACGACCGTAGAAGCCATCGATGCCCAATTGCCACAGTGGGATGACACGCGCTGGCAGCGGCAGGCTCAATCAGCAGATGGACAACCAGCTGGACAACCACAATCTACTGGCGTAGCGGCTATCCCCACACTGCCGACTGAGAATCCCTGGGATATTCGTAACTTTGCGGCCTATCTCAATGGCGATCAGCGCTCCCACAACGGCTGGCTTCAGGTGCAGTGTCCTGAGCATGGCGGCGATGGTCATAGCGGCAATAGCCTGCATATCAATGAAAGCACCGGCCAATACAAGTGCCATGGCGGCTGTGATTCCCAAGCGGTCTATGACGCTGCCTCAAAGCTGGCAGAGTCAAGGGGATGGCAACCACCCAAGCAGAAGACGACAGCAACGACAGCAACGGCTGAACCGACAACAACGACAACTACGGCTGAACCGGCTGAACCCGCGACACAGGCCACTGCTGCGCCTATACCACCTGCACCATCGCCTACACTACCGACGACAACAGCGACTACACCATCGCCTACAACAACACCGACACCGACTGTGCCAGAGACAGCCAACCGTCCGCTCACCCGATGGGAGCGCTACAGCTCGGGGCTTGAGAACCTGCCTGATAAACAGCGCGATTTTCAGGTTGCAAAACGAGCGTTCTCTGATGGCTTCTCGAAAAAGCAGGTGATCTCACTGCTGGCGCAGAACAGTCGCAGGGCACAAAAGCTCTATCACGATGAGGGCTCTACGCCTGCTTATAACTACGTCTCCTTCGTCGTGAGTGCAGCGCAACGGCAAAGTGCGCAGGCTCAGGCGCAGGTTAGATCTAAGGCGAAGGGCGTAGAGCGGTAGCAGAGGCTTAGCGGCAGCTGCAGCTGACTAGACCCCTGGTTACCTAAGCCAGGGGTCGAATACTTGCAACATTCATATTGAGGTGCCCAATCACCCCATTGAGCAGTGAACTCAAATCCGCTGTGGAATAATTCAGGATGCTCGAATAGCCTGAATTATTTATGTCCAGAGAGTGGATCATCAACGGTAGACTCTGATACAGGGTTTCGGCTTTGCCAATATGGTCACATCCAGCGTCAAGCTCTTTCAAGTGAGTACGGGTCAGTTCGTTGAGGCGACGCTGCAAGAGTTGGCACAAAATCACGTTGATGACTTTGAGACGTACTGGAAAGCTGCACTGGTGGAGATGTCGCAGGAAGACAAGTTCTGGGACTGGGCTTTCAAAAAGCGGGCGGCTATTAGCTACGGCAACTATGAATGCTATGCCATCGAAGCGGAGAAACACACGCAGGGGTTGATGATGCTTGAAACACAGTGGCATTATTCTGTCATCGCAGAGGGGCAACCGCTTGTGTACATAGAGGCGCTATCGGTGGCACCTTGGAACCGCACTCGCACGCCAAGCTCACCGCAATTTAAGCGGGTCGGCACTGGACTGTTAGAGTTTTCACGGCAGCGAAGCGAAGCGCTAGGCTATGGGGGTCGAGTTGGCTTACATTCTTTACCAGGGGCTGAGGGATTTTATGAAAGCCGTAACATGATGCGGTTTGATTTTGAGCCTGATGCATTTATCGACGATGATGACGCTCCGCTTGCTTATTTTGAGTATCCACCACTTAGGAGAGTTAGAACATGACACCTCAAAATTCAATTCACTCCGACGTGGCTCAACAGGCAATGCAAGATTTTGTTGAAAGGATGCAAGATCCAATGCAAGCACTGGAAGATGTACGCCTAGAAGATGAGGCGAACTGTACTATCGGCGCTGGCTATGGTCGAATAACGGCTTTCCAAGCGTCTACCGCTGACTCACTACTGACTCAGACTCGGCGACAGCAACTACGCATCTTAGTCATGGGCGAATTTTGTCAAATGCTTGATGACTGCAACTTAGGGGCAGGTTTGCCGGATGCGATTCGAGTCGGCCAAAAAATATTATCTGAGCGGTTGAAGCACGCTTCTGACGATGTGCAGAAGCAGCTGATGGCGGCTTTGGACGCAGCGCTGACGCCTGATGAAACGCACGATGGGATACCCGATAGTGCTCGTTCACAGGTTCGTAGTGTGCTCTGCTCTGTTCTATCAGAACAGGACTGGGAGGCCATTTCTTCGGCGGCAACAACCGCTATTCAGCTGCACTTTAAACAAAAGATTGCTGGTGCTGAAGCGGCCTAGTCAAGGGAGCAGTGCTAGCAAGGAATCGGTGATTAAGAATGCTCGCAACTAAACCCATCACAACACTGATTGAGGCGGTCAGCTATGAAGCTGAGGGACGGCGCTTTGAGATCTCTCTCGATAATGGCGCTAGCCTTTCGGTACCGGTTGATTTGCTCAAGATAGAGCTATGGGAAGATGGGCAGATAAAGGCAGCGCCAAGGCCGACTGACGCGCAGCTATCCACCGTTAAAGTGTGGTCTGGAGGCCGCTCTATTGACATCGACTGCATTAAGCAAAACTTTGGGCTCGAACAGCTGCTTAAGGCTGTGGCAGCATAGCTTTTTGGGTAACACCTTTAACCTTCAAACTTAGAGGCCTCTTTCGGAATCATCTTTAGACCAGGATTGATTTCATCGAACTCGGCATCTTCTGGGTCAAAGCGGCCCCCAACCCACTCCAGCATGGATGCATGCTCTGGATGCTCTGGGTCTTGAATGATTTCCACAAACGCCTGATAGCCCCAAGTGCCGCCACAATCTTCAGGAGGACAGGCTCGCTTTGCCTTTATACACCGGGGATAATCCACGTCGGCCTCAGCGCTCAGTACCTTTTCTACCAAAATCTCATGCTCCCATGAGTCGCCAAAGTCATAGAGATAGGAGAACTTGAACTTCTCTCCCGGAATGAAGCTACTCAACTTGACCGGGCGCTCGTCTTCAGGTTCAAGCTCGGCATAGCCCAGTTCTGGCATTGGGACACCGTACTCCTGACCATGAACCGTAAACGAGTGAAGATGAGAGTTCGTCCAACCCATAGAGAGCTGTATCACCCAGTGCAGGTGGCTGAGCGTCACATCACTGCGCACTTGTACACGACGCCAAATCGGGGGCCGGATATCGCTGATCGTAATTTTGAGCTGGTATATAACGGCAGCTTTTTTGCGGGGGGCCATGCTATGTCAAAAGGTAAAGAGCTTTATCATCTGCCAAATCCGCTACCGCGTTTCTGTTTCTTCGCAGCTTTCGTCTGGCTAGCGAGGGCTGAAAATCCTCGTTGGTCTTGAAGTCGTAACCGATGAGTCCGGTCACGCTGATAGCCTTTCACGGCCTCAGACAGGGGATGGGATGGGTCGATGGTGAGATGCGTTATCGACGCACCAACGACTGTCTTGCCTTTGTCGCCCGGTTGGATGACGCAGAAGATGCCGCCTTCATCACCGCCGTACATCACTTTATCGACAGTGTAGTCGCACTCGGCTGACATCGGCGTACCTTCATCTCTCATGCGCTTCAACAGCGGCGAGCGAGGGCGAACGGTGAACGGCACACTCTCATCTAACTGGCGGCTCAGGGCTTGAGCACTGGCGTAGTCGTCGATGGGCATAATCGGGATTTCCTAAGATAGTGACTGGGCGAGCTAAAGCTGTACGCGCTGGGACAGGCGAGTAACGGAGATTATGCTTTTAACCCGGCGGCGGGATGTTACCGGATAGGATTTCTTGCAGCAAGGCTTCATCGCTTTTTCCCAAAATCGATTCAATCGTTTTGTCTTTAACGTCTTCTGCAATCTCCAAGATTTCGCTCAACCTCGGCTTTATTTGTTTGAGCTGCTGAGACATTTGCTCAATCTGCTGACGCTGCGTTTTACTCAAGGACTCTTTTTGCCAGCGCTCCAGCTGCGCTTCATACACCCACATGAAGTCTTGCTGCTCGCCATACACTTTAAGGACGCGACCAACTGTGTAATCGTCAAGGACATGCGGCTGCTTCTGCGCTGCTCGCAGGCTCTGAAGCTGGGTTTCGACTTCATCAAGCTGTGCAGAGACCATCTTGGTAAAGGTTGGTAGCATACTCAACGGTTGCCAGTTGGGGGTCGGACGAGACATCAGCGCAGCTCTCCTAGCTCGAAGGGGGGACTGATACAAATCCTATCGGGTTCAGCCGCACCATGCGCTGACTATTTTTGTGGATGATCAGATTTTGGCTCTGGTTCCGTTGAATTAGATGTGAAAATCGTTGTCACATAAGGGATACAAGGAGTATCCTCAAAAATAAGTTGGTTAATTTTTTACCCTAAAATAGCTGAATACCTTGATTTCACGTTCAGATACTGAATGATATTTTTTCGAGGTTAAACGCTACAGTCCTTTCTGGGAAAGGAATATTTCATCCAAATAGACGGAACTAGTATCAGCAGCGCAGGAAAGGGCACCCAGAAAATGAAGTGCTCAACTCTCAAGGAATCATCAGGTGCCCAAACTCGAAACACTCCAGCACTGAGCCAGGAAAGGTCTGGATCAGCGCTGGAGATGGATAGGGCGATCTCATCGGCTGTTGTTTATAAAGCAGCAGCCAAGGCGATCGCGCAATTAGCGTAAAACGGCTTTAGTCCGAGTATTGAGGAAGTCTAACCGAGTGGCCTGAACATCCTCTACCGCTTTAGTCCGAGTATTGAGGAAGTCTAACCGAGTGGCCTGAATACCCTCAACAGCTTTGCTCCGGCTATCCAGATGGGCTAACCGAGCCGATTGAATATTCTCGACCGCTTTGCTCTGGCTATCGAGGAACGCTAGACGAGTCTTTTGAATATCATCAACCGCTTTGGTTCGATTGTTGAGGAACTCTAACCGCGCCGATTGAATGTTCTCGACGGCTTTCGTTTCAGCAGCATTGGCAGTAGGGGTGATCGCAACGACGGAAGCAGTAGCAGCAGTCAAAAATAGGGCGGCAAAGAATTGGCGTTTCATAATCTGGCTCCTTGAGTGAATCAATGGGTGAACTTCATTGATTTAAGAATGCCAGTTGGGCTCGATTGCCTAATTAGCCCTGTTTAAGGGCTCGCTGAGTTTTGCTGAAGGGTTACCGGAGATCTCTCACAGGCTCTACTCAGGGTCTTTTCATTTGCGATGAGCGCATTGCTTTAACCGCACCCCGGTTGACAACTAGAGGCCAGCAATCAGGATTCATGTTGAGCGAGAGGGCGGCGAGCCGTCTGTATCAAATTGTTCTAAGGCTTTGCCACTGGCCAACACGCCTGCTGCGTTTATCTCCCTTTGGATGCTCTCTTCACTGGAGAGCATTGAACTCTCTTCTTCAATCGTGACTTGTTTGGTGACCGAATTGGCATCGCTCGATACGATATGCGCACTCATCTGGCATATTCTTCACTACCCTTTAACCATATGACATTCAGCTCGTAACATTATATTTAAGTCACACCCGATGGCCTTTCTTGAAGACGGCTTTGGCAACTCGCTGTGTATCGGCAGGCACTAGCGAGTCTGGTTGGGGCTTGAGAGACATGGCGATCACACTTCCTATCGCGGTAGATTCGCCTCAGCTTAACGACTTTTCGACATTTTCGGAGTTCGCCAACAGTGTCCTGAACATAGGCGAAAACCTATGAATTTCAGTTGGTGTCTTTAGTTTTTCGCCATGCTTGAGCGGTCATGTTTAGCATGGTCGCGTTGAACGACAAGGAAAAAGACCGTTAGACAGCTTTGCTCATTCGGGAACGCCCCAATCTCATCAGACTTCCG
>Ga0208979_100693_pt1 | contig 12645 bp, 11 predicted proteins | sample HotLakConsUCCSLE_FD_184738 | JGI IMG/M metagenome (GOLD analysis project Ga0208979, IMG submission 184738) | Hypersaline microbial mat communities from Hot Lake, Washington, USA - Hot Lake Consortium UCC-SLE (SPAdes) | ecosystem: Environmental > Aquatic > Non-marine Saline and Alkaline >... | reverse complement strand
CAATCAGCATCCGGCCAGTCTGGTTGATGAGTTGGTGCCGCGGGCCTGGAAGGAGCGGTTCGCTGGCGACCCGTTGGTATCAGATCTGCACAGAGTCAGTCAATAACGGTCGGGAATGACCGCTTACCTTGTACTTTCGTGCCATCGGCTCGGCCGAAGCACTGATGGCGAAGGCGAGAGACATCGGTCAGCGTTGGAAGAAAGGTGTGAGCGGGGAACGCGCCTGGCAGATTCTGAAGTCACAGATCGAATAGCCCTCCAATAGCTCAAGTTTGATTATTCGCCAGCCTTCTGGCGGTTTGGCATGCGTGGAATTCTCCGATGGAGGGCTTTTTGCGCTCGGGGACATTCCGGCACCGCCATTTTCTGACCAAAACCAATCATTTCATCGCTACAAAACCTCATCCATTCGAAAGGGGGCAGGGATCTCAGCTAAGTGGTGTAGATCGTGGATGTCCCGGTTTGCCGTGTTTTGCTTGATTTTTGACCAAAACCAATCATTTCATCGCTACAAAACCTCATCCGTTCGAAAGGGGCAGGGATCTCAGCTCAGTGGTGTAGATCGTGGATGTCCCGGTTTGTCGCCGGGGTCTTTTGTGTGGTCCTGTTGTGTGTTTTTCTGCGACGTAGCCTATCGGCGTCTGGTTGAGCGCTTTGTTGGACTGGTGCGGATATTTAGGCGCTTCTGAATTGGATTCTTCGTTGGGCGCTTATAGCCACCATCAGATGGTAAAGGAGAATTGTCAGCACTTCCGTTCAACGCACACGGCGGAAAAATTGTATAGGCAACGCCATCAGTTCTATCTACTGCAGGTTTACGACCAACGAATCGCGCCATGGCTCCTTGCAGATACTCTTCCGATAACTCGCAGCAGATCCAATTTCGTTTTAGGGCCTCGGCTGCCTCGCCTGTTACACATGAGCCACCGAATGGGTCGACAACTAAGTCCCCGTCATCCGTAAGGAAGCGAATAAAATATTCTGGCAGCCTGCTAGGAAACCTTGCAGGATGAATAGGTAGGTCGTTAGCACGGCAATAATCCTGATACACGCCATTGGATTCAGTGTTTGCAAGCGCCATTAAATTTGGTGGTACAGAGCCGCCGTTGTCTTTGGAAAATTTTGTAGAAATATCATGACCTGAGGGTCGCTTCTTAGCTTTATAACCATTCTTCAATAGGGATTTCATTGATGAACTGTAGGGCGATAGGACACGCTTATTTGATGCTTTTGGCCATGGGGTAGGTGAAAGCCACCAAACACAATTGACAGCATCTTTGACTCGAATTCGGCGAATATTCACCCATTCAGCCGGCGTAGGTAGTTTGGCAGGGTTCCACCAGTAATGTTCTTGGCATAGATGAAATCCGTAATCTCTGCAGAGTGTGATCAAGAGTTCAAAATGATATAGTGAGCGCGTAGGCAGCCCAGGTTTCCACGCACCACCAATATCTATGACAAGACTTCCCTTCTCTTTGAGAACTCTTTGCATCCCCTCGGCGAATGGTCTGAACCACTCCACATATCGATCTGCATCTTCGTTGCCGTAGCTCTTTTTTCTGACGAGCCCGAAAGGAGGAGATGTGACAATTAGATCAACAGAATTCGGCTCCAGCGTCTGGTGCAAAAGCCCTAGGGAATCACCTAAATAGATTTGGCCATATTCTGTTTGCTCGTAAAGATCGGGCTCAATATTTCTGTAGATCGAACCCTGCTCATCGACCTTATCAGTTGTTACTCTCGAGCCCTTGGACTCTAATGTCTGTCTGTGGAGGTGGCGAAGATACTGGCTCAGGGAATCATAGCCCGCCGAATGGGCAGCTTCTTCGATCTCCCGATACTCAGCCTCCGTGAGACGGCAGCTAAGCTGACGGTTTTTAGGATTTTTTGACGTAGGTCGAGGCATTCGTTAAATGTAACACAAGAATGATCCTGGAGGAAGCATTTGTGTATTACATTAATTATCTTATAGGCCTCGGAATTTGTTAGATTCCCTGATCAGGTCTGGATTCGGCCATTGATTGCGATCCGGAGGCAAATGAATTTCTCGGCCTAAATGTGATTCGAATTCCCGCAAACCACCCCCAAGGCCAAAGTTAACCAGATCGTCTCTTTTCTGTTCATTTATTCGCATCACCCGATTTTCAGATAACACGATTAAGCCTCGGTCATATGCACGATGGTAGGTGGGCGATAAGCAAAGCCCATTTGTGACCCCATCTGTACTTCCTTCAGCCCCTACGGGAAGGATATGAGCGGCATCAATCAATTTGAGTTGAATGCCGCTTACGCAGCACTTTCTATCATAGGCTACCGTTACCTTTCTTCTGAAATCTCCATCGCGCACCAACCTAGACACTTTCGAAACCACGCGCTTTCTTGGTTCCGAAAGAGAATCAAATTCTTCTTGGGGAATATTTTCGAACCTCCCCACACGAGTGAACAAATCTGCCAGATCGGTATTGGCTCCTTCTTCATGGAGGATCTGTGAATTTAGCGCGTAGGCTAATAGGTTGTCTGGCCTGACGCCTATTGCAATCTCGTCGTTTCCTTTCCGTACAAAAGCAAACCCGTTTTTTACTGCTTCCCGCAACGCTTTTATATTGATCTGAATTGAGGGCGATCTCATTGAGAAATTCTTATGTTTATGAAGATCAAAACCAGCAAAGCACCCAATGTCGGGCTCATAGCCGAGCAGCAACGTAGGTCCATTCGGGTTTAATGGAAGCGGCGGCTCAACTGATGTCAATTGAATACGATACTCATCCTTTGGTCGTTTACTTCCTCCGCCATGAGTCAGCGTCCAGAAGTACACCCACAGCGTAAAGGAAGCTTCGCCAGATACGACGTAGAATCTTCTCGGATTCTGACGCTTACTTGATACCAGGATCGCGGATGCCCCCGACTCCGAGAAAGCACCCTCTAGGGCATTGATTATTTGATTGGGGGGAAGTGCTGGCATAATTATGCTCTCTCTTTAGGGGTAGGCCAAGTACTGAACATTGCGACCGCACGCGCTGTCAGTAAACAACCACCGGCTAAAGCCGGTGGCTTTGGGTTACGGCTGGAAGCCGGATCGATCGGCCGTTCGGCCGATTTACACCACATCGAAGTCATCGTCCGGTTCGGGTGGCTGTTGCGTTTTTATGTACTCCTTCCAAACCTCGTCCGTCACGTTCCCGCTACTAGCAACCCAGTAGCCCCTCGCCCATAGGTGTTGGCCCCAGTATCGCTTCTTCAGCTTCCGAAACTCCGATAACAGCTTGTGCGAACTATTGCCCTTTAGAAACTGGACCGCCCGAGAAACGGATATCTGAGGCGGAATGCCAATAGGCATATGGACGTGGTCCCGATTGATCGCACCCGCGTAGATGATCATTTCCTGGCTCCTGGCAATTTCTCGAAGTAGCTCCCGGCACCTCAACCCAACATCGCCTCCTAGGACCTGACAACGATATTTCGTGGTCCAGACCAGGTGATACTTGCAATCCCAGACTGAGTGGCTTCCGCGTTTGTAATCTTCCATTCCCCAACAGTATCATCCGTCGCCTAAAGGCGAGGGATTTACCGATCCCCTATCGGAGGACTTTAAAGATAACTTGAAATTCTCTGGCACAAAGTTGTCGTAATAACTCTTGCGTCCAAATGCGTCGTAGCATGATCGTTTGGCCGGCTCCTTCGGAAGCGACACCTGTAGCGGCAAGGCCATTGCCCGAATGCAAGCGTGGATTACTCTGCAAATTCGCGTCACAGCATTCAGCAAGCCACTGCTCGCTTGGCTCGGAATCGGTTGGCTTGTTGCGGAAATCAATTAGTAGGCCTCCCTTTTGCCAAAATGCGCTTCGGGAACTATCGCAGACTGTGGCGGCTTAAGTCAAGTCGGACGGGCCGGATATTGAGTGTTTTGGTCGGCTCTTGGTGAACGCGTAGGCATGGACCGTCGGGGGTGTCACCCCGACCTACTCTCCGCACCCGGCTTGTGGTGATTGCGTCGGCCAGGTTCGTTGGGCGCTTACTCGGCATGATGCAACTCCTGCCGAAGTATCTCTCTAAGCTTGCTCGCAGTTAACGGGACGTTCTCATCTTTCAGGGCCGCCCGCAGAGCTTCATTGATCGCGGTTTGATAACCAATGCCTCTGGCTTCGGCCCGCGCCCGAAACGACTCAATAACGTCGTTGTCCAGCATGATGGTGATGCGGGTCTTTCCGGGGGATTCGATGGCAGGGCCTTGTTTGCCCTTGCTGAAATCATATTCTTTACGCATGGTAGTTACTTGCCTCGTTGGGGCTGGCCTTACGCGCGGAGATGATTCGAACTCGATCTTCTCGCGGTGTGTGGACTACAACCAGAATTTTGGTCGCCATGAGGCTAATATGCATGGTATATGCATAACAGTCAATGGTGCCCTGCTGGCATGGTCTTTCGGAGAATGCATTGGCATGGGCCGTCGGGGGTGTCACTCCGACCTCTCCGCAACCCGGCTTTTGGTGATTGCGGCGACATGGACCGTCGGGGACGTCGCCCCGACCTACTCTCAGAACCCGAACGTGGAGCTCTCTGAGCCTTTCGCCTTTCGTCCTGAACCTTGCGCCTTGAGCCTTGAGCCTTGTGCCTCGGTTCTATTTAACCCCTTTTCCGGACGTTGGTCGTTGTTTGGGTTGAACACTTTGTATCCACCACCCTGAAGGAGCACCCCATGACCCGTCTTTGCCGCCATTTGATTCTCGTCTTCTCCGTTGTTTTTCTTGCCATGCTTGGGGCTGGCTGTGCGCCGCCTGAGCAGGAAACCGATCCACCGCAAACCGATTCCACCGTTGATTCAAACGTTCCGGCTGAGCCGGTTGAGGAATCCAGGCCGTCTGGTGAGCCACTGGACCGGGTTGAAGTCACTGGTTCCCGGACCCGTCGCCAGAATGAGATGGCCGAGATGGTGGCTGACTCACGGAGTCCCCATTTTGCACCGTCCACGGTCGGTCACAGCATGCCGGCTCCCTATCCGTCTCAGCAGCCTCTCGATCGGGAGAACTATGCCAGCACCGAATCCAACCCGGTGATGCGGGTCAGTGAGCATCCGGTTTCTACGTTCAGTATTGATGTGGATACCGGCAGTTATTCGAATCTTCGGCGCATTCTGCGCGAGGGGCGGTTGCCGCCGGAAAATGCGGTGCGTGTGGAAGAGATGATCAATTATTTCAGCTACGACTACCCCGTGCCTGAGGCTGGTGGTGCGCCGTTCAGTGTGACCGTGGAGCAGGCCATGACGCCGTGGAATGCGAACACCCGGCTGCTGCAGATCGGTTTGCAGGGCTATCGGCCTGATCCGGAATCGATTCCGGCTTCGAACCTGGTGTTTCTGCTGGATGTGTCGGGTTCGATGAATTCCCAGGACAAGCTGCCGCTGCTGGTCAACTCACTGAAGATGCTGGTCAATTCGCTGGATGGTGATGACCGGGTGGCCGTTGTGGTGTATGCCGGATCGAGCGGGCTGGTTCTGGAATCCACGCCGGGCGACCAGCATGCCACGATCAAGGCGGCACTGGATCGCTTGTCGGCCGGTGGCAGCACCAACGGCGGTGCCGGTATCGAGCTGGCCTATGCCCAGGCTCGCCAAGGCTTTGTCGAAGGTGGCGTCAACCGGGTGATCCTGGCGACTGATGGCGATTTCAACGTCGGCACGGTCAATTTCGATTCGCTGATTGATCTGGTCGAGCGCCAGCGTGAGTCGGGTATTGCCCTGACCACCCTGGGTTTCGGCACCGGAAACTACAACGATCATCTGATGGAACAGTTGGCCGATGCCGGTAACGGCAATCATGCATATATCGACAGTCTGAACGAAGCCCGCAAGGTGCTGGTCGATGAGCTGAATGCCACCCTGATGATGATCGCCAAGGACGTCAAGATCCAGATCGAGTTCAACCCGGCCGTGGTCGCCGAGTACCGTCTGATCGGCTACGAAAACCGGATGCTGGAGCGCGAAGACTTCAACAACGATGCGGTTGATGCCGGCGACATCGGTGCCGGACATACGGTCACCGCGCTGTATGAAGTCGCCCTGGCCGGATCGGGGGGCGAGCGCGTCGATCCACTGCGGTATCAGTCCGAGCAGCAGGCCGACCAGCGCGCGACAACCGCCGATGGTTCATCGCGTGAACTGGCCTTCCTGCGCCTGCGCTACAAGCAGCCGGATTCCGACACCAGCCAGTTGATCGAACAGCCCATCGAGAACGTCGACGGCGAAATGTCCCAGCGCCTGGCCTTCGCCACCGCGGTTGCCGCCTTCGGCCAACACCTGAGCGGCAGCCAATACCTCAACGGCTACGGCCTCGATGAAATCCTGGCCCTGGCTGACCAGTCCCGAGGCAACGACCCCTTCGGCTACCGCGCCGAATTCCTCCAACTCGTCCGCCTGACCGAAAGCCTGGGCCTCGCCCAGCAGACAGAGCGTTAAAGGATGAATCTCGCGCAGAGGCGCAGAGACGCTGAGAAAGCAAAAAACGAACTTAAGTCTTTCTCTGCGCCTCTGCGCCTCTGCGCGAGTCCATTCTTTTCCTTTTTCCGTTTTTCTTTCTCCTTGAGCCTTGAGCCTTGAACCTTGCGCCTTGTTTCCCGTACCTTAGCCCCATGAACAATTCGCGCGGCGATGATGATTTGATGCTGGCTTATGGGCGGGGGGATTCGGGTGCCTTTGAGGTCTTGTATGAGCGCTATCGTCAACCTTTGTATCGCTACGTGTTCCACGCCGTGGGCGAGCGGGCTTTGGCCGATGATCTTTACCAGGACATCTGGTCTCGGATTATTGATGCCCGGGGCCAGTTTCGTCGGGACAAGGGGTTCAAGCGCTGGGCGTTTCGGATTGCTCACAATCGGCTGGTCGATCATTGGCGCCAACTCGAACGTCAGGCGACTGATCCGACAGATGATCTCGACGTGTTGCCTGCCGATGAGCGCGGCAGTCCCGACCGTCACGCCGAGCAGGGCGAGCTGGGGAACCAGCTGTGGGCGGCGCTGATGCAACTGTCGCCGGACCAGCGCGAGGCGTTTTTGCTGCAGCAGGAGGCGGGATTGTCGCTGACCGATATTGCCGGGCAGAGTGGCGTGGGGCGTGAGACTGTCAAGAGCCGGCTGCGCTATGCGGTCAACAAATTGAGGGCATTGCTGGGACCCGAGACTGAAGGTAGTCGACCATGAACAACCCGACCGACAAAACAGACTCGCCGGACCAGGCCGAATTGAAGGCACTGTACGAACGAGACGGCCAGGTCGAACCGGATGCCGGGCTGGATCGGATGATCCGGGCGCGGGCGGATGAGGCTGTCAGTCAACCGGCCCGGTCCCGGACTTTGCCCTGGATGGGTGGGTTGGCGACCGCTGCCGTGTTGGTGCTGGCTGTTGGCGTTGTCTACCAGATTCAACCGCCGACGGCTCCGCAATTCGAAGCCGAACCGGATTCGGGTTTTATGACCGATGAGGATCAGGCTCCGCCGGCCGCGCCGCCGGCTTTGGAGGATCGTCAGCTGGAAAGCGTGGGTGAATCGCGGTCGTCACGTGCAGAGCGGCGGCAATCTCCGGCCCCGGCGCAAAGCCTTAGGGAATCTGTGCCGATGGAAGCTGAGCAGGCGGGTGAAGAGCTTGACCGGGTCACCGTTACCGGGTCGCGGTTACGTTACGCTCAGGAAGTTACGGAGGAGGCGGAAGAGCGGCAGGTGGCTTTTGATCTTGAAAAGCTGCAGGCGGTTTTTGTGGCGATTGAGAATGAGGAGTTTGGGGAGGCCAGGAGTCTGCTGGAAGAACTGTCGCGCGATCATCCGGAGCATCCGATGATCAGGGCGTTGGAAGAGCGGTTGGGGGAGCTTGATCCGGATTAGGTGTGCTGAAAACGGTTTGGAACCACCGAAGACACCGAATTCACCGAGTAAAAAAATAGTTGGTATTCGGTGTGTTCGGTGTCTTCGGTGGTTACATTGGTTTTTGGAATTTAGGCGGTGGCGTCAGTGCAACCTCGTGCCGAAAATCATATTAACGGTGGCTGCCGCGGCATGGGCCGTCGGGGGTGTCACCCCGACCTACGGGTGCCGCCGGGTGGTCCTCAGCGAACCGGACCTGCTCTGACACCGTTCAACTCGGGGATCCTTCGATTCAGACCTGACAAATCCAGCCTACGGGGTGGCATGAGCGTTTTGTCACTGGTCGACGGTTTGGTTTGCGACATTGGTATGGACGGCAGTCGGGTCAGGGAGGACACGGCAGCGGCTGGCTGGAACAAGCCCTGCCAGGGGCCGGGTTGCCAGTTGCCGAAGACCGGGGTGAAGTCGGTGAGGCCGAAACGATCGCCCAGGATTTCGGCGATGACCTGGCGGTAGTCGGTTGTGACCGCGAGGTCCTGGCCGTCGGACAGGGCGCTGGCATGGAGGCCGGGCCAATCGCCGAAGACCTGGCCGCCGTTGACGCGGCCGCCGGCGACCAGCATCACGCCGGCGTGGCCGTGATCGGTGCCGGCCGAGGCGTTTTCGGCGGCGCGGCGGCCGAATTCGGTCTGGACGATGACGGTGGTGGATTGCCATTCGCTGCCCAGGTCGTTGCGGAATGCGAGCAGGGCATCTCCCAGCCCGGCGATCAGGCCGCCCATGGCACCGGCCTGGCTGTCGTGGGTATCCCAGCCACCGGTATTGATCGCCGCAGCGGTCAGGCCGGAATCGGATTTGATCAGGCGGGCCGCATCGGCCAGCGCGATGCCCAGACCACTGTCGGGATAGTCCTCGCCGGACGAAAGCGCCTGGACCGGACCCAGCGCCTGAGCCGCGGCGAATACTGATTCGGCCGTGGGTTGAAGCAGTGGGTCGCTCTGGTACAACTCGGACAGAACCAGACGCGTACGTGCATCGAGGGTCAGACTGAACTGGTCGATCTGGCCCAGCGCCAGCGCGCTGCTCAGTCCACCCATGGACAAGGGCACCGCCTTGTCCAGCGCCACCGCGGCCAGTGGTGTGCCGCCGTTGAGGGTGGCCAGGTAGCGTCCCAGCCAGCCGTCTCCTGTGGCCAGATCGCCGGCATCAATGCCCTGTTCCATCACCGCCTGGGCTTCGAAATGAGAGCGCTCAGCGGTATTCAGGCCGCAGCCGTGGACCACGCCGAGCTCGCCGGCGTCGAACAGCGCTTTCAGTCCGGTTGCCGACGGATGCAGGCCGAAAAAGGTATCCAGCGGCAGGGCATCCAACTCGGATAGTGCCAGCGAGGGCCTGAGATCGTAATAGGCGGACTCGCCCAGTGGAGCGCACAGAGTCAACCCGTCCGCACCGCCGCGCAGGAACAGGACAATCAGACGTTCGCCGGGTGCGGTGCCGTCGGTCATGGCCCAGACCCATCCGGGTGCTGCTGCGGCGGCGCCGGAGATGGCCATCCACTTGAGAAGTTCGCGTCGTTTCATCGTCATGGCAGTTCCTTGTGTTTTCCTTATCGCCACTGGGCGTCCGGGCCGGCCAGCATCCAGGTAGCCAGCGCACCGGCGCGCTGTGACACCGGCAGTCGGCGCGCATAACGCATCAGCTGCTGACGTTCCTCGACACCCAGGCCCTGAGGCTTGAGTGCACGTTCGAGGATATCCAGTTGATCGTTGAGGCTGGCGGCCTGGGCCGCTTCGATCAGCACCGGCGACAGCCCGGCCTGTTCGCTGGCCCATGCAGAGGCGCGATTGAAGCGCATCAGAAAGCCGTTGGTTGACTGCCAGTACTCGCGCTGGTCGGGATAGCCGTCCGGCGCCGGCCAGCTGAATGGCAGATGGCCTCCCTCGCTCAAGGCATCGTAGAAACCGGTCAGCACGCGCTCATCGAGTTCGGTCTCCAGGCCGCGCAGAACCGCGGCTCCGAATTCATTCGGCCGCTTGAGCTTCAGCGGCATGGTCTGCACGACCTGCGGGTGCATCAGCAGGGTTCGCAGCGTTTCGCGAATATCGCCAGCGGAATCGGTGAAGCTCTGGGCAACCGCATCGACGACGTCAGTCTCTGGCAGATCGGCGACAAAGCGCTGGGCCAGCTTGGTGGCGATATGCCGTGCGGTGGATTCATGACCGGCGATCATGCTCAACAACTGCTCGCCTTCGCTCACCCCCGAAGACTGGAACGTGGTGCCAAGTACGGTCTTGGTGCCGTTGTCGTGGAATCCCGGGCGAAAGAAGAAACTGGCCGGCTGGCGGATACTCCAGCCCGTCAAAACCCGCGCCGTTTCCTTGATGTCGTCTTCGGTGTAGCCGCCGTTGACACCGAGGGTGTGCAACTCGAGCATTTCCCGGGCGTAGTTTTCGTTAGGGCCTTCGGCGGTACTGGTGTAGTTGTCCAGGTAATACAGCATCGCCGGACTCTTGGCATCGGCCAGCAGCAGATCTTCGAACTGTCCCATCGCCAGCGGTCGCATGACCGAGCGGTCTTCCAGGGTCTTGAAGTAGGCGCTGACCACGCTGTTCATCGGCACGTTGAAATGATCGCCCCAGAACTCGACCATCCGTTCGAACAACTGGCGCGGACTGTAGATCTGGCGGATCATCGTGGCGATGGTCAGATCGCGCTGGGCGGCACCGAAGTTCTCCTGCTCGAAAATGTAGTCGGACAGCTCATCGGCATTCATGGTCAGGGTCGGCAGGAAACTGGCGAGCAGGTCTTCCAGGCCGCCATCGTCAATGGATTCGTGATCCAGCTGCCATTCGAGAAATCCGGCGTAGCCCAGTGATTCGGCGATTTCAATAAACTGCCGGTTGACGCCGTAGGTGATTCGTCCGGCCAGATTGACCAGCTGCCGCAGCTCGGTGCCGGATTCGATAGCGGAGGTCGATTGAGTTGCGGTTGCCATGGTGGCTGTCTCCAAGCGTTTGCCAACGGGCCGAACTGAATCCACCATAGCCAGCCCGGCGGGCCGGTACAAGTCAAGAAATGTGACGACTTGTGGACACAAGGAACCTCTGAACAAGTCTACGCGGAGCGCGTTTCCGTCGGAGAGGCCGCAAATCGTGCGGTGCGACGCGAGTGACAGTAGCCGTCGCTACGGCCGAGTGGCGCAACGTGTGAGATGCGGCTTCTCCGGCGAAACCCTTCGGGACGGGCCTTTGCGGGGCCTCCGCCTCGTTTGGGCTCGCTCATTTGGAATGACCAAACCACGCTCGCCCAAGCCAAGCCGGAGACTCCCGCAAAGGCGCCGTCGCGCCCGTGTAGACTAGTTCAGAGGTTCCTTGAAACCATACGGGCGCTTTTCGGGTCACAATGAGGGCAATACTGACGGAGACCGCCGTGTCCCAGCCTGCCCATCTTCACCCGTCCGACCTGCATGGACTGAGCCGCCTGGCGCTGGATGGCGTGATTGGCACCACGCGGCTGGTCGAGCATCTGCATCACACCATTTCCCGGGTATCGGCTCCGATCGGGCGACCGGCGCGCGGGCAGACCCGGGGTATTACCGGGCTGGTCTACCGCTCGATTCATGGCGTGACCGGACTGGTCGGTGGCACGGCCGATTTCGCCTTCGGGCAGATCGTGCCGCGACTGACGCCGGCGTCGTCCTCGCCCCAGCGCGAGCGCTTTCTGGCGGTGCTCAATGGCGTGCTGGGTGATCATCTGGAGACCAGCGACAATCCGCTGGCCATTCCAATGGCGTTTCGCCATCGCGGTCAGCGCCTTGATTTGAGTGGCGAGGTGATCAGCAACGTCATCGAGCGGCCGCAGCGGCGTCTGTTGATCAGTCTGCATGGTTTGTGCATGAACGATCTGCGCTGGCATGAAGGTGGCGAGTCAATGCCTGACAAGCTGGCGGCCGCGCTGGGTTACACCCCGCTTTACCTGCACTACAACTCCGGGCGCCATGTTTCCAGCAACGGTCGTGAGCTGGCCGAACAACTGGAGCAACTCGTCAATGAATGGCCGCAGCCGATTGATGACATCGTATTGCTGGGCCACAGCATGGGTGGCCTGATCGCCCGGAGTGCTTGCCACTACGGCCTGGTCGAAAAGCGTGACTGGCTGGACCGGGTCAGCACGCTGATCACGCTGGGTACGCCGCATCACGGTGCGCCGCTGGAGCGAATCGGCAACAAGGTCGACCATCTGCTGGCGATCAGTCCCTACATCGTGCCGTTTACCCGCCTGGGCAAGCTGCGCTCGGCCGGCATCACCGATCTGCGCCACGGGAATTTGATTGATGACGACTGGCAGTCGGCGGATCGTTTTGAAAACGCATCCGATTCGCGCCAGCCGGCACTGATGCCGCCGCATATCGAGTGTCATGCGGTTGCTGCCACGCTTGTCGCGACAATCGATGATCAGCCCAACTCGCTTCGGTCCCGATTAGTGGGTGATGGGTTGGTGCCGGTTGCCAGTGCGCTTGGGCATCACGACGATGCCGGACGGCATTTCAATATCCCCGAATCCAATCAGCATGTCCTGACCAACACCGGCCACGTCGAATTGATCGACCACCCGGAGGTTCATGCCGTGCTGGCGCGTTGGTTGAATTCTCGTTAGAAAAGCAAAATCTTTCCTGATTACGTATGTTTCTCAGCTATTGAGAAGGCCGGGCGCTACCGTCGTATTCACCTGAAAAACAGTGAGTTACGACATGGCCAAGAATACAGTCCAATTTCAAAAAGGCATGAGTTTGCCCGAA
>Ga0208979_100686_pt1 | contig 12940 bp, 13 predicted proteins | sample HotLakConsUCCSLE_FD_184738 | JGI IMG/M metagenome (GOLD analysis project Ga0208979, IMG submission 184738) | Hypersaline microbial mat communities from Hot Lake, Washington, USA - Hot Lake Consortium UCC-SLE (SPAdes) | ecosystem: Environmental > Aquatic > Non-marine Saline and Alkaline >... | reverse complement strand
AAAACATGGTCGGCGAGTAAAAAGTATTTTTCGTTATGGACTCGACCATCTAAGAATGATCTTTCTTGACATCGATCTAAAACAGAATGAATTTATAAGATGTTTAAATTTTTTGTCCTGTACTTAGGTAAATATTTAAAATATTCGTAGTTACGCACATCAAAAAACAAGGTAGAGTAGGCAGAACAATAATCATCAATGACCGGCACCGTGTCCATGGGATTTCTAGGTAAATGTTTTCTAATTTGCTGAGCTACATCCATTGCTGTGAGTACCTTTAATTTTTATTATTATTCTACATTTTTATTCCTCTTTTCGGAAAGTGACAAAAAAGGGATATAATAGCTTTCTGGTCAATTATATCCGTCATTTCATCTAATTTACTGTTCGCTTTTTGTGGTGGATAACACGAATATTATCCACCGCATAAATAAACTACTTCATATCAGAAATAGCACCTTTAGCCATATTGGCGATCGCCTGATCCGTTGCTTTAGGTAGCTGATAATAAGTACCCCCTGCGGTTTTTGCCAACTCCTTACCAAAACCAGTGGAGACAAACTTCTTCTCCGTGTCGATTACCAACAACTTCATGCCCACACCTCGAATTTTGGCAGCAATTTCCAGTAACTCCGCCTTAATATCAGGCTTTTCCCCTTCAGGGATTTCATCCCCCAAAGAACGAGCGAGGGGAATATTCCCCCGTCCATCGGTAATAGCCACAATTACCACCTGTCCAATATCCCCAGACATTTGGGCATTCATCCCCACATGAACCGCTTGGGTAAGGGCATGGGATAGGGGCGAACCACCGCCACAGGGGAGGGTTTCTAGGCGTAAACGAGCGAGGGTAATAGAACGGGTGGGGGGTAACAATACATCCGCCTGTTCTCCTCGGAAGGGAATCAGAGCCACCTGATCTCGATTTTCGTAGGCTTCGGTAAGAAGACGCATTACAGCACCCTTTGCCGACTGCATTCGATTGAGAGCCATAGAACCTGACGCATCCACCACAAAGACGATTAAAGCCCCTGCTTTGCGTACGAGACGTTTTGACCTCAAATCACTCCGTTCCACGATGACACGGCGATCTGGATAGCGTTCTCGGCGACTTTTTTGGTAGGGTGCAGAGGCTCTGAGGGTGGCATCTACGGCAATGCGGGTAACTTTACCCTTGGGTAACATGGGTTTGATATAGCGCCCCCTATCGTCGGAAAAGATCATATTACGAGCGCCCGATTTTCCTTGTCGTTGCATCTGTTGGGCAAAATAAAGCACACTGGGATCTAAGATTACCCCTTCTACATCAAAGACAAATTCTTCTGGAATTTGGGGTGCTTCCTGTTCGTCCTGATTATCCTCATTTTGTTTATCTTCCTCTTGCTCATCCTGATTATCTTGTTCTTCCTCTCCTTCATCCCCTTGATCTTGAGATTGGGGCGGTGGTGGTGGTGGGGGGGGTTGCATCTGATCTTCGGGGGGTTGCTGTTGTATCATGGTAGAGCGGGGTACGATGACCAACTCTACAGCTTTACGCAGATCATCAGCACTGACATTATTCCTCCCCTCAAGGGCGGCCGCCGCCATGGCTACCCTCACGGCAAAAATTTCGGCTCTATGTCCTTCTACAACACCTCTGACGGCTTCTTGGACGAGGTATTGAACTTGTTCGGTGCTGATGCTTACTTCTTTAATCCATTCCCTTGCTAGGATAATTTCCGTGCGTAGAGCGTCCATATCTTCGTCATACTGTTGCAGGAATTTAATAGGGGAAGAAGCATAGTCGATAACTTGATCTACTGCTTGGACTCTTTCATCCAATGCCAATACTCCATCGGCACTAAGGGCGATCGCAATGCGGTCTAGTAAATGTTCCCGTAATGCTCCTTCTTCGGGGTTGTAGGTAGCAATCAAGAGGGGGCGACAAGGGTGAGAAAAACTAATCCCCTCCCTTTCAATCTGATTTCTACCATCGGTTAATACCGTCAAAAGTTGGTTAGCAATTTGTTCATCAAGGAGGTTCAATTCATCGATATATAAAACCCCTCGATGGGCTTTGGCTAACAACCCCGGTTGGAATATTGGTTCACCCTGTTTAACTGATTCTTCCACATCCACCGAACCCAAAAGCCTATCTTCCGTGGCATTGAGGGGAATTTGCACGAAAGGTGCAGCGATAACTTCTGTGGGAATTTCTTCCCTAGGGGTATCACCATATTTTTCAAGGGTTTCGTTATCCCATTCATCTCGGTTATCGGGATTACAGTTAAAGCGACTGCCTTTGATAACTTCGATGGGGGGTAAAAGGGAGTGAACACCTCTTGCCATGACCGATTTGGCTGTACCTCGTTTACCGGCGATCGCAATTCCCCCCAAAGCAGGGTCAACCGCCGCCAAAAGTAGGGCGGTTTTAATAGCTTGTTGTCCGATAACTGCCGTTAAAGGAAAATTTATATCTTTAGTAGTTAATGTTGGCATTAATATAAGTAATAACTATAATTGCAATGTTACTCAAACCTATATTTTACCGTACATTGGTGATTGACTTGCTTTGTTGCTGATTGAGTATCCAAAATTTTCAAGGATTTTTTTGCCAAAATTCATTAGCTGAAGAATGACCAAGTATATATTCTACTACTCTAATTTTGTGGGTTAATTCAGAAAGAATGAAGTTAACTTTTTATTCTCAAGTAAAATCAATTTAATAACATTTTTTAGGCTTTACTTTGCTTCTCCAAATAATTGCAGTTAATTATTCTTTTTTAAAATTTTTTGTTCAATTAAGCTAATAATTTCTATGGTACTTCTCAATTTACTTGGTTTGACTATAGACTCATCACTAATATGAACATGATGAGGGAAATTAGCTAAATCAGGAAAATGTTTAACATTGTCCCATCTTTTTATCAGCTTTTCTTTATTCACATTCATCCACTGATAGCGATAATCTGCTGATATACACTGTTTATTCTCTATTTTAAAAAACTCTGCGACTTCCAGAAAATCTCCGTTCTTCAGTGTAATCTTAGCTCTAAAATAACCTTGATCTTGGATAGCTTTTTCTTTAACTATTTCTACTGTCTCAATTATTTTACTTGTATTTAATATTTCCTTGATTTTATTAATATAATTTTGACTAATCATTTTTATAACTGAGATTGAAGTAGATTTAATCTCTCGTGCAATGAATGCCACATTTGATAGTATGCTTTCCATTCGACAAAATCTATATCATCACCTAAAATTCCTTTTTCAAACTGTTCATAAAATTGCTCCGATGACATTTTATATTGTTGTTCAAATGCTTTTAAATCAATCTTTATATCTTTAATTTGTTGCTCAATATTGTCAATTTCTGTCAAAAAAATGTTTCTCAGTGCAGAAATAAAGGTATCACTATAGGAACCTTCTTGAGAGATATTAGTTAGGATTTGAAGTTGATTGAGTATCTTTTCTTGAGTAGCCATTTTTCTGTTACCTTTTTGAATTGTAAGTTAATTAAATTACTATCTAGTTATCCGTATTTTAGCTATATTAGTAATGATTTTATAGAATAATTATTATGTTTAATGAATGGAAATTAGTGGGCAGTGCATTGCCCTACGTTATTGAGAGGGAAAAGAATCAACAATTAATGGCTACCCCTGAAAAATAATACGAAAACCGATTATATTGCTAATCACCATATGCACATAATAAGATTTACGACGTGCAGAGGATCTGCATTGCTTGGATCGGCTATACCACGAGCCACCACGCATTATTTTATGAAGCGGAGCCGATTTATGAAGCCAAGACGATTTATGAAGCCAAGACGATTTATGAAGCCAAACACTACCATCAGTAGGAGCATTTCTATAGTTATCATGCCAAGTATCAGCGCACCATTCCCAGATGTTACCGTGCATATCGTATAAACCAAAGCCATTAGGCGGAAAACTTCCCACAGGAGTTGTTTGTTTACGGTATTGGTCTTTTTTCCCGTTACCATAGGCATAAGTAGCATCATAATTGGCTAAATCATCACTAAGGGTTTCTCCAAAATAAAAGGGTGTCGTTGTACCTGCACGACAAGCATATTCCCATTGTGCTTCGCTAGGTAATTGGTATTGTTTTCCCATTTTTTTTGATAGTTGCTGACAAAATAAGTTTGCCATAATCCAAGAAACAGAGTCCACAGGGTTATTATGATGCCCTTTAAACCAAGAAGGATTTTCTCCTCCCATAATGGCTTGATATTGAGCTTGAGTAATGGGATATTTTGCCATATAAAAGGCTTCTAAATTTACTCGATGCTGAGGATACTCAGACTCATAAGCACCCTTCTCCTCAGTATTAGCTCCCATCAAAAAAGTACCAGCAGGGATATAAACCATTTCTAAGTTAACTCCATTACCCAAGTTTTCCACAAAATCTTTGCCTTCATTGACAGAGATTGCAGGGGATTGATTACCAGATAAAGCGTTTAAAACTTGTGATGCTGTCCATCTTTGCCTTCTTTCCTTCTGTAAACAACCCTCGACAATGGGCTTAAATTCACTGGGTAAAGGAGGAATTTTTATGTTTCCTTTCATCACCTGCCCCATCAACTTATGATTGTTATTCTCAAAATTATAGGGTAATTCATCGGTGAGCATTTCCACTAACATAATACCCAATGACCACATATCCCAAGCAGAAGAAATTTCACCATCGAAGGCTTCAGGAGGCATATAAACGATAGTACCTGCGGTGTTGATAGTTTGAGTATAACTGTTATTATTTAACTGACGAATTAGCCCAAAATCCGATAATTTCCATTGTTGATTTACAGAGAGAATATTGGCAGGTTTTAAGTCACGATGCACTCGACTATTTTCATGGAGAAATGTTAAACCTCTGGCTACTTGTATCGTAATGTCTTTGACGGTATCTGTTGTTAATTTGCCTATGGTAATTTTTTCATCTAAACTACCATTCGCCAATTCCATAGCTAAATACAGCATTTCGGTATTAAAAAATTCACATTCACCGACACCATAAGAACGAATTAAGTAGGGATGTTCTAATGCTCTGGCGGTTAATAATTCTTGTAATTGCTCATCACTACTTTCGGGAATAATTTTGATAGCAACTTCTTTAACGGGGGTATTGCGCACCATTTCACTAGCTTGAAAAACTCCCCCAAAGCCACCGACACCAATAAATTTATCGAGACGATAAGAGCCTATTTTTTGCCCCACTATTCCCCATAACATCTTCTCTAAAATAGGATTCATCTCGTTTAATCTGACTGTTGCAATTACACTTTATTTTTAGTTTAGCTAAAGTTTGTTCATGGTTTACGTTAAGTTTAATTGCCCTTTCTTGCCACAACTGATTTGGCTGTACCTCGCTTACCTGCGATCGCCACTCCCCCCAAACCAGGATCAACGGCGGCCAAGAGCAAAGCCGTTTTGATGGCTTGTTGTCCGATAACTGCCGTTAAAGGAAAATTTATATCTTTAGTGGTTAAAGTTGGCATTAATAATTAATATAGCTTTTTAAAATGGTCACTTTTAATCTATCAAACGTATATCTTACCGTACATTCGCCATGGATCACGGAAACATGAAGGGAACAATAACTTTTTGATCTTTTCTCCTAAAAACAAACTATCATTTCATGGACGTAAATTGAATAAAGCCATGAATAAAAAAAATCTGATATTCGGTACTCTTTTAATTTTTATACCCATGTCCATTGCTGGTCATTTCCTCCATTGGGGAGAAACCTTCATTTTTATCACCGCAGCCTTAGCTATTATTCCTTTAGCGGCTTTTATGGGGGAAGCCACCGAAGAAATTGCGGTAGTTGTAGGCCCTAATTTGGGGGGATTACTAAATGCCACCTTTGGTAATGCGACGGAATTAATTTTGGCTTTTATTGCCCTCAAAAGTGGTTTAGTGGCCGTGGTAAAAGCAACCCTAACAGGTTCTATTATTGGCAACTTACTATTGGTAATGGGTTTTTCTATGCTGTTGGGCGGACTACGCTTCAAGGAACAAAATTTTCAACCCACCACTGCTCGTTTAAATGCTTCTGTGATGAATTTAGCTGTCATTGCGATTTTACTACCTACAGCGGTGCAATATACATCGACGGGTATAGAATCGATTACCCTACAAAAATTATCGGTAGCAGTGGCAATAGTATTAATTCTCGTTTATTTGCTTACATTACTTTTTTCTATGAAAACCCATTCCTATCTTTATGATGTGGGCATAGCTGAAAATGAGGAGGAAGGAGAAGAAGCTTATCAACCTAATCTATGGTTATGGATAGGAGTTTTATTAATTGTAACAGTGGGCGTGGCGATCGAGTCAGAGTTGTTGGTAGAATCTTTGGAAGTTGCTACGGCAGATTTAGGATTGCCCACTCTGTTTACAGGGGTGATCTTTTTGCCTATTATTGGTAATGCAGCAGAACACGCCACGGCAGTAACGGTTGCCATGAAGGATAAAATGGATTTATCTGTATCCGTTGCCCTCGGTTCTAGTTTACAGATTGCTTTATTTGTTGCTCCTGTATTGGTCATTGCTGGATGGTTTATGGGGCAACCTATGGATTTGAATTTTAATCCCTTTGAATTAGTTGCGGTTATGGTATCAGTATTAATTGCTAATTCTATTAGCTCTGATGGTAATTCTAATTGGTTAGAAGGGGCTTTACTTTTGGCTACCTATGCGGTGGTTTCTCTTGCTTTCTTTTATCATCCTGCCATTGAAGGATTATAAATTTTTTTTATCGAGGAGTTGGGAAAGTTGGCAATTTTGACCTTAAATAAGATATTCATTAATCATAAATATCTTAGATGAAGAGGTTAGTTTTGTGGTAATTTTTGATTTAATTCAGTTAATACAAGTACCGTAAGGATTTCCCACCTTCGATACTTCTCTCATCATATTTTTGTCAATAAATGATTTAGGATTACTATATATTTATTTCTTTATTCTTAATCATTTACATGATCCAGTTTCTGTTTGGTTTAGTTATCGGATTAAGTTTTTTTTTCTGGAAACAACGTCAAGTTGATAAGCAGTTAAATAATGTTCTCCACTCCTTATCTAACTTTGAACAAATTCCATCTTTATCAAAAGTTAGTCAAGTGAGAAGAACTGTTAATTTATTAAATGAAGATTATACTTTATTACTCAATGAACGAGATTTATTTAAACAAATTCTTGATAAAGCTCCATTTGGCTATCTTAGAATAGATGCAGACAATCATTTAATTGAATGTAATAAACAAGCTAAAAAATTACTTTTTATTCAACGATGGAATCCAGAAAAGTCAAGACTTTTTTTAGAGTTAGTTCGATCTTATGAACTAGATCAATTAATTCAACAGGCGAGAAAAACAGCTCATAAATTAAGTATTAAATGGAGTTTTTTCCCTACTTCTAATTATATTTTAGATGATGCAAATATTAATAATAATATTGAAAGTTATGAACCTATTTTTTTAAAGGCGATCGCCCTCCCTGTAGAAGATGATCAAGTAATTATAATTATTGAAAATAGACAAATAATTAAGGAATTATCCCAAAAAAGAGAACAGGCTTACACTGATTTGAGTCATGAATTAAGAACTCCCCTTACATCTATGTCTTTGTTAGCCGAAACACTAATTAAGCATAATGAAAACAATAATAAAATTTGGGCAGAGCAAATTTATCAAGAAATTAACCGCCTCATTAACCTTGTAGAAAATTGGTTGAAAATTGCTCAATTAGATGGAAATCCTTATGATAATTTACAATGGCAAAAATTAGATTTACAGCAATTAATTATTTCTGCTTGGCAATCTTTAGCAATTTTAGCAGAAAAAGAACAAATTTCTTTAGAATATAAAGGACTAGAAAATTTAATTATTGGCGCTGATTTAAACTGCTTAACTCAGGTTTTTGTAAACTTATTTGACAATAGCATTAAACATACGGGTACCAATGGCAGGATTACTGTTAATGTCACAGAATCAAACCTAGATCAGCCAATAATAACTATTGATGTCATAGATAATGGTAATGGTTTTAACCCTAAAGATTTACCTCATATTTTTGAAAGACTTTACCGTGGCGATAAATCTAGGGCAAGAACATCGAGAGAGGGCAGTGGACTCGGTTTGAGCATTGTGAAACAGATTATTAATGCCCACGGCGGTTCTATTTCCGCTCAAAATCACCCCACAACTAAAGGGGCTTGGTTTCAGATATGTTTCCCTAAAAATCTTTCGAAGACAGAAGAATCATTACTATAATCTGATTTCAAGATAACAAAAAAACAAATACTAACCTACTAAAAATGCTAAATGGCGAAGTTACAGGAATTGAGATTTAGAAGATAAAATCGAATGGTGGGCAATGCCCACCCTACAGATTAACTTTTAACCAATTTATCCCAGCCTAAGTCCTTCAGATTATTATTACGACGTAGAGGACGAGTTACCAACTCTAAAATATCACGGGCGTTAGTAAAACCATGGATTTGAGCAAAGGTAAATTCTACTGACCATTTTGTACTAATTCCTCTCGCTTCCAAAGGATTAGCGTGCGCCATACCCGTAATTACTAAATCAGGCTGTAACTTGTTAATTCGTTGTAACTGATTGTAGTTATCAGGCTTTTCCACAATGGTAGGTACATCAACCCCCATCTCATGACAGGTTTGAGCGAGGAAATCTAGTTCTGCTTTTTGGTAACGTTTATCCATGTAGGGGATACCAATTTCATGAACTTTCATACCGCATCGGGTGAGGAAACGGGCGAGGGATACTTCTAAGAGATTATCACCCATGAAAAATACTGATTTACCTTTCACTAAATCGACATAATCTTGTAAATTTTCCCAGATTTGGGCTTCTCTCTCATCCAAGCCCTGAGTCTCAACCCCAAGCACAGAACAAATTTTTTCTATCCATGCCCTAGTGCCATCGGGCCCAATGGGGAAGGGGGCGCCGATGAGTTTACATTTACGCCGACGCATCAGGGTTGTGGCGGTGCGACTGAGGAAGGGATTAACACCTGCTACATAGTAGCCTTCTTCGATGACTGGTAATTCGGTATAGCGTTTGGCAGGTAGCCATCCATCAATTTTCACCCCTTGTTTTTTCAATTCTAAGGTTAAATTGGTGACAACGGGATCTGGTAATGAGCCAAATAATACTAAAGGATGATGTTGTTTATATTCGTTTTCGGTGGCGGTGTCTTCTTTTTTCTTACCAAAGTTTAATAGTTTTTGGATGCCGTTGCGTTCTTCTTTTTCTTCTGTGTTAACTTCTGCTTCTTTGGGGCAACGATTCGCCATGGATGCGAGGACGGTATCTTCTCCTTGGGTAAAGGCATAGTCTAAGCCATTGGCACGGGCAACCACGATGGGGATGCCGATTTCGGCTTCTAGTTTGGGGGCGATACCTTCTAAGTCCATTTTGATGATTTCTGTGGTACAAGTACCAATCCACACTATAACGGATGGATTGCGATCGCGCTTAATTTGTTCACAAAGTCTTCTCAACTCATTGTAATCATTAAGTTGTGCTGAAATATCACCCTCTTCCAACTCCGCCATGGCGTAACGAGGTTCAGCAAAAATCATCACTCCCATGGCATTTTGCAAGAAATAACCGCAGGTTTTTGTTCCGATGACGAGGAAAAAACTATCCTCAATTTTTTGATATAACCATGCCACACAACTGATGGGGCAAAAGGTGTGATAATTTCCTGTTTCACATTCAAAGTTTAATTCTGGGGTAACAGGTGCTTGTGCTAATGTCATTTTTATTTACTCCTATGTATAGATTTTTGTGTAGGTAGGCAATGGGGAATAGGCAATAGTAGATGACCCTAAATATAGGGTTTATTATTAAGGTTGGTATTTTTCAAGTTCCCCCTCTCCCCTTTTAAGGGGAGATACCAAAGGCAGAGGGGTAGGGATTTAGGGAGTAAAACCCATAATCTAAGAAAGTTTTATTATTCATTCTCAATTATCAATTAACTTAAACCATCATCAAATCAAGCTCATCAACTTCTTGCTTAGGTGCATCTTCGGGGGGATTGAGATAATAATCAGAAAGTAAAGTAAATAAATCTCTGTCTTGGGCTTCACTAGGCACAACCCCCTCTGGCATTGCCAAAATTTGATCGGCAATATTGAGATAATAATCGCATACATAACTTAAACTAGGATCTTTTTCGGTCATTTCAAACAAGGTTTTACCCTTAACCCTTGATACCCGTATATCTTCAATGAGGGGTAATACTTCCAATACAGGCATGGCTACATGGGAGATGTATTTATCAATTAAATCTCTTTTTGAGGTACGATTACCGATCAAACCCGCTAGGCGTAAAGTGTGGGTACGCGCTTTTTCTCTGACGGAGGCGGCGATACGATTGGCGGCAAATAAGGCATCAAAACCATTATCGGTGACAATGAGACAATAATCAGCATAGTTAAGGGGCGCTGCAAAACCACCGCAAACAACGTCTCCCAATACATCAAACAAAATTACATCATACTCATCAAAAGCGTTCAATTCTTTAAGCAGTTTGACAGTTTCACCCACTACATAACCACCACAACCTGCGCCTGCAGGAGGGCCTCCTGCTTCGACACAATCCACCCCTGCATAACCTTTATAAATTACATCTTCGGGCCAAATGTCTTCATAATGAAAATCTTTTTCTTGGAGGGTGTCAATAATAGTGGGAATTAAAAACCCTGTCAGGGTAAAGGTGCTATCGTGTTTCGGGTCGCAACCTATTTGTAGTACTTTTTTTCCTCTTTTGGCTAGGGCTGTGGAAATATTACAGCTGGTGGTGGATTTACCGATACCGCCTTTTCCGTAAACTGCTAATGTCAATGTCATTTTGTCAAACTCCAGAATTTTGCTCTGTTTGCATTATTGACTAATTTTTTATTTTTAACAGGATAGTTTGTATCGTAATTGCCTTTAAAAGAGATTAAAAGTTTTTTTGAGCTTAATAAAGACGTTTAATGTTGTTAAAAATCTCTTTAATCTTAAGTAAATGATTTAATTAAGTTTTTTATTTATAAAATACTATAATTACTACCAAAAGCAAAAAATATAATCAAAAATATGTAAAATAACTTATTATGTTGAAAAGGTATATGGATAAAGGTTTTTGGCTTTTTTAAAATTTAGTATCATCATAACGGTTTGGTTTTGTTTATAATTAATTAAGATTGACCTTGTAACCTTTTGATTAATAGGCTTTTTGAGTGTTTACTGGGTTAATATTTTGGAATTATGATAGGTTTTCTCAAACGGAATGTTAACATTTGCTACGATTTGATTTTTAGATGGGAAAAATGCGTATAAATACTCAGACTGTTACCAAGGTATTAAGAATTCTAACGATTACCACTGTCCCTTTATCGATGATTGTTTATTTGTTGAGAGGTTTGGGGTTACTTGGTTTTTTGTATGGATGGGTGGTAATTTTGTTGATTATGACAGCAATATTTAGTTCTATTTTCTTTTTCATCGAAAAAACTTATTACTAAATCAAATAACTGATGTTACGCAAAAATATAGCATTTACTGAAGTTATGAGGTACAGTAAAGTTAAGTATTTTTAAAATTAAAGTTAATCAGAAAATGAAATCTTATTCCAAGGATTTTAGAGAAAAGATTATAGAGGTACGTGAGCAAGAAAAAATATCGATTCGAGGATTAGCAGCTCGTTTTTGTGTAGCTAAAAGTTTCATCCAGAAAATTGTCAAACAGTATCAAGAAACAGGGGACATATCTCCTCGTCCAAGGGGAGGAGGTAAAAAGCCGAAAGTGTCCTCAGAAGATTTAATCATTCTTGAAGAAATTATTGAGCAAAATAATGATTGTACATTAAGAGAATTATGTGCCTTATTAGAGTTAAAAACAGGAATAACCGTTAGTACGTCTACAATGAATAGACTCTGTGGAAAATTAAACTTAACCGTCAAAAAAAACCTTGCACGCTACAGAAAAACACAGCCAGAGAGTTCAATTAAAACGTTGTGAATATTGGAATTAAATTAGACACATCAAAGAAGAAGACCTAATATTTATCGATGAATCGGGAGTAAATTTAGCCCTAGTAAGATTATATGCTCGAAGTTTGAAAGGGGAAAGAGCTAAAGGAGAAAAACCACAAAAAAGAGGGAAAAATGTTTCCATATTAGGTGCTTTATCATTAAAGGGAGTCATAGCTTCGATGAATATATATGGTTCAGTAGATGGATTAACATTTGAGGCTTTCATCATCACCCAACTAATTCCGAAACTATGGAAAGGAGCTTGTGTTGTCATGGATAATGCTAAAATTCATTTGGGAAAAATCATTAGACAAGAAATAGAAAAGGTAGGGGCAAAGTTAGTTTATTTATCACCATACTCTCCAGATTTTTCCCCCATTGAAAATTTTTGGTCTAAGGTCAAAGCAATATTAAAAAAAATATCTCCTCGAACAAATTTTGATTTAGTTCAGGCTATTGATTTAGCAATGGAAAAAGTAACAGAAAAAGATATTCACCATTGGTTTACTCATTGCTGTTACTGTACCTCATAACTCAGGGAAACGCTATATAATTAGTTTGAGATGTTAAAAACGTTAGATGTTCATATTGTGTTTGTACACGTGGTGGGTAAGGGGCTAGGAGGGCTAGGAGTTGGGCAAGGGGCTTAAGCCCCTTATTAAAATTTACAGATAAAACTTATAGTCAATCAAAATAAGACTGAGACATTTAGCTAGTACAATAATTACAAATTATTTCATATAAAGTTATTGTACTATTGCTATACATTTTTGCTCTTTTTAAAGCACTAAAATCGTGTTCAATATCATTTAAATCTGGTGAATAAGTTGGTAAAAACATTACTAGATGACCTGCTTCTTCTACTAATTCTTTTATCATATTTTTT
>Ga0208979_100683_pt1 | contig 13094 bp, 14 predicted proteins | sample HotLakConsUCCSLE_FD_184738 | JGI IMG/M metagenome (GOLD analysis project Ga0208979, IMG submission 184738) | Hypersaline microbial mat communities from Hot Lake, Washington, USA - Hot Lake Consortium UCC-SLE (SPAdes) | ecosystem: Environmental > Aquatic > Non-marine Saline and Alkaline >... | reverse complement strand
GGCTTCCGGCAAGTGGCCGATGTCATTGCCGGCGTGAAGTTCATCGACGGAATTGATGAGCGCGAAATCAGCAGGAAGGCCGCCGCTTGATCAGTCAATGCTCATACACCAGACTTGACAGTAACTCAGAAAAAACTGCTGGACGGTGAACCTAGCATACGCAATCGAATAGAGATTGAACGGAGATGCGCAGAGATTTACTGTTCCCAATGCTTGGAGAGAAGAGTCGACTGGGAGATAACTGCCGCAGCTCTTGCTGCCCTTGATGAGATTGGCTTTTCTAACCTTGAGCGACGAGGACACTTCGCTATTCTCGTTTGCCAATACTCTGCAGATAAACCTGAAGCTTTCGAATTCGCCCAGAACAACACAGAACAACACAGGACAGCCAAGTAATCAAAATCAGGGCTGAATTTTGCAGGTTTTTGGGGAAGCCACAGGCGATCAGGCTGTTTCAGTCGGATTTTTCGTGATGGGGCGTCTTGCCAGCATGAAATCGTGCCAATCTGCGAATTTCGGACATGCGTAGCCACCAGACGGTGCCTGGCGGATGGATCTGGTTTAGGTGGGGCAGGGACTATTCGATCTGCGACTTGAGAATCAACCACGCGCGTTCGCCGCTGACGCCCTTCATCCAGCGCTGTCCGAGGTCGGCCGCTTTGGCCATCAACGCCTCGGCAGACCCGATGGCGCGGTAGTAATGGCTTTCGGTGCCCTGAACCCGGCGCATCCATTGCTTTGGATGGCGGGCCAATGACCAGATGGCTTCTGGTGGTTGTTCAGAGTCCGTTTTCCTTTTGCCGTAGAGCTTGCCTCGCTTTAGTGGATGAGCCTGCTCTCCGGTCCACTGGACCAGATCCAGATAGTCGGCCTCGGTCATGCCGAGTAGGGCATCGGCATCAATGCCGGCGACGGGCTTGAGAGGTCGGCCGAGCAGATTCGATTGCGACAATCCGGATTCAGAGCGCTCTTTCAGTCGGCACTGCACTGATGTGTGGTCAGAGTCTTCGAGAGTCTCGCACATGTCAGCCCTGACCGGATTCAAATCAACGTAGGCCATGGCAGATAGCACTGCCTGTTCTTCCAGTAATGCTTGACACTTGAACCGACCCTCCCAGAATCGACCAGAACAGCCGTCTTCTTCATTTGCCCAGCGCGCAATCGGCTCATTCAGCGCCCGCATGAACCAGCTCAGGCTTCCCAGTCGGGATCGGATTTCCTTCATGCGTTCCGGATCGCTGCGAAGCCCGAGGTGAATGTATTCTTTCTGCTCATCGCTTTGAGCGTCCCGGAGCGCTCCAGGGAAAACCGCCAGCCAGCGACGCGCGACCTCGTCATCGGACCAGGCCTGAGCTTCATCAGGATCGACAAAGAGGACGATATGCGTGTGATTCGACATCACCGCGTAGGAATACACCGAAACCGCAAAGGAATCAGCCAGATGCCGAATTCGATCATCGATCCATTGCCGTCGATGATCGAAGTTCTTCCCGGTGAACTGGTCGTCGCCACAGAGAAAAGCCCGCCGCACACAGCGGGTGACGACATGAAAGAATCCCGGCTCTTCCGGAGGTGCAATCTGGCTGCGTGGATAGGTCATGCGGCGAGTGTTACCGGTGCCGCGCGTAGAGGGAATAGGAAAATCGCTCAGCATCAGGTAGGACTTTTACTCGGTTACCTGGGTGTCCTCGACTTGCCTCCACCTGGGTGTCCTCGACTTGCCTCCTCCACCTGGGTGTCCTCGACTTGCCTCCCTGCCGAAGAACTTGGAGATCTAGATCCATATTGAGACCGGCGCCCTGCTACTAATTGTTGCATTGAGAACTAGTCATTGAGCTTTTCATTGGTTGCGCCTCCTCAAAGGGGCGCCTTGAAGTGTGGTAGGGTTTTCTCGGAATTCCTTCTTCTAATTGGTCATGTTCGCTATATGGCTGCATTTAACTTCGAGCGAGGTTCAGTTAGATGATAAAGAGAATAGCGATATTTAATCTGACAGTAGGTCTTGGTGTGTGTGTTGTAGCGATCCTCTGGTTTCCAGAATGGTATCGATCTGTCAATCATTTGGGCTTTGGACAACAGCTCGCTGCCTTCGTCCAATCAGCTTGGTTACCTTTGGTGGTTTTGCTGTTGATCTGGATCGAGCGTTTACGGTGGCACTGGCGCATCTCCCATCAGACCGATCATTTGCGCAATTATCAAGCGCTTCCCAGCTACCGTAAAGGCATCATGCGGTATCTGGATACCTTGCTGGCGGCCCTGCCGGCCTCGATTGCTCTGGTGGTGATTTTTGATATCGGGCTATTCGTTGCGTTGGCGCTGGCGTTGATTGTTGTCGGCAGCGCCATGTGGTGGGTAACAACCAACTCGGCATGTACCCGCGAGGCAGTCCAGTAGCTACCAACTTAAGCAACTCAGGACAGCCTGAGCCACCCCGGATTTGACGGACATCTTCAGATAGGGAAATGAGTCCAGGAGATGATCTATGTCAACCAAAGAAGCTCAAAAACCGGGACAGGCACTATTCTGGAAGCACGGGGAGTCGGTCAGTCGGCCTCAAGATCGGATTTCCAGCTTTCGAGTCAGCTGCCGGGCTGAAATTGCTGTTGAAATTGGGTTGCAGGAGATCGAAAACACTGTTTGTTTGGTCGCCACGCACGACAAACCCCGGAACAAGCCGGAGTAGTTGTCAATCCATTGGGGTTTTGCTCAGGTAGGTCGTTCGCGCAGGATCTTTCTTGCCACCTCGCCGCTGATGCCCTTCATCCAGGCCTGCCCAAGTGCTTCCGCCTTGGCCATCAGTGCCTCTGCGGAGCCGATGGCGCGGTAGTAAACACTTTCGGTTCCCTGGACCTGGCGGAGCCAATGTTTGGGATGGTTTGTTATGTTCCTGATATCCGCTGATATACCATTTCATTGCCTTTCCCGGAATCGCCCGCGTGATACAATTTAAGACGGTCGTAGGGGCCAATACGGTTTCAGAATCCAAGATTTTCTGTGGGGAGAACAATGTTTGTCAAAGGGTTCATGGGTTGGCGTAGTGCCTTTGTACTGTTGATCATCGTTTTAGGCTCGGTTAACTGTCTTGCGGCTGACTTCGTCGTTACCACGGCTGCTGACTCCGGGCCGGGGACGCTCCGTGAGGCAGTCAATCAGGCGAACCTCAGCCACGGCCCGGACTCGATCCTGATCGAAGAGAGTGTGGACACGATCGTCCTGCTGTCCGGTGCCATCGAGATTTCGGCACCATTGACCATCACCGGTCGATCGTCGCGAAGCACGATTGATGGAAATCAAGTCGCTCAGATTTTCAGAATTCCTTCTGGCGCTGGACAGGTCTCGATCTACAATCTTGTGTTGCGAAATGGTCGGGCGACCGGCTTACCCGATTCGCTTTGCGAGTCCGATTCGGCGATGGGCGGCGCTATCTGTAGCGTGGCCGACCTGGAAATCGTCGATTCAGTTTTCGAACTCAACGCGAGTGTGGAATCCGGCGGAGCTCTCTTCGTCCAGGATGCAAGCCTGGTCATCCGAGCCAGCCTTTTCCGTGAAAACGCTGCAGGCGGGCACGGCGGAGCGATCAATCATGTTTCATCCACATTCGACCCGCAATCTCTTAGCAGCCTGGTCATCTCTGAGTCCACATTCGATTCGAATATCGCAAGCTCGGATGGTTCCCTCCGTGGCGGTGCGCTACGGTTCGCTGGACAAGAGCTCGACATCGAGAACACGGCTTTTATCGGCAACGAAGCAGTGAGTTTGTCCTCATCGAGCGCAGGAGGAGGAGCCTCGATTTTCACCGCAATCGGACGATTGAATAACGGCTCATTCCTCTCGAATCGTGCCGTTGGAACCAATAGCAGAGGTGGCGGTCTGGATATCGTTAATGGCGAGCGTTTTTCCGTCGCGGATTCCAGCTTCTCGGGGAACGAAGCGACGATCGGCGGCGGCTTGCGGGCAAGCAATCCGAATGAGTTCTGGCTGATCAATTCGACGGTATCAAACAATCAGGCTTCATTGCGATCGGGCGGGGTTGAACTGATCGATGTCGATTTCGGTTTCATCTATAACTCCACGATCACCGAAAACAGCGCTGACAACCCTGAAAGTGCACAGGGGTTGAGCGCGGGCTGCAGTATCTTCACTTCTTCCGGTGTACGCTGCGAAGTCGCTCTGAGCAGCTCCATCGTTTCAGGCAACTCCTCGACCGGCCCCGATTGGGAAGTTGCCGATACATCTTACAGTTATCAAGCCGCTCGTCCGCGATACAGTCTCCTTGGCTCGGGGGTGGGCTTCATGTCTTCGGGGCCCGGCAATGTCTTCGAATCCAATCCGCGACTGGATCCTCTCCAGGACAATGGCTGCGCTGTTCCGGCCGGCTTCCCGGAAACAGCCGATTGCGTTTCGACGCACCTGACTGGCTCGGGAAGTTCCGCAATCGGTAGCGGGCAAAACGATCTCGCACTGGACTTCGACCAACGCGGAGTCGGATTTCCCAGAGCGTTCTTTTCTCGTCCTTCGATCGGCGCCACCGATACCATTTCGGGAGACCTCCTGAACACGATTCCTGTTCCGCTCTTGCAGGACCGTCTGATGATGATCTTTTTCATTCTCACGGTCGCCGGCCTGGCCCTGCCGGCATTGTCACGCTCCAAGTAGATGCTCACGTTAATCGGAGTCATTTGTCGTTGCCGCATAGAAAGGCGCGGCGAACGCAACGCGAGACGACATGGTAGAAACTAGGTTCGTCCTCAGAAACCAGATGACTGCGTGGATAGGTCATAGCGGCAGTATCGCAAGCCGCTGATCTGCCGACCATACGAAATTCGCCCGCCAATCCGTAGGGAATCACCTATTTCCATGCCTGTTCCGGAATTGCCGCCCCACGCAAGGAAACGTCAACTACGTGCCTACGGTGCCGGGCACTCATACCTCCCGCCGGACGGCTTGCCCCGGTCAGGCTGCAGGCGGCCCTTATAGCGCACGATCAGGCCGCCTCCCAGCGGCGCACCAAGCGCGACGTCGAAATGAAATTCTCCGTCCACAGCATATTCCCGGCTCTCGCTTGTGGGTAGAAGAAAGCTCGGCAATGGGAGGCCCAGGAACCAGCCTCGGCGAACCGGCAACCCCATGCAGCCTTCCGTCACCGGAAGATCCTGTTCATAGTTGAAGAGCCAGAAACGCTCGCGGTAGCGATAGTGCGCCGGTGCCGGCGTGCAGTGTGACCGGAACACGCGACCGCCGAAATTCCGCTCCCAGATTTCCCCTGTCCCCTTGCGCGTCTTGGTAATCGTCAGCGGCACGTCCTCGCCCGCGGCCGGGAAGCCGAAAAACCATGCGGCGAACCGAGCGATGATGGAGCTTCCTCGCGTCACCTGTGCCGTGCCGGAAAAACTTTCTACGTCCTGAACGCTGTGAAGGGCCTGCACTTCGGGCGGCAACTGCTGCCATCGATCCGCGAGCGCCGATTGAAAAAGCGTCGGACACGGGGCAGTATCCGTGTCGGTCGAAACGTCGAGATCGGACATAGCCTCCTCTATCTCCCTCAAAGTCGTTTCCGCCAGGCAAGGTCGCGCTCCGGGGGGCACTCGGTCCAGCCGGCGGATCAGTGCGCGTGCGGTGATCGCGGGTATGTAGGGCCCGTCTCCCGACTCGGCGATGAGACGCCATTTGCGCCGGACCGTGACATTACCCTCGCGCCCGGTAACGGCAACCTGCATCCCGCCGCGATCGGTTCCGAAAGCGAGAGAAAGATTGGCAAAGCGCCGGAGGAATTCCACCCGACGTGGCGAAAGGTCGAACCTCCAGCGCCGCCGCAACGAACTCAATGCGCGCATGGCCATGTTCAGAAGGCCCAGTTCCAGGCCTGCCCGGAATATGACGGACCTCGCCCCGAAGAACGCGGGAAACAGGCGGATGTCGGGCACCTCGATGAAATAGGCAGTTCGCACGAGGTCCGGGGCGAGGCGCACCCGCCGGGCGTCACTCCAAATGGACTGATCGCGCCACAACCCGCCGCGCCACGCGCGCCTCGTGGTTCCTAGTTGACCGACTATGCTCGAGATCACGGACGCTCCGCGCGGCGCGCGATTGCCCGGCAGGATTGCCGTGTCAATCAGAAGAATTTCGTCCATTCCAGCGCCGAGTTCGGCGGCCACAACTGACGAAATCCCGGGCACACTCGACGCCCCGGAAAGCAGTCGCCTTCCGCTCTCGCGCGCTTGTTCGTCGAGTACGGCTAGCCCGGCAGTAAACCCTGCATCGTCCGATAAATCGAGATAGTCCGCATTGTGGGCCAGGCACAGCCGCGGAATGACATAGGGATCGCGTCCATAGGCCTGGTACGGCCCGGCGGCATCGACGACGACATGCGGCGATACATTGAACAGCGCCTCCGGATCGGCATGGAAGTCCAGCGCCAGCGCTGTGCAACCGAGCTGTTCGGCGAGTGCCCGTGCCTTCCCGAGGCTTCGTCCGGCAACCACGACCTCATGCCCGTCCCGGACCAGAAGTTCGGCAAGCCGGGAACCGAAAACGCCATAGCCGCCAAGAATAGCGACCTTCATTCCACCAGTCTCGCCTGCAGCGCAGGATCGGGAATTTCGCACATATCGGTTCGTCCGAAAAGCCGGTACCGGTTGCGGGCCAGCCGTCGATACAACCAATCCTGCAGGCAGCGCGGCAGAAGGCGCAGCGGTTGCAGAAGTTTCCCAACGCCGCCGACGCGGCTTCCGACACGAATCATGGCATCCAGCGACGTATAGGCGCTGCCATTGACAATATAGAGCCAGCTCTCCGGATCGTCGGCGGAAAGCCCGTAATGCTGGAGCAAAGCGTGCCCGAGTTTGGTCTGGGCCCGACAGATCCGGATCTCCCCGCTCTTGTCAAATCGGGCGATCAATCGGGCACCGGTCGAGCAGAGAGCGCATTCGCCGTCCATGACGGTCAACGGCCGCGTATCGTCGAAAGAGGGCACGGCGGGGTCATTCCGATAGGAGCGAGGTTCGTTGGAAAGAGTGAGCGTCATACGAATCCTTCGAATGCCGGTGCAGGGAGAACAGTATCGCTTTACCGATCTTTCAGGTTTTTGAATTTATCACGGCCTGACAGCGCCGCAGCAGGAAGGTTGGCGAATAAGGCGGATTCAAGCCAATGTTTGTGCTAGCCTAAAGTGGGTTTTCGGTTGACGCTCCATGCTCGGCAGGCAAATCCACTCCTTCCTCACCTGCTGAAAGGATTTGCAGAATGAAAAGGTCGTTTCCTGCCGCATGTCTTGTTCTCGCCAGCGCCTTGCTAAGTGGTTGCGCGACTATGAGTTCACCCCAGCCAGTGCATCCCGGACAAGCGTGGATCATGCCGGAGGAGGCGGTTCTTATGGCAGCAAACGCTGCTCCTGAAGGGGTAGTTGGGACATTCTCAATGAAAGTCCGGGCCACCGGTTCCCAGAATGCAATGTCCTACCTTAATTCCGAGCTGGACTATCGTGACCAAAGGAATCTGACCGTCGCGTTCAATTCAGGCGTTGCACAGCAACTCAGGGAACGCCTTGGTAGTGACCCACTCAATGCGTTGAATGGAACAGATATCCTGGTTCGAGGCACGGCCTTCCGAGTAAAAATCGTTTTTTTCTGCAACGGGCGGGCCAGTGACAATTACTACTACCAAACTCAGGTTAATGTTTCTGACGCTGACCAGATCGTTGTTCGTTAGACTTCAGTAACTAACGTTGCGCGGCCCTGTCCATTGCATCGCTGAGCACCTCGGGCGGTTGGGCGCCGGAGATGCCCTCGTTCAGCTGTGTGAAAACGAAGCAGGGCACGCCTGTGATGCCGAGCTTGCGAGCCAGATCTTCGTCGCTGCGCACATCCTCGGCATAATCGGTCCCATCGAGCACCGCCGACACGTCGCTGGCGACAAGGCCGGTTTCAATCGCGACCGCCAACAGGGTCTCGGGGTCCGAGATGGACCGCCCTTCATGCAGATAAGCCCGGAACAGGCTTTCCTTCAACTCGGTCTGGCGATCATGCTGATAGGCGAATGCCAGAAGCCGGTGGGCATCAAAGGTATTCGACGGCCTGATCCGATCGAAACGGATTTCCAGACCGCGACTCCGTCCGGCTTCGACCATGCGAGCGATGAAGCCCTCGGCCTCGTCCCGGCTAGTGCCGTATTTGTCCGCCAATCGGGCCACGTAATCGACCGCCTCCGGCGCATTGGCCGGCGCGTCTGGATTAAGCTCGAAGGCTCTCCAGCGGATTGCGACTTTGTGGTCCGAGGACGCTATGGCAGCTTCCAGCGAGCGCTTACCGACCCAGCACCAGGGACAGGCGATGTCGGACCAGATTTCGATGTTGACAGAATTCATGCTAACCAGTTTAAAGGAAACTGCGCAAGACGCCCTAGATCTGAAAAGCATGACGAAATTGCTTACGGAATCGGCCCTGCTCCTGTTCCCACACCGAGAATTCCTGGTCGGCAACCGGATGACGAGCGTAATCGTCACGATGGCGACGTTCCTGTTCCTCGATCCGTACTTGAGCCAGGGCCCGGTCGAGTGCCTGGCGGGTAAATGCCGAGCACTACCTGGGTATCCTCGACGAGCAATAGATCCCCTATCGCTCCCGGTAATACATCTGCATCGCAATGGGCGCAAACACGGCGGTCAGAAGCGCCGATGCCACCAGCACCCACACCACATCGCCGGTCGCCACACTGCCGTGCATAAAACCGCGCGAGGCCGTGGCCAGATGGGTGACCGGGTTGACGTTGACCACCGCTTGCAGCCAACCGGGCATGGTGGCGGGATCGACAAAGATATTGCTGACGAAGGTGAGAGGAAACAGGATGAGGAAGCTGGTGGTCATGACCGATTCGGGTGAGCGAACCAAAAAGCCGAAGATGATCCAGATCCACGACAGGGCCGAGGCAAACACCAGCATCAGCGCCACGGCCAGAATCACGCCAAGCGGGCCGGCTTCAGGACGGAAACCCAGGATGAAGCCGACGATGAGAACCACCACGCCCGCCAGGGAATAACGCATCAAATCGCCCAGCAGCGCGCCGACGATGGGAGCAGGCTGCCAGATGGGCAGAGAACGGAACCGATCGAACAGGCCTTTCTCGATATCCGTATTCAGCCCCACGCCGGTGTAGACAGTGAGGAAAACGATGGTCTGCACCACGATCCCCGGCAGCAGGTATTGCAGGTAGGCTTCGGTGGAGCCCGCCAGGGCACCGCCGAACAGGTAGGTAAACAGCACCGTCATCATGATCGGGAACACCACCACGTCGAACAACTGAAAGGGCACGTGCTTGATCTTCAACACCGCCCGCCAGCCCAGGGTCAACACGGCGGACAGGGCGCTTGGCGGCTCGGGCCGCTGAGCTTGCGAGAGTGCGCGATGCAGGGAAGTGTCGCTCATTTCTCAACAACCTCCTCAGGTTCCTCTGCGGGATGCCCGGTCAGGGCGAAGAATACGTCGTCCAGGCTCGGCTGGGTGAGCGCGAATTCGGCGACGGTGATGTCTTGTGCCACCAGAGCGGCCAGGGCCTGCGGAACCATAGTATCGACGGGCACTTTGGTGGTCAGCGCGGTCGCATCGTCCGGGTCGAGGTCAACATCGCCCAGCACCTGCTGCAACACGACACAGGCCTGGTCTCGTTGCGCCGGTTCGCTGATGCGTACTTGCAGGCGAAACCCGCCCACCGATGCCTTCAGCTCCCGGCTGGTACCTTCAGCAATAAGCCGACCGTGGTCGATGACACCCAGTCGGTGTGCCAGGCGGTCGGCCTCTTCCAGGTACTGGGTGGTCAGCAGCACGGTCGTGCCCTCGGCCGCGATGGCACGAACGATGTCCCAGACCTGATTGCGGCTGCGTGGATCGAGTCCGGTGGTGGGTTCGTCCAGAAACAGAAGCTCGCTGCGCACCACCAGGCTGGCCGCGATATCCAGCCGTCGACGCATGCCGCCGGAGTAAGTGCGCACCTGCCGGCCGGCGGCATCGCTCAGGTCAAAGGCATCGAGCAGTTCGCCGGCCCGTATCCGTGCCGCACGCCAGCCAAAACCCAGCAGGCGGGCGACAAGTATCAGGTTTTCCCGGCCCGTGAGGTCTTCATCAACGGAGGCAAACTGGCCGGTAAGGCTCACTTTGGCACGCACCTGAGCTGCCTCCCGAACCAGATCGTGTCCCAGTACCCGAGCTTCGCCGCCGCTGGGGCGGAGTAGGGTAGCCAGCATGCGGATGGTCGTGGTCTTGCCTGCGCCGTTGGGGCCGAGCAGGCCATACACCGTGCCCCGCGCCACGTGCAAATCGATGCCGTCGACCGCGCGGGTGTCGCCGAAGCTTTTTTGCAGCGCGATGGTTTCGATGGCAACGGACATGGCTGGAGAATCCCGAGGTCGTGGCTGGAAAACCGGGATTATATTATGGGAGCAAAACACTGCCCAGGCGACAACGATGTGAGATTTCGAGTCGGCCCGGGAGGAACCGTCATGTCAATGCCTGATGTCCCGGAATCGTCCGGGATCGCGCCCCCGGAATTGGCCCGATTGAACCATCTTCAGCGAACAGCGATGACATCCCCTATACTCCGCAAGGATGAAGATAGAAAAACGAATCTACCCTGCGTTCTTTAACCGCGTAGATACATTCCATTGGGTCACTGTCTCGTCATGACCCGCTGGATCGCACTGCTGCGAGGCATCAATGTTGGCGGGCACAACAAGATCCCGATGGCCGAACTGCGCGCGGTGTGTTCAGGGATCGGTTGGCAGAATGTCAGTACCTATATCCAGAGCGGCAATATCGTGTTCGGTGCGGATGGCACTCTTTCGACAGTGGAAAAGCAATTGACCGACGCCATTGCTGCTCAGTTTGGTCATCGCATCCATGTCATTGTCCGACCGGCGGCCGCCTGGCCGCTCTACCTACGGATCAATCCCTTTCCAGAAGTATCGGAAGCCGAGCCCAACCGGGTCATGCTGGCGCTGTCGAAAAAACCGCTGGCACCCGATGCGGCCGAGAACCTCAGCAAGTACGCTACCGCCGGCGAATCGATCGCTCAGCGCACCGACAGCCTCTGGATCCACTACGCCTCTGGCTCGGCCAAGACAAAGATCAGTCCGGCGCTACTCGATCGCCTGGCCGGCTCGCCCGTCACAACCCGCAACTGGCGCACCGTGCTGAAAATCGGCGATATGCTCGATTGACCCGGTCAAGGTATTTCCGTACCTGTTCCGAAATCCTCCATTGATGATCTCGTTGGTAACTGGCGCGACTTGGCAGGTTTCAGTCAGGCTTGGAGGACTTTGGCAATTGTTGGTTGATTCAGCTACGCGATTACCCTAGGCATGCATGATTTCGCCTTTGAGCGAATAGGCAATGGCCAACACATCCTTTTTGGTTTCTTCGTCCATGCCGTGGCGGTCCATTACTGCCATGATGTCATCCACCGCTGCAAGATACTCGGCCGCATTGATATTCATGCCTTTGTGTGCTTCAGGCATAGTGCGCCCCTTGTACTGTTCCGGACCGCCACTTCCCATGCCGAGAAAGTCTCGCAGATGGGCCTTGGCCTGATCGAGTTCTTTCGGTTTTTCCCGAAATGGAAGAAAGTGACTCTTGATTGTCGGATTATGCATATGGGCTTCAATGATGTCGTCAACCAGAGTAGCTATACTTCCTGCACCGCCAAGTCGTTCATAGAGTGAACTCATAATGTCCTCCTCAAGTCAATTTTGGTTTCAACTCACCGTAAGGTGAGCTTGCACATTAACAATGCCGGGACTCTGGCACTAGTACACAATCTGTACCGGAGCCCTCTGGGCCAGGCATCCCTGTCACTGAAGGCTTTCGACTTATGAAAAATGGTTACGGACAATTCTGCCCGCTGGCCAAAGCAGCTGAACTGCTCTGCGAGCGCTGGACAATGATTATCATCAGAGAGCTGATAGCCGGAAGTCAGCGCTTCAATGACCTGCGTCGCGGTGTGCCCCTGATTTCGCCGACATTGCTTTCCCGGCGTCTGCGCCAACTGGTGGACGCCAATGTGGTCCAGCGAGTCAGTGCCAGTGACGGTAGTCCATCCTATAGCCTCACTCAGGCGGGCGAAGAATTGCGCCAGATGGTGGAGTTCATGGGAAGCTGGGGGCATCGCTGGATTGGCAGCCAGCTCAGCGAGGATGATCTGGATGTGGGGCTACTGATGTGGGATATTCGACGAGGAGTGGATTCGACGAAGTTTCCACCGGAGCAGGTCGTATTGCAGATCAATTTTACTGATGCGCCTGAAGGTCAGGCCGAATGGTGGCTGGTCTCTGAAAAAGGAGAAACAGACTTGTGTCTGGAAGACCCTGGTTTTGAAGTTGATCTTGTGCTGCAGTGCAGTGTTCGCACGTTGACCTCCATTTGGCTTTGCCGGAACACGATAGCCCAGGCTGAGCGTTCCCGTGAGCTGAAGATCATGGGCGATGACAACTTGCGCAAGCAGTTGCCCCAGTGGCTGCAAGGCAGCCCGCTGGCTCGGCTGGGCGAGCAGTCAATGTCTGACAGTCCAGGTGCTTGAGTCAATCTGTTTCACTGGTGTTCGGTTTAAAAACACCTTTTTCGATGCCTGTCCTGGAATCGATGGGAATTGGGAATCGTGGAATCGATGATGAGTGTTTTTGATTGGCTTTTGTCCCGATCCCGGGAAGTTCTTCTCAAATCTGAGACTGGTGCTATCGGCCCGTAAACTCGAGCCTGCCGCAGTTTTGGCCGGTCCAGGTTCCGGTATGGCTGTCTCAACAGCGGGCATCGTCTTGTGAGGCTTTGGGGGAGATAAAGTATTTAAATACAACAATATAAGTCGTTTCATTGCCGAGTGGCACGGTTTCTGCATCTTGTGGTTTGTCAGGCGGCGGGTGTCGATCAACTCCGCGCTGCCATTCACTACGAATGAACCCAAGGGAGTCAGTAATGAAAACCGTTATGGCTCTTCACTGAATCGTGTGGGTAGGATTCATTGCCGTACTGTCTCCGGGTAGAGATCGAGGCCACCGAGGTGGAAGTAGATCGCTGCCTTGAACCGTTCCTTGTTCCGGAAGCCCCGTGCATCTC
>Ga0208979_100674_pt1 | contig 13481 bp, 10 predicted proteins | sample HotLakConsUCCSLE_FD_184738 | JGI IMG/M metagenome (GOLD analysis project Ga0208979, IMG submission 184738) | Hypersaline microbial mat communities from Hot Lake, Washington, USA - Hot Lake Consortium UCC-SLE (SPAdes) | ecosystem: Environmental > Aquatic > Non-marine Saline and Alkaline >... | reverse complement strand
CTCAGAAAATCGCCACGCACGCATGAGACCCCCGCTCGGGCTACGCCCTCCCGGCGGTCTCATGCGTGCGCCACAAGTGGCCGACTTTTACGCCGCCGCGTGGCCGGATTTTACTCCGCCGTTGACACAAAAGAGTGTCGAATATGGATCACATGAAGTCTGAGAAAACACGCCAAGCAGAATACGCAGCCAAAAACCGCCACAAGGCAAAATCCATCGGCCGACCAGATGCGAGAGCTGTGGCCGAAGCCTATATGACTGTCATTGAGGGCGGCGGCCTGGAGCAGCTAATGAACATCTACATCTCAAAGATCGCCCCAGACGTCGATGCCGACGCTGGCAGCCGTCAGATCAAGAAAATGGTCAGGAATTTGGCGCGGGTGGTTCTATTTGAACGCGGTTACCACGACGAGCAGGTCCGAGACAAAATGAAGTCGATGCAGGCCGAATGACCAAAATGAATCGGTGACAATTTTCCCATTTTGGCCGATGTTGCCAAACATTATCGTCGCTTTCGGCCCATTGCGGACGTTGGGGGATTGCCGAAGCTCGCCACCATTATGGACGATGCCGAACCTGATGTGCTTGGCTAAATAACCTTACCGAAGGAATACAGAGCCAAGCTCCATAGCATGGATGAGCTATAGCGCCTCAATTCCAAGATCAAGCGCCGCACCGATGTCGTCGGTATCTATCCCAATGACGAAGCCATCATCCGGCTTGTCGGCGCGATCCTGCTCGAACAGAACGACGAATGGCGGCCCAACGCGGTCGTTACGTAACACTGGAAACGATCAGCCAAATGAACGATGATCCTCACATCACCCTGTCTGCGGTGGCACGCTGATATCCCCTCCGGCTCACCCGGAAGGCACCTTAGATGTCAGAAGCTACGCTACGGGACACAATCCTTCCCGTTGTATTCAGTAAGAGTATTCCTTATCTCCTCTAAGCCTTCCAGCATCCCTGCGACATTAGCTTTCAATATTTCATATTCAGCTATGAAGGCGGAATGATCTTCACTCTTTGGCATACCAGCCTGCTCGGAAGCAATATAATTAGAAAGTTTCACAACTTTACCCATTGGATTTACCCCTTGTTTCCTTAGATATCAGGTGATTTGGAGATCTCCCCGTTTTAACGGGGAGATTACTATTTGGTCCGGAAGTGAAGGACTGACGATGCGATCAATTTCAATCTGGTCATTGTCCGGACTGATCCCTGAATGATCCTTCAATCCTAAAACTCTTCCCAGCTCTCGCTCTTGATGGCAGCACTTCCTTGAGAGGGGTAGGCTTTGCCAACTCTGCTCTTGAGCTCCTGGATTCCAGGCCCATTACTTTTCTTTGCAGAATTTTTGCGCGTGGGGGTTGTATGAGCTCCGCCGATATTGAACTCGCTCAGCATCTGGGCAATCCGTTCGACTTCCTGCACCAGAGTATGGCTGGACGCATTGGTCTCTTCCACCATAGCCGCATTTTGCTGGGTGCTTTGATCCATTGTGTTGACGGCAGTGTTGATCTCTCCGAGAGCAGTTGATTGCTCGCGGGAGGACTCAACAATTGCGACAATGTTGAGATTGATTTCATTGACTTCCGTTACGATCGTTGAAAGCGCTTTCCCGGTTTCATCGACAAGCGCCACGCCGGATTTGACTTGGACTTCCGATGTCGTAATCAGCTCTTTGATCTCTTTTGCCGCTTTGGCAGATCGCTGTGCCAGTTCGCGTACTTCCTGCGCGACGACGGCGAAACCTTTGCCCGCGTCGCCTGCACGGGCCGCTTCGACACCTGCATTCAGTGCAAGCAAATTTGTCTGGAAGGCAATTTCATCAATGACACCGATGATATTGGTGATTTCCTTCGAGGATGATTCAATCGCACCCATGGCGGCAACCGCCTGCTGCACGACCTGTCCTGATTTCTCGGCACCTGCCTTGGTTTTTGCCACCAGCTGTCCGGCCTCATCGGCTCGCTTGCTGGAATCTTTGACCGTGGTTGTGATTTCTTCGAGGGCGGCGGCTGTCTGCTCCAGAGAAGCCGCCTGCTGCTCGGTGCGCCTGGCCAGATCATCGGCGGAAGTGCGAATTTGTTCCGATCCCGCCTGAATCTGACTGGCGCTGCTGTTGATCTCGCCAACCGTATGGCCGAGTTGTTCCAGTGCGCGATTGAAATCATCGCGAAGCCCGTGATAGGCATCGGGTAGATCATCCTCAATACGGTAGGAGAGGTTCTTGTCAGCAATGGCGGCCATGGCCTTACCGAAGCAATCGGATACCATTTGCCGCTCAGAAGCTATTGCTTCCGCCTGGGCTTTCTGTTTGGCGATTTCTGCCTGATCAATGTAGACGGAAATGGCTAGGTCCATGTCCAGCAGCGCTGCCTTGACCAAACTAGCAAGTGCCTTGCCAAAATCGGCGGCACTCATGGTCTTCTTCGCAAAAACGCTGGATTTCGGAAAAATCTGCTGAACCGCCTGATTGATCAAATGATCTAGAATTATGGCATAACCACCAATATACCATTGAGGTTCCAAACCGATTCGTGCGTGGACCGAGCCAATCGTCTGAACTTTGGCCACATAGTCTTCATTGAAGTTGGCGTTTGAGATATTTCCCCAGTGCCCCTCCTGACGACCTTTCGCCCGCGAAATATGCTCATCAGAGGAGAAGAAGCGTTTCACCTCCGGGGTGTTGCGCAACTGGCCATAGAATTTGTCGAGACCGATCGGCAGTTCACGATCAACAATGGATTTTAGCGAACGAATGTGTGACAGGCTCGCTTCATCAAGCTGCATGAACTCAAGCCTGGGTCCGATATTCTGACCTTCGGATTGATGCGAGTATGAAGAAGATATTTTGTGCGCATTTTCTGACATTGGTTCCTCTTTGGTTTCAGGTTTCGAAATTTAGTCAATCCTCTGCGACACAAATTCTCATTAAAATTTGTATCTCTTCTTTTATGCATTTCAATGTCCAAGTATTATATTCTCCGAAAATCTAACACGGCCCAAATTAGACATTTATTATTATATTGATGCGGAACGCTTCATTGCTTTTCCCGCAAGGGATGGCGTCATCCTAATTTGCCTGGTTGAAAGCAGACTGGGCACACAGAATGAAAGTGCCTGGTTGGGCGGGGTCGGAATTCCGAGCAAATAGCCTTGCGCCACATCGCATCCCTGTTCACACAGGATGTCGAACTGTGCTTCGGTCTCGACACCTTCCGCAACCACTTCCATTCCGAGATTGTGGGCGAGATTTATGATCGCGCGGACAATGATAGAATCCTCGGACCCCGACTGGATTCCACGCACGAAGGACTGGTCGATCTTAATCCGGTCAACAGGGAAGCGCTTCAGATGGGAAAGCGACGCATGGCCAGTGCCGAAGTCATCCAAGGCAATCTGCACACCGAGTTGATGCAAATCCCTCAAGGACCGCTCAATCTGGCTGCTTGCGCGGTCCAGCAACACATTCTCGGTGACTTCAACCTCCAGTATTCCCGATTCAAGGCTATATCGAGCCAACATTGAGGAGATCGTTTCGGCAAAATCCGGCTGCTTGAGTTGGGAAGCAGCGACATTGACTGCTACTCGACCGGAATCAAATCCGCTGTCCTGAATATATCGCACCATCGACAGAGCTTGATCGAGCACGCTGTAACCAAGCGGGATGATCAGACCAGTTTCTTCCGCGACGGGAATGAATTCTGCTGGCGGTATATTGCGGCCATTATGTTTCCAGCGGGCCAGAGCCTCAAATCCGTTGTGTCGTCTTGACTGGAAATCAACCTGGGTCTGGACTTCAATTGTAACCCTGTTGTTTGCCAAAGCCTCGCGCAACGCATCCGCAGTCGCCTGGCGTTTCTCTACACGACGTTTCAACACCGGATCATAAAACTCCCAAACACCACGACCCCGAGCCTTCGCCTGGTAGAGCGCGATATCCGCATTCTTAAGCAAATCCGTCGGCGTGCTACCGTCGGAAGGAAAAAAGGTCACGCCGATACTACAGCCGGGACAAATCGTACGGTGGCCCAGCTCAACAGTTTCACTTAGCCTCGACAGGAGCTTTTTGAGAAGTTTTTCAACATCGGCAACAGTGGCGATGTTCGGCAGCAAAATCGCAAATTCATCGCCTCCGATGCGTGCAACCGTATCAGTCTTGCGCAAAACGTCTGAAAGCCGCTGGGCAATCTCGACCAGCAATTTGTCACCAGCATCGTGGCCAAGGGTATCATTGATATCTTTGAAGTGATCAAGATCGATGAGAACAAGAGCACCAGACAATTCGACCCCTTTGCGGTCCGACAAAGCCTTGGTGAGCATCGCACACAGTACCGATCGATTGGCGAGTCCGGTCAGGGAATCTCGTTCCGCCTGGACCTTAATCGTCCTTTCCGCCTGCTTGATCTCAGTAATATCCGTGCAAATTCCAACTGTGTAGCCTGCCTTTGAGCGCCGTTCTTGCACTTGAAGCCAACGACCATCGCTAAGTTGCTGGATTATTGGACGCCCAGGATTTTTGTGCCGCCTGATGCGGTTCTCGATGTAGGCTTCGCGGCCTTTAGAATTGTCTGGCATTTCCATATACTGATTGTTATCGACAGCAATTTCCAGCAATTCAGCGAAGGAAACACCTTCAACAAGGTGGCTTGCTTTCTCTCTATGGAAATCTTTGTAGGCGTTATTGTAATGAATTAATCTATCTTCAATATCAAAAGCAATTACGCCATCTGGTATAGTTTCTATCAATTCCTTCAGCAATTCCTGCGTGTTTTTCCGCTTTTCTATCTCCAGAAACAATTTTTCTTCATTCATTTTTTGAGATGTAATGTCGTGCCTGATGGATACATACCCATCTATTTTCCCAGAGTGATCGCGCCGTGGAACGATGGTTGTGTCAACCCAGTAGAAATCTCCACTTTTCGTTCGATTACGAATTTCACCGCGCCATGGTAAACCGCTTGAGATGGTACGCCATAAATCAACAAAAAATTCATGTTCGTGGTATGAAGAATTTAGTATTCTTATGTTATTTCCAACGAGTTCACACCTTGAATATCCACTTATATTGCAAAATTGATCGTTCGCGTACTGAATATAACCTTTTCTGTCTGTTGCAGATACAATAGTATTTTGATTTAATGCTTCTTTGTATGCATTTAGTTCGTAGTAAATATTGGAGTTTTTGAACTCACAAGATGAGTCGATGAATCGCGATGAGTTAATTTTCGTTAACATTTCTCCGCCCTCATTAGCATTCTCGAAGTCCATCGCGTCAGATCCTCACTTGGCAAGATTTGGCAACCAGTCTATTTAGCGTACTCTACGAGCCAAAAATGGTACTTTCTGTGACCGTTACCGTACACAAGAATGGTTAACAAAGTTTTACTTCAATTTTTCCTCAAAAGGTCTAAAGACGATCATCCTAGGAAAAAGGTGATTTAGCTTGACAACAAAAATTCGCGGAGATTTTGATACCCGAAACAGGCTGATATTGGCCTTGCGTCCCGATGCCATCCATTTTCTGGAAGAGCGCGCGATTGTCCGTCGGCTTACCCAGGGGCAAACGCTCTATCAGGAAGGTGACCAAATCACCCACGCAATCTTTCCGCACGAGGGTGTCGTTAGCATGATGGCTGAAATGCAGAATGGACGTAGAGTGGAAAAAGTAGCGGTTGGTAATGAAGGATTCATTGGAATCTGCTGCATATTGGGCGGTGGAGATGCCATCAGCACATCTCTTGTGCAAGTGGAAGGCTACGCATCTTGGATTTCCATCAAAGACCTTGACGAAGCATATGCGTCCTATCCATGTGTCGGCCTTGAAATGTTACACTATGCAAAGACATTAACCGTTCAGCTGATGGAATCCATCGCGTGCAACACCTTACACAGTGCGGAACAGCGGGTCAGCAGGTGGCTGCTAAGCGCTCATGATCGCGTGAGTTCGGCTTCATTTCAGTTGACCCAGAAGGCAGTCTCCGAGGTTCTGGGACTTCGGCGTGCCACCGTAAACTCAGTTTGCAAAGCGTTGATGGATCGAGGAATTCTCGATTATTCACGAGGTACAGTGACGATTACTGACAGCACCCTTCTCGAAGGAACGGCTTGTGAATGCTATGGTCGCATCCGGAAAGCCTTTGAAGTTGGTGGCACGACGGGGATAGCGGGCCCAAGTCGTAAACGAATAAAAACGCCGATTATTTGTGAGTGAAGATGATGTTTCTCTGCGGCTGTTGGTCCGCTTGCAGAACTTGCCCCATCTGTCTCGCACCTGCAGCGTACGACTGCTTTCCGCACATTTCAGACGTTTTGATCACCCTGTTGCCGAGTGCGGTGCACCGATAGGACAAGAACGGCGGTCATTCTCATGCCCGCCTCCTCACAGCTTGAGAAAAGGACTGTATCGCTACAACCATAGTCGCTGGTACAGCGCAAAACACAGTCAATGTGAGCATTGTCGCGGACAAATAGGCCAGCTCTGCATATCGAAAAAGGGCGGTCAGCCCGAGCCCAAATGCGATCCAGATTAGTATTTTAATCATTTTCGTTTCACTCCCTTGGGGATCATTCCTCCCGCCAATTTTGGCATGCCATTTCTGCCGGCGACAGCAATCATTCCGCCCATTGCCCCCGATGTCATGCTGGCTTCGCCTCCCGAGCCAGGCTGACCCACCCACGCGAGGACCCTATCTGGCAGGCTCCAAATCTGTCCAAAACCTTTCATACAAGCGAACCAGATCAGATACATTTGCATCATCGTCATGACTACGAAGCCGACCAAACCGACGACGTGGCCGCCCGTTTGGCCAAGGAAAGCCATTGGCCATAGCCTGTCCAAGGTTCCCAAGGTCGCATTGAAAACGGGATAAGCAGCACACAGAGCGAGAACGGCAAGAACGGGGCGCAGCGCGATGTTCACGATCAACAGCAGACCCATCCGAACAGACTCGCCTGCGAAATCCCCGCCATTATCCATCTTGAGCCATTTCATAGCCCACAACGGCAACGCTATCATGGCTTCCATAATTGCGGCCAAGGTCGCCATACCAGCCATGAACATGAACAAAAAAGGGAGCATAGGAATGACGTAGGCTCGCAAACTGCCGATGATCATCAAGCCGCCGATAATCCATTTTGACCAATCCAGAAACCAATCCGCCGCGCCGCCCGCACCAACTGCGGACGAAAACCAATTGCTGGATGCAACCATGAGCGTTCCGCCCGCAGCGATAGCAGCCCACCCAGCCGCGATCATCGCATGACCAGACGAGATCAGCGCGGACATCGCGTCTGTCTCATCATCAGCGCCTGATGTTGCAGCCCACTCCGCCATTGAGCGGGCCAGCGGAGCCAAAAGCTTTGTCAGAAAATCGGCACTTTCGTCGCCAGCAGAAGCAAAATCGTTGGCGCTCAAATTCACCCGTTCTGCTTCCCCAGAGACCTGAAGCGCCAGAATGGAGAAGGCGCGATCGATGGCGGACCCAAAATCCCCATCGGTACGAGGCGCGGTATCTTCTATGCGTTCGTTCGTGAGCGAAGTCGTCAGTTCAGAAACCTGCGCTAGATTTCGCCAGTATAAGCCCGCAGCGAGAAACCCTTGCTGCTGAGCAGCTACGACAAGTTTTGAGCGCGAATCCGTGTCTAAGGTTGCCACTTCAGCTTTTGCGGCCCCCGCAATCACCTTGTCGAAAGCTGCGCCCATGGTGCGGATATCTTGAACCAAGTGGGGAGAAAGAAGCGATGATGAGATTGCCCTTGTCATGCCCTCCGCTGATGAAATTCCTGAAGTTTGCGAAGCGATTTTTGCGTAGCGCAGCGCTTCTGGGCGGAACGCGGAAATAATTTCCGCGATAGTCTCACGCCGTGCGTTCGAGAAGGTTTCACGCCCAGAAGGCACCGAGTAGGAGAATTGGCCGCACGTCGGGCCATATGACCACACCACACGTTTGTCGTTCCCGACCACACCGATGCCCGACTCCACGCCGTTTGGGGCAGGCAGGGGCGCATTCCATCCCCATCTTGCACCTGCCTGATTGTAGACTGCTGCACAAATCTCATGGCGCAAGATCGCCAACACAACTGTAGAGCCATTCGCTGATGTTGGAACGATTGGAACACCATCACGGGCGACAACATCAACAAATGTCACCCAGGTAGCATCGGCAAGATTTATGCCGCCTTTTGCGACAACATCGCGCAGCAGATAGTGCGCTGATGAAAAACCCGTTGTCGGCAGCGGAGCCAACAGCCCGAGCCCAACGACTATTCGTAACGGTGTCCAAATCTGATGCCATTTATCGCCCAAGACCTTGCCTGTGTACGCAGACGAAACAATCCCCGAGACGACGCCATATGACAGCCCAAGGGCGGACAGGAAAAATAGGACACTCGTGAAGACTTGGAGTACGCGACCCCAAGGCGAAGACCCGTCACCAGGCAGCACAGCCGAAACCCAAGTCCAAGCAATATTTGTGGATGCAGGTTCGGCCAGAAGATCGATCATAGAGTGCCGCCGATCTGATTGACGGGCCGATTCCGTTCATCTGGCCCATCTGGCCTGTTCTCGTTCTCTTCATTTTCGAGATCGTCTCCAGCTTCATCATCCAAATCAAAGGCTTTGCGTTCGGTTGGACTTAAGAGAACCAGGGTCGCAGGAAACTTCAGCCTTTTTGGTGGCTGAACACTCGGCTTGGCCGTTGAGCCTGCTGATCCTGTTTTGTCACCGTCACCGCTTTCACTGCCGCCATTCCCCTTGCCTTGGTCGGCTTGAACCATTGGAATCATGCCCTGGTTCGGAAAAGCGGGCTCCAATCGTTGATCGAGAATCAACTCACCGATCGCGGATAGTTCAGGCAGTGTGTGCCACATCGCAGCAAGCCAGGGACGCGCACATGTTTGACTACCCTCACTACGTAGCGCTTCCGCATGCAGGCGGATGCGATCGTCCAATGTCCGCCAGATACCAAACTCTTCGATGGAGGCGAGCGCTTCGAGATAGGCGAGAAGTGCGGGAGATTCCTTTTCAAGGAACGCCTGCCGATTATATGTCGGCCGCTTCTTTACAAGACGACACCAGCGGACAGCTTCAACTGCTGCACCATGAGCCGGATCAAGGTGCGGCATGCGGATGTCTCGCAAGACCCCATAGGCATTTTTCCAGAAGATTTCTTCACCGATCGTCATAGCGTCACCCCGCCTGGTGTTGGCGTCGGCTCTTCAAGTGCCGCAGCCAGCGCATTTGAGAGCCGCTGAACCTCACGGCGTGAGGCTGCCAGTCGCTGGTTTTGCTGCCTCATCGAATGGCGCAGATCGGCGGCTTTCTTCTCAGCCTCACGCCGTGAGCGATTGGCGCTCGCGACGTCAGCCTTTGCTTTCTCGGCAGCTACGGTCATTGCGGCCAGATCGCGGGAAAATTGTTTGCGAACTTCATCCCTGATTCTGGACTCTTGAATACCGTCGAAAACGGCACGGACTGCACCGCCGACACCCCGCAGGCGTTCAGCCTTCGCTGCAGCGTCATCCATGATTTCGGTAGCCATCGCTTTGGTGCGACTAATGTAGGCCTGACCCTTTTTCTCGACTAAGACAGCCCGCTCGACAGCCCTTTTCAGAGCACCAGCCTGGGCTTGTTCAGCTTTCCATTCTTCACGAGTCAATCGGCGGCGTGTGGGGCCGAGACGCGTCAGACCGCATGGTGCAGCAACAGCATCATGGTATGAATCCTGCCACGAACGCATCGCAGATTTGTATGCATGATCAGCTCTTTTATTCAGAGCCTTGCCGTCTTCGCCAGGCCGCTTTCCGTCAGCTTTCACAGCTCGCTTTGCAATTATGCCAGGATGGAAAACCATCGCCTTGAGCTCAGGATCGGAGGACGGAATGACATATGCGTGAATATGCCATTGCTTCTCGTCAGTGTGTCTCACAACGGATTTGAGGGCAGGGCCATGCTGGTCGCGCAGCCATCTGATCGTCAGGCGCTCCCATTCGCGGACCTGCAGGAACTTCGCCTTGTCGGCGCGTACTTCCTCCACTGTGTAGGGATGACTGGCGACGACGCTGTGCAGCGTCTTCTGGTCAAGCCTGATTCTCCGAGGCTTGCCCTTTACCATCGTTGTAGCCGCCGCCGCCGCCGCATCGTGCATCGCACGTGCTTCATCTACGCCAACACCGTATACGATGGTCGGCGGCTTCGGATCAGGGACGTGAACACATGCGATCGGTTTACGGCTGGCTTCATCGAAAATGAAATCAGTGGACCGCCCTTTTGCGTCCGCTTTTCGGGACCAGTTTTCGAGATGTACAAATTGAGGACCCACAGCAAGCACTCTGTTGAATGCTCCATTATTGCTTGCCGGCGAACATGAATGGAATAGAAACCAGAGTTTTAGTTATAGAAATCGTTAGTAATAGTGGCCGACTACAACTATGCCCTTCGGTTATAGTGCGGCTCTCCGAGGGGTATAACCTATATTATTCAACAACACTGGAGCCCATTCGCGCCGCTGCTTCGCGATCTCACTCAACAAGGCCGTCGTCCAGATATCCATCGCATCGCGCTTCAATGGAATCCGCTGCATACGGTGATAGCTCTCTGATGTAACCTTGGGTGCGTGTTGTCGTTCGTCGTCCTCAATTTTGATGGCATGGTCGAGAACTGCACTGGCACCCGCAGGAAGTCCTGCATCATCAAGCACCTCGACAATCGTGCGTCTCATGTCGTGAGGTGAAAAGTATGAGATGTCATTTCTTTCAAAAAGACCATGTTTTCTCAGTCTCTTAACAACCCCATATGTTGCACTTCTCGACACTGGTGTCTCATGCTGAAGCGAGGCCTTAAAGACGAAATTTCGGCCACTCAGGTTTTGTAGGGGAGGAAGCTCATCAATAACTGGTTGCGGGATCGGAAGCGCGAACTCACGCCGCCCTTTCATTGTCATCTGCTTCCAGACAACAAGCTTGCCTCCATCTATATCCGACACACCAGAGCATAATGTTTGAACACCAGCGCCTTGCCTTTGAACGGTGAAACAGATGAATTTGAATGCATGCAGCACTTCTTTGCCGAAAGAATTACGATCAATTTGAGCCCCTGGTGCTGGATTATCTGACAGATGCTCCGCAAGCAGGATCACACGGGCGATGTCCTGAAGTGACGGCTTGCGCTCGCGTGGTTTCGACTTCTCATTAAACTTGAGCATGAGCCACCAGGCGGGAGTATCCTCCAGTCCGCTTGCGCCAACGTGCTGATGAAAACAATAATCTAACGCGGCCCGTGAATGGGTTACAAACTTACGAGCAGGATCAAGACCCTTTTCCTCACGGATCGTATTTCTGACAGTTTCGATATCTCCGCGTGTCAACAGCACAGCTGCAGTATCCATCACTTTAGCGCATTCAGGACGTTTCATTGTGCGCCTATAGTCGTCTGCAGAAGCCTCGGACAACGGTTCCGTGTGTGTCTCTCTAGCCCTATCTTTCAGCATCTGCTCAATGCACTGCCGAAGCGTCCATGTGGTCGGCTCTTCAGGCGCTTGTGGCTTCTGCATCGATCGTTTTACATCGATGTAGTTTATCGCCTCTGGCTTCTCGCCGTCTTTGAGAGTGTCCTTAAATTTGAAGTATGCACTTATGAAATCGTTGACCGCATCAATCGGCTCAACATCTTTTGCGTTATCAAATTCCTTGCGAAGCATCGGAACGATGTTGACGATTTCCTTGACGCTATCAATCTGCATGTCGCTATTCGCATACGGATAGCCGATCGTCGCCGCTTCTTTCTTGTATCGGAACGACCAGGTCACGGTGCCACCCCTCACACGTAGCGATATGTTTTTCATGTCACCAGAGCCGCTGACAGTGGTGCTTTTAGCACCCCCGTTTTGGGCCAGTCTGAGAAACTGGTCGACTAGGTTTTTGTCGATCTTCGCCATCTGTTTATCCCTACTCGTTACAACTCTGGAACAACTAGCGTAGCAAAACGGGGTCTTGAATTAAAGGAGTTGATTCACGCCAGGGGCTTCAGTCAGGCCATAAATCTTATATTTTTCATGATTTTATGGTCAAAAAAATAAATTCTCAGTCCGACAATCAAAGACCCCACAAGACACCGAATTCATTAAATGCAGGATTCCTAATCCTGGGGTCGAAGGTTCGAATCCTTCCGGGATCACCATCCAGAAAAGCTCCATTCCGAGGACATGGTCTACATTTTGGGATCGCTCAAAAGGTTTGTCCCTACGAGCGCTGATATGTCCCTGACGCTTCAATAGGTCTGTCCCTGAGATCAATCAGCCTATTTTCCCCAGGTTCACCTGTGGTCGACAGACCCCACATCAGACACCCTGATAGCGACCTATTAGCTACACGGAGTTTTTGGGTCTCGCAGCAGCCTGAGCCGATGGCCACTCCGTGGCGTGCCGGGTATTCAAGTTGATATCGAATTCACCTCACTCCAGACTAAGCCAGCGTCTCGGCCTTCTGCGGAGCGGACACGGCTTTCCGCCGGATGGATGCTACTTCTTCTCTCCTCTTTTTGAGCTCTGCGAAATATGTCCTGACCGTATCAACTTCACGCTTCATATCCTCGACGCTGGGAGTGTAAGGCAATCTGCCTTTTGACCAGTCGTGACCGGATAGCTCTGAGGTCTTACGCATGCCGAAATATATTGCAGTAAAGTCACTGTCCCTGACCTCAACTCCGCTCAGAGACTGTGTCATCACTCCGGGCTGAAAGCGGCCGACAACCCCGTTCAGAAGCATCTCCTCGACCAAGCGCTCCCAAGTCTCTCTCAGCCCAGTGAAGAAGTCAGTAACTTCACGTTCATAGGCCTCAGTATCTTTTGACGCCTGGCTGGCCATGGATGTCAGCTTGAAGTCCAGCGCCGCCAAACGGTCCTTGGTGGACTTGACTTGCCATGGCGCATCGTCGTTTCGAACGGTACCAAATCCATGTTCTTCGGTTTTCACGATCCAATGGCGTAAGACATCGACGTGAGCCTCCATGGCTTGATGCCAGAGTTCATAATAGAAGCTCAATTCGTGGGTGAATACGATCACCTGACGGTGCTTGGCTTCCGCCAGGATACGAGTGGCCACCTGCCGCACATGCTTATGGTCGAGTGAGGAAACGGGATCATCTAGGATCACACCGTCATGGCCGTCGATGGAACCGATTTCGGCGAAGAAGCACGCGAGCGATAATGCACGGAACTCGCCTTCACTCAGGATATTCGAGGTCTTTGCGGTAATCGACTTTGACAGGTCGGGCCCAACATAACTGACCCCCTTATCGGTCCGCCCAGTCACGACGACAGGGAGATACTCAATGCCCAAATCGGCAATCTGAGAGCGGCGGTGCAAAAGTCGGCCACGGTAGCGGCGGAATAGTCCGGCCGCGGGCGGAGTAAAATCCGGCCACCTATTTTCCTTCTGCGACGAGAGCAGGAGGGCTGAGGGATCTATACCGTGGA
>Ga0208979_100672_pt1 | contig 13553 bp, 12 predicted proteins | sample HotLakConsUCCSLE_FD_184738 | JGI IMG/M metagenome (GOLD analysis project Ga0208979, IMG submission 184738) | Hypersaline microbial mat communities from Hot Lake, Washington, USA - Hot Lake Consortium UCC-SLE (SPAdes) | ecosystem: Environmental > Aquatic > Non-marine Saline and Alkaline >... | reverse complement strand
TAGACGGCTGGGAAACCCTGTCTCAACCAATCGAGCCGATGCCCCTTGACCTAGCGGCCTGAGAAACCGAACCTTCACATGCCCGGAGCACGCCGCCAGGGAGTTTCCACAGCAATCGCGACACGACCGCTGGTGCGCGGAAAATCCACTTATCCCGGCTGTTCAGATTTCCCGAGCCACCTCTCATGCCGGCGGCAATGGCAACGATTTGTGCTTCGACGGTTTCCTCGACATGTGTTTCACCTATCCCGATTATCTCGCGCCCACCGAAAAATATGTCACGGACCTGTTGCAGTTCCCCGTGAATCGACATAGCTAGGCTTCATTGGCGCGGGGTGGAGCAGCCCGGTAGCTCGTCAGGCTCATAACCTGAAGGTCGTAGGTTCAAATCCTACCCCCGCAACCAAACTTTCCGGCAAGATATCAAAGGCTTAGGCCAGCACAGGGCGTTAACTGTGCGCTCTTTCCGTGTTGCAGAGCCTTCCCGAACACTCCCCAAAGATTCCAAAGGCTTACGACAGGCCCCGATTCCTCCGTGCAACACGGATGCGACACGGGATGGGGCCGATGTTCGCGGGGCGTTCGCGACCAATGGTGCTTGCCCGCGCGGTGCCGCTGCGCTTGGATGGGAACAATTCCCGAAAGGTCCGAATTGCCCATGCCGATCTACGAGTTTGCCAGCGAAGAAATCCGTCCCCTCAGCAAGACTACCTTCGGTCTGGTGCAGCTGCAGGAGCGGCGCGATCTGCAGCGCCTGCTGCGGGCGAACATCGCCGTGGTCGCACCCGACACGCTGGTGATCGCGGAGGAGTTCGGGGACTGGGACGAGTCGCGCCGGCGTATCGATCTCCTAGGCATTGACCGCGACGCGAACCTCGTAGTGATCGAGTTGAAGCGGACCGAGGACGGCGGCCACATGGAACTGCAGGCCATCCGCTACGCGTCGATGGTCTCCACCATGACCTTCGACCAGGCTGCCGATGTGTTCGCGCGCTATCTCACGCAGATCGGCAAGGCCGACACGGATGCACGTGCCGAACTGCTCGACTACCTCGGTTGGGACGAGCCCGACGAGGATGCCTTCGCGCAGGACGTCAGGATCGTCCTGGCCTCGGCCGAGTTCAGCCGCGAACTGACGACATCCGTTCTCTGGCTGATCGAACGCGGCATCGACATCCGCTGCGTGCGCCTACAACCCTACGGCATCGATGGTCGTGTCCTCGTTGATGTCCAGCAGATCATCCCGCTTCCGGAGGTCGCAGAATACCAGGTCCGCGTCACCGAGAAGAAACGCAAGGAGCGCGAGGCGCGCACGGACACGCGAGACTGGACCAGCTACGACGTCACCCTCGGCGGGCGCCAACTGACGGCGCTGCGGAAGCGACACGCGATCTATCAGGTGTTCCGCCACCTCGTGGCGAGCGGCATCGCGCCGGAGGAAGTCGCCAAGCATTGTGGTCCGCGGGCCAACCGGGCCCTCGTGTCAGTCGAGGGCGAGGTGACGGGAGAAGACTTTACTCGCTTGGCAAAGGAAACCCGCGCCAGGGAGGGGCGGAACTTCGACCCGAAACGCTTCTTCACCGACGATGATGAACTTCTCCACTTCGGCGGGCGAACCTATGCGTTCTCCAGCCAGTGGGGCGGCACCGCGTGGGAGCAGGCCATGATCGAGCTGCGTGACGCCTTCCCGGATAAGGGCATCGCGTTCACGCCCTCCGAATAGCGGTCGCTCCCGACTTGATATCGTAGCCGACAAGAGCCTGAAGGATCAGGACACTCTGTCGGAGCCCATCATGCCCAAGTCCAACGACGCCGCGCTCGCCGCATTCATCTCGGCCAAGACCGAGATCGACGCGATGCTCGAACGCCTCGCTGCGCTCAGCGCCGACCACTTCGAGTGCAGCCCCGACGATTTGAACTGGGGTGATGTCGGGACGCTGGAGCACTACCGCGCCCGCCTCCGCGAGATCACCGACATGGCGTTCCGCGAGGGCGAGCACGCCGACTGATCCTTAGGCCGCCGCCGTCGCGACCCCGTCCAGCCGCACCGCGACGCTGGTGACGCCGTTCCCGGCGGCTTCGACAGCGACGCCGATAGGAAAGCGCCCCGCGGCCGGGGTGGTGACTTCCTTCGCCGTGTTGTCCCAGGCCACGCGCGCGCCAACGCTCAGTACCGCGGCGCTGGCCTTCGGCAGCTGGAACACGCCGTTCGTGGAGAGCTCGACCGGGTCGCCCTCGGCCGAGGAATAGGCGGTGATTCCGAAGATGTGGCCCACGATCAGCGCGTCGCCCGAGGCGATGCCGCCAGCGGGCGTGGTGACGCGGACGATGTGGCCGTTCTGGAGGTAGTTCTTCATCTCAGAGCCCTTTCGAGGATTGGATGCGGACGACCGAGATGCGGTCGGTCGCTCCTGCAATCTGCCGGTTGAGATCTGCGAGCGCGGCGGCCATCTCGCCGTCGCTCGCGTAGGTGACGCGCTTGCCGTCGTATTCGACGGTGCGGACGCCCCGGTAGCGCGCGGCCATCAGGGCGTCCCGCCAGGCGGTGAGCTGGACGAGGTCGGCCATGCTCACGCGCCCGCATTCATGAACCAGCCGCGATGGTCGATGAACCCGGCCCCGAAATCGAGGATCACCCGGATCTCCACGCCGTCCACGTCCCAGCCAGAGCGGCTCTCGACCTGCGGGCCCTCCGCGCCAGAGAGATAGGCGAACTCCAGCCCGTCGATCTCGCCGGGGTCTGCGGTGACGTACCAGCGGGTGGCGCTGGACAGTCGCGGCTCGACCACCAGCGAGAGCGACCCGGAGAAGGGGTTCACGTCGGCCGCGGTCGCCGGGGCGATGCTGGCCAGCCACTTCTCGGCCGTGGTCTCCAGCGCGGGCGGGACAAGCAGGTTGCGCGGCGTCACGCGGATGGTGCGGTCCTCGATGCCCTTCTGCGTCCTGAGCGCCAGCCGGGCGGCAGACAGAGTGGCATCGGAGATCGCCGCCCCGGTGCCCGCCTTGTTGCCGTGATCGGCATGGAACAGCGTCTTGCCGTCGGACATCGTGGGCCCGTTTCCGCTGCCCGCCTCGAGAAGGGCGACGAGGATCCGCGCCTCGGTTTCGGCCGCGGCCTGGCCCATGCGGCGAGCGAGGTCTGCGAAGGCGCCGAGGTCATCGTTCACCAGCACCTGCCGGGTGATCCCGATCTTCCGCGCCCAGGTCTCGACCTTGTAGGCCTCGCGCGCCTCGGCCATCGTGCCGGCCTTGATCTCGCCGTGCTCGTTCAGCTTCTCCAGCAGCGGCGCCTCGCCCAGCATGATCTTGTTCACCGCGCGGAAGTCCCGCGCCGTGGTCTGGCGGCCGAGGCGGCGGATGCCCGAAGGCGCGGCCTGGTAGGCGTCGCGCAGCACACGACCCACCGTGTCCCCGAGGATGATGGGGAAGTCGGAGGTGGTGTGCAGCGCGCGCGTCACGAGGCTCGCGGGCGACAGCGCCATGGTGGACTCGCCGCGGAGCGTCAGCAGCTCCTTCGCCATGTCCACCGGCGTGGAATAGGCGTAGCGCCGCGCCGGTTCACTCAATTCGTGGCGCGGGTTGATCCGGGCGTAGAGCGCCTCGCCCATCTGCCGCGCGCGGAAGGCCGGGTCGTCCTGGCTCTCGCCCATCTCGACGCGGACCTGCTCGGTGCGGATCGACGGTGCGCTGCGCTTCGCAAGCGCCTCGAAGGCCGCGCGGCGGGCGGTGTCGGGGTCCGCGCCTCCGTCGATCTGGCCGTCGATCCAGGACTGGTCCAGCCCGGCGATGCGAGCGATGGATCGGATCTCCGCGTTCACCTCGGCGCGGGTCTCTTTCTGTGCCTCGGGTGGGGCCGCGGTGGCGGTCGTCTCGGTCATCTCTGTCTCCATGCGAATGTGGGCGCCGGGGTCGGCGGGCGTCGGCACCAGGGAAATCTCGTGAGGTGTCCAGCGCACGGCGGTCAGCACGCGCGCGCCGTTCTCGGCGGTCTCGGCCCAATCCTCGACGGAGTAGCCGACCGAGACGTGGCGCAGGATGCCTGCCAGCACGTCCTGCCAGACCGGCTCAACCTCGGGCCTGGACGAGAACTGGATCAACGCCGTGCCGCGCTTGCCGTCGACGGCGGCGCTGCGGACGGAGCCGAGCACATCGCGCACGGCGGTCTGGCGATGCGCGTCCAGCACGCTGGCGCCTTCGAGGCGCGACAGGTCGACGGCCTCGGGCGCGAGGCTGAGTCGTTCGATGTATGGACCCGCCATGTCGCGACGGCGCACCGGTGCGCCGGTGGACCAGACCACCTCGACCGTGCGGGCCTCCGGATCGGCCGTGGCGGGCGCGAGCATCGCGCGGCGGGTGAGCAGCTCCATGGTATCAGCCATCGGCCTCCTCCTTCTGTTGCGGCGCAGTCTGAGCGAAGCTGAGCCCTAGCCCGTCTGCGCGCGCCCGGTCGGCCGCAATCTCGGCGTCCACCTGCTCGGCGTCATAGCCGCGCTCGGAGATCGCCTGGGACCGGCTCTTGAGCCCCGCGCCGATCGCCATGATCTCGGCCTGCACGTCCTTCATCGGATCGACGTAGTCGAACTTCGGCGGCAGCCATTCGCAGCCGAGGTAGGCGTCCGGGTTCCGGTCGAAGTCGCGCGCGGGCAGGTCGCCGGTCAGCACCGCGAGGCGCACGAACCGCTCCCAGACCGGGCGGCAGAACAGGTGCACCACCACGTTGTGCTGAAGCTGCTCGACCCGGCGGCGGAACTCGATGAGCCCGGCGCGGATCGAGGAATAGGTCACACCCTCCAGGTCGCCCGAGACCAGCTCGTAGGGCAGCCCAAGCCCCGCCGCGACGGCGCGCAGGTGGTTCTTCACGAAGGGCGCGTAGGCGTCGTGCTCGGTCGGGTTCGAGAAACGGATGTCGGTGCCGGGCGGGAGCGGGATCAGGCTGCCGGGCTCCATGCCCACGGTCAGCGCGCCGCCGGTATTGGTGCCCGAGAGTCCGCCCGCCGTGCCGTCCGGATCTGTGATGAAGCCGGTGAACAGCGCCGCGACCTTGGCCTTCACCAGTGCGGCATCCTCGAACTGGTCGAGCTCGTGCAGCCGCAGGAGCACCGGCGCGAGCCAGGTGATCCCGCGCAGCTGGCCCGCCGCGAGCGGCTTGAACAGGTGCAGGCAATCGGCGGCGGGGACGCGGAGCGGGTCCATGCGGAGAGACCCCAGCGGATCGCCGGGGCGGGAGGACAAGACCCGGTAGGCGACCCGGCGACCGGCAGAGTCGAACTCGATGCCGGCGCGAATCCGCGCCCCGCCGCCGATCTCGCGATGCAGGTCCATGGGAACCTGCTCGCGATCCAGAAGCTCGAGGTGGAGGGGGATGCCGGTGGCGTCGCTGGCCACGCGCAGCCGGGCGAAGCTCTCCCCGCTCTCGACCATCGCGCGCACGGCCATGGCCTGCAGCCCGTAGAAGTCGGCCAGCCCGTCCGGGGCGGCGTGATCCGTCCAGCGCAGCCAGAGCGCCTGGAGGCGCTCGCGCACGGCCCGGTCGGGGTGGGTGGACTGCGGCTTGATCCCGGCGCCGACGACATTGCCGACCAGGCTGTCCACCGCCGCCGCGACCCACGGGTTGTTCCGCGCATACCACCCGGCCCGCCGCGCCGCCGTGGTCGCGCCCGCCAGGATCGCGGCGTTCAGCCCATCGACCGTCCGCGCTCCTTCCCAACGCCGCCCGCCACCCGCAGCGTCGAAGCCGCGATCGCGCGCGAGGCCGAGAAGGCGATGGAGGAAGGTCCGCATGGGCGACAGAATCGCCCGAAACGGACCCTCAAGCTATTGGGAATGATTTGCAATGTCGGTGTGTGGTCGGAAACGAGGCCACTAGGCGATCATGGACCCAACTGCTAGGCTTCTCAATAAGTTGAGAATGTCGAGGCGGAATGGGCAGGAACTACGCAGAAGCTATCGCGGCAAGCGGCCTCACGATCTACGATCCGATTGAGATTGGTGACCCAGTGCTATGGGTTCCAACACCCGAACTCGAGGCTCTGCTCGACGAGAGACTGCGCGGCATCAGCCTTGCCGGTCTGGCGCTTCGGACACGATCCAAAGTCGTAAAGGAAAATGTGTGCCGCGCACTGGGCTACCCCGTACCCCCAAGCTTCAAGAAAACACAGCCCCGCTTTGTCGGCCAAATGTTCGATACCTACGCCCAGAAGTCGAACAACCTACAGGTGTGGAACGAAGAGCTTTCGCCCTCTCGGCGGTACGTGATCCTGCGGGTCGATGAGGCTGACCAGATTGCGCGGGTCAAGGTCGTGAACGGCGAAGAACTCGCTCAGCTTGATACAACCGGCACCTTGACGCAAAAATATCAGGCACGGCTGATTCCGGGGTCAGCATCTGTGGAGCTGGTATCTCCGACCGACACCGATGCCCTTCTGCCCCACACCCGGGCCGGTGCGAACCTAGCCCAGACTGTCAGCCCGATAGACCACCCGGCGCACGGCCTTCTCCTTCCTATTGGCGAAGTTTTCGAGCGGCTGCGCGGAGCAGTTGGCAGGTCCTTCCCTGATGCCGGCTGGGACCAGGAGCGCAACAGGGGTGCCGCGCTGCACCGCATCGTGTGCGAACTTCTGGGCTATGCTGACTACCGCGACGATGGGCGTTTCCCCGATGTTCGGAACCAGGTGCTGGAGGTCAAGCTTCAGACATCGCCGACCATCGACCTCGGGTTGGTTAGGCCGGCAAGCGATGAGCCGTTGGACGTGCCCCAGATCGCTGGAACGCAGGTGCGACACTGCGACGTGCGCTATGCTCTGTTCTATGCCCAGACGGACGGGGCTGAGGTAACGCTGACCCATCTGTACCTGACGACAGGAGCGAGCTTCTTCTCGCGCTTCCCGCAGTTTGGCGGGAAGGTCCTCAACAAGAAGCTCCAGATACCGCTGCCGTCAGACTTCTTCGACAGGTAGGCCAAACGCGGCCCACACCATCCGATCAATCCGCTGCTCAAGGTCCGGGTCGGGGCCGTTGGCCAGCCGGGCGTAAAGATCACGGCAGGCGGCCACAATCTCCCGTGCGACGCTGCTTTCGGGGTCGGGGAGAGGGAACTGCTCAACATACTGGGTGATGAACCGCCGCCGCCCTGCATAGAGCTTATTGTTGAATCGAAGGTCGTAAAAGCGCTCGATAAAGGTGGAGTTGGCCACGCCCACAGCGAGCCACAATAGGTTCTCATCACCAGTCAGCCAATAGCAGTCGCCATTTACAACCGTCCCCTCTAGGTCCATCCAGAAAGTCGGTTGCTCGGAAATGTCTCTGAACACGAGCTTCGGCCCGGGCCAATCCGCCGGGTTTTGCGGGACCCAGATTTCATACCACTTCCGCCCAGCCTCAATAACGTAACTGCGGTCCTCTAGCGTCTGCCGGTGTTGCTCAAGGTAGGCGCGGCTGGCCGGGTACCTCGACAGGTCCACAGCCCGTTTCTTGCCGTCAACCACCTGGTGTGGGTACAGGACCTTTCGGTTGTGCGGCTCGGGCCGGAACCGTCGGGCGATGTGGTGCGTGGTCAGTGGGCGGTGCAGCTCTAACTCCCGGTCCCATACCTTTGGCAGGAAGACCTTATCGGCGCATGTCTTGATCCCGACCCTGATCTTGCCAATGTCACGAAACGTTCCCCAAGTATGCTGCTCGACGGTTGCCAGCCAGCTTTCGACGTCGGCCGATGCCAGCCGCCAAACCCCAGCGGGATCCCCGCCCGTGTCTAGCGTTCCATGCTGAACAAGGAAGGTCCGGCCATCGGGAATAGCCACCGCGCCATGTTTTTCTAGGGCTTCAATCGGGTCGGCGGCTGTGTGCTCGGGTTCGTCCTTCGTCTGGTAGATCGTGAAGAAAGACGGTGTCGCGGGCTCCGCCGCAGTGCCCCGTGCGATCAGCACGGCGGGTAGCACTGCAGCATCGAACAGTTTTGTATCGCCCAAGTCATAGACTTCGCGCAGCCGGAGGCCGGTCGTCATCCCGGCACGGGCGGATGCGCCGCCCTTGGTCGTCATGAAGCGGTTTGAGACGATGAAGCCGGCGGCACCATCTGGCGCCAAAACCGTTGTCATCCCCAACAGGAAAGCGTGGTACAGGTCAACGCGCCCAGCCAGCCCGAATTGTTGTGCAAGTTGGCGGGCACGGTCAGCCCCGATGATCTGTGTGCGCACATAGGGCGGATTGGCGATGATGAGATCATAGCACTCTGCCGTGCCGAACAGACCGCCCGCGAAGTCGTCAAGGACATGGTCTAGGAAGCTCCCGAGGCGGAGGTTGAGAACGGCCTGCGGGTGTTCGCGCGACAGGCGCTCGCGCGCTTCTGCCAGCGACAGGGGGTCGGTCTCAAAGCCATAGACTTCAACTGGCCCATCAATTTGGTCCAAAAGGGCGACGAGTAATTCGCCGTGGCCAACCGCAGGGTCCAGAACCCGGGCAGCCCGCGCCGATGGTAGGTTGGCGGTTGCCGCAATGCGGCCAGCGACGAAATCGGCAAGTGCCCGAGGGGTGTAGGTCACGCCGTCCGACTTGGCCTCGTCAACGTCGCCATAGCGTTTTGTGAACCTAACCGCCTCTGTCACTGGCTCGCCTCGTTCTGTTATTGTTCTCGTTCACGTTACATCCAAGCGCTTCCAAGGTCCACATCGGTAAGCGCCTACGCCCCTCTGTTCTTCCATATTCTTTTTTGAATCTGCATCCCGGCATACTCATGATATCGACAAGCAAGTTTCGTGCGTGCAAGGGTTTTCAGAGAAGTCCTCCAACCGCGCAACGTCATGACAGCCAAGGGGATCGGATCACCCCCGCGGCCTTGGTGCCAGGGCGCACTGGCACTGTTGCCACCCCCTCCACCTCCTCGTTCAGCCTGAGCCCCATGCTGATCAGGCCATGCAGGGCGGCGTGAGCGTAGACGAAGGTGTCGAGGGCCTCGTTGCGCTCGCCGTCGCGTTTGGGTTGTCAGGAGCGGATTGGACGGCCGCGATCAAAGCGGGTGACGACGCGTTCGGCCGTCAGCTGGCGGAAATAGTCGGCGTCGAGGCGGCGGGGGAAGTGGATCGAGCCCGGGCCGGGCTCGGTGAGGCGCAGGCGGGCGTAGACCGCGTCCTTCACCGCGTCCACGCCGACGATGAAGAGCGAGATCTTGCCCTTGTTCGTGCGCGTCGGGCGGCGCGGCCAGACCGGGATGCCGGGCCCGCCGCGGCCCTTGATCGCCCAGATGCGGCGGGCGAGACGGGTGGGGCAGAACTCGTAGGCCATCTTGGTGTGGTGGCCGCCGGTGTCGATGGCGGCGGCGCGCACCGGCAGGTCGAGCCCCGCGGGATGCGGAAAGGTCGCCTGCAGCACCATGTCGAGATCGGCCCAGAGCCGCGGCCCGGACGGGTCGCCCCAGAGCACGCGGTAGTCGATCACCCACGCCTCCTCGTCGCGGCCCCAGCCAAGGATCTGCACCTCGATCCGGTCGCCCTGCACGTCGACGCCCGCGGTCAGCACGGCCACGGTGGCGGGCAGCGCGTCGCCCCAGTCCTCGCGCCGGGCCATCAGCGGGTCGGCGGGAACGGTGTCGCCCGCCTGGTCCTCCCAGGACTCGCCCAGCTTGGTGTTGACCCAGACCTGCAGGCGGGGTGGATCCTTGCGGACGCGGCCGTGCTCGGCGGCGATCTCGGCCCATGTCTCCCAGGGGGAATAGAGCGCGGAGAGGTGGAAGCCCGCCGTGCGGCCATCGCCCTCGGCGGTTGCGCGCCATTCCCCTGCGGCCAGCAGGCGGGGCTTCTCGTACTCGTGGTGGATGCCGCCGCAGTCCTCGCAGACCAGATGCGCCTGGTCGCGCCGCCCCTCGGGCCAGCGGATGCGCGCCCAGGTGATCGGGGCCATGTCGCCGCAATGCAGGCAGGGGACGTGATAGAAGCGTTGGTCGCTGTGCTCGAAGGCGGCCTCGATGCGGGAATGACCCTTCAGCGTGGGCGTGGAGACCATGTAGATCTTGCGCCGCCCGCGGAAGGTCGCGGTGCGCTGGATCGCGAGATCGACGGGGTCGCCCTCGCCGTCGGCGTCGCCGGGATAGCCGTCCACCTCGTCCAGGAACAGGTAGCGGACGGGCGTGGAGCGGAGGCCGACCGCGCTATTCGCGCCGGTCATCACCAGCTGGCCGCCGGGGAAGGACTTGCGGAACAGGCTGTTGCCCGCGTCGCGGGAGCGGGGCGCGGCGACCAGTTCGCGGAGCGCCGGCGTCGCCTCGATCAGCGGGTCGATGCGCACGGTGGTGTTCCGGCGCACCATGTCGAGCGAGGGCATCACGAGCATGGCGATGCCGGGCGCGTTCTGGATGATGTAGCCCAGCCAGTTCAGCCCGGCCTCCGAGCCGCCGGTCTGCGCGCCCTTCATCAGCACGACGCGCTCCCAGGGGCTGGCGGTCGAGAGCGCATCCATCACGGCGCGCAGATAGGGCGTGCGGTCGGTGCGCCAGCGCCCTGGCTCGGCCGAGGTCGGCGGCAGGATGCGATGCCGGTCGGCCCAGTCCGAGACCGGGATGGGCGGTTCGGGGCGGATGCCGCGCCGCCAGGCGAGGTCGATCTCAGGCACCATCGCCAAAGCTCCCCAGCGGCAGGTCGGCCAGGTGTTCGAGATGCTCGCGCATCATCCGGTCGAGGGCGGCGAAGGTGGCGCGTGGATCGGCGCCGAGCTCGGCCGCCAGCAGGGGCGCCGTGCGCTGGACCCACGCCATGTGCGCGTCGCGTTCGGCACGGGCGCGCGCGAACACGGTCCTGGTGGCGGCGGCGGTTTCGACCAGCTGGCCTTGTTCGCGCTCATAGGCCAGCTTGGCGCGCTGCACCTTCACGATCTCATGCAGCCGCTTGGCCTCGGCCAGCGTGGTCGGATTGCGCGCTGCGCTGGCGAAACCACCGCGATTGCGCCGCGCCGGGTCGAGGTTGTCCTCGATCCAGGCGAGCCCTACCGCAACGTCGATCCGCCCGTCCGCGCGCACCGGTAGACCCTCGGCCACCAGCTGCGAGATGCGGCCCTTGGTCAGGCCGACGCGGGCGGCGAAGGCGGTCTTGGTCTCGTGGCTGTCGAGTTTAGTCATTTCCGCCCCCTTACGCTGGCGGGCCAATGCGCTGCGCGTCCCCACATACGAATGTGCCCAGGAGGAACCGCCCGGCCGCCCGCGATCCGGCGTTCCCGGCCGCTAACGACGGTTCTGATGTTGTCGCGGGGCATGCCGGGCCGTGCCGCCGGTTGACGATCTGTCTGGTGGGGATGGTGGAGATTGGTGGGGTGATCCGGCCCGCCCCTGTAAACTGTCACGTGATCCATGGTGGCGTGATGCATGGCGTCACGTGTCGTGGCGTTCCACGTCGCTGACACTTCGGGCGACAAGCACAGATTTGGACGGGGACAAGTCCACCAAACCCACCAGACGGATCGGGAATGAGCGTCACGCATCGGCATGGCTCCGGAGAACTTCAGAACCGTTGTTGATCGGCGACGCCCCGGCTTCCGCGACCTCCAGCTGCCATCGCGCGCGCCCTGCCGACACGCCTGCGGAGACCAGGCGCAGCCCGTTCACGATCCGGTTCTGCTGCCCGCCGATCCACTTGCCGAGCCGCCCGCCGTTGATTGCGCCGCCTTCGCCCGCCACGCGCAGCAGGGCCTCGCGGAACTCGGGGTGGATGAACTCCGACCGGCCGTAGAGCTGCGGGCGCTGTTCCGTGGCGCGCTCGATGATCTCGCGAACGCTGACCCGGTCCATGCCGATCACCTCGCGCCATTGCTCCAGCACAGTGGTCAGGGCTTCCAGCTTTGGGTCTGCCCCGCGCATGCCCTCCATCGTGTCGCAGGGATCGGCCTCGCCCAGCCAGATCAAGGCGTCGCGCACCCAGCGCGACCAGTCGGTGAAGGAGCCGAGCGGCGCGCGCATCTCGGGCCGACCGGCGATGTGGTAGGCGCGCAGCACCGTCAGCCCGGCCGTGACGTAGTCGCCGCGCTGCGCCGTCACCATGGCGAGGGGATCGCGGTCGAAGGCGCGCAGCTCGGGTCTCTCGACGCCCGCGTCCAGCGTCGCCCGGATGGCGCGGCGGGTCATGTCGCCCTCGAGGGTCAGGTTGTTGCCGGTGGCGAAGACGGCGGCGTTGCTCGGCACCTCGGCGTTGACGGACTTGCCGAGGATGCGGACCTTGAGGCTCGTCTGGGTGAGGGTCACGGCCGTGGCGCGATCGAAGCCGCAGCAGGATGCGCGGCTGATGATGGAGGGGAAGGCGAAGGCGTTGCTGGAGAAGGTGACTTAGGCGGCATCTTCGGGTGGCGGGCCAAGACAAGGTCCGCCACCCGAAAACGGGGAGGAACAGCCAAATCGGCAGCTTTGCTCACCCAGACGGCTTCGCCGTGTTTCTTCGGTACTTGCCTTGAGTGTGCAATCCTCGGATACGCTTTCCAAATCTCGATATTTTGTATTTGGAGCTCGTCAAGGCTCTGTTGCACAAATCGGGTGATGGCCGAGGTTCCCCTTTCGCCGGACGGACTTATCCCACAGCATCCGTGACGGGTATGCCGAGCATTGTATAGCCGTTGAGCACGGCGATACGGACCTGGAGCTCCGCGACCTGGCGGTCGAAGTCCCGTGCCATGAGGCGCTGCCCAAGCAGCTTCATACAATGCATCTTCGTCTCGACGCGGCTCCGGCGGTGGTATCCGCTCCATCGTCGCCACAGGGCGCGGCCGAGGTATCTGGAGGCCCGCAGGACTTCGTTTCGCGCGGCGGCACCGGCGGTGACGGTCTGCCACGGCTTCGCGGTCTTGCGGGGTGGAATGACAGCGTGGGCGCCGCGATCCGCGATGGCGTCGTGGCAATTGCGGGTATCGTAGGCGCCGTCGGCTGTCACCGAGCCGATCTCTTCGCCAATCAGGATCTGGCTGAGTAGATCGGGCAAGACCAGTGCGTCACCAATGTGGCTCCCGGTGATCTCGACGGCTCGGATCTCCAGCGTTTCCTCATCAATCCCCGAGGTGGATCTTGCGCCAAATCCCCGTTTGGTGCCACCATGCTTGCGGGCCTGCCACTCGCCTTCGCCCTCGCCCTTGACCCCGGTGCTGTCGATGAGCAGGTGCAGCGGGCCCTTCGACCCACGGTAGGGGATGTTGACGGCGAGGGTCTTCTGACGGCGCGACAGCGTGCTGAAGTCGGGCACCGTCCAGTCGAGGCCAACCAGTCGGAACAGGCTCTCGACGAAGCCGGTCGTCTGTCGCAGCGCCATGCCGAACAACACCTTCATCGTCAGGCACGTCTGGATGGCAGGATCGCTGTAGGTCTGCTGTCGACCACGCTTGCCTGTCGGCGCGGCATCCCAGGTCATCTCGGGGTCAAACCAGATCGTCAGCGAGCCCCGGCGCTTGAGCGCTTCATTGTAGGCTGGCCAGTTCCTGGGGTCGTGTCGCGATTGCTGTGGAAACTCCCTGGCGGCGTGCTCCGGGCATGTGAAGGTTCGGTTTCTCAGGCCGCTAGGTCAAGGGGCATCGGCTCGATTGGTTGAGACAGGGTT
>Ga0208979_100666_pt1 | contig 13745 bp, 13 predicted proteins | sample HotLakConsUCCSLE_FD_184738 | JGI IMG/M metagenome (GOLD analysis project Ga0208979, IMG submission 184738) | Hypersaline microbial mat communities from Hot Lake, Washington, USA - Hot Lake Consortium UCC-SLE (SPAdes) | ecosystem: Environmental > Aquatic > Non-marine Saline and Alkaline >... | reverse complement strand
ATACCCGCGCACCGTGATCTGATGCACCGCATCGCGCTTGAACTCGTCGCTGTAGTTGCTTGTCCCCATGGTCGCCTCCTCGGCTCAAAGTAAGGGGGCAAAGCGTCTACAAATCTAGGGGCACCTCAATCCAGCCGCGTTACCTATTCCGCAGAAGACGCCCAAGAGGTTCAAGCGAGGCGAGCTGCAGCGAATGGTACTGGCAGGGCTTCCTGCAACGGGGCCGCAACTCGCGCAATACGTATCAGAACACTCTGGGTTGGCTTACAAGTTGGCGTACAAGCGCGTATATATAGCCTTGTACCGCCTATCCGTTCGGGGTCGAGTCCTGCGATCCGACGGCGTGTGGCGGCTGCGCTAGTCACCGTCTTCTCCCACCGGCGGAATACTGAATCCCGCTGGCTCAGCGGACAGGTATTGACGTCGAACATCTTCCGCACGAGCCAACATTAAGCGACGGGCCACCTGATCAACGCTGCTTTCAAAAAGAACGTTCTCCCCCAACCACTTAAGGTATCCAGCCGTTTCCTTTGAGACTGAAAATCTGATCTGAGGCATGCGGAACGGTGCAAGCTCTAGCAAATCTTAGAAAGTTAAAGCTAGAATTTGCTTGATCATCTGGGTCGCACACAGCATATTGATGCCCAGAAGGCTCGGTATCGCTTTTCGAAAGAGAATCGGGCTAAAAGAAAAGGCCCCGCCGAAGCGGGGCCAATAGGAAGTGAGACATGGGTCGGAATCGAACCGACGTGTACCGAATTGCTACCCCGGGCGCATAACCATTCTGCCACCAAGTCTAGGGCCAGCATAGCGCTGGCCCTTTCCTTTTTCCACATCAATTTGAATGGGGCACAGCATTTCGTATGAAGTCCCTAGCGCACCCCTTTAGGTGGTGTAGACTCTCAGCACACCGTTGGTGCGTTTGATACATAAGCCCGCAGATCTGGTGCAAAAGAACCGTCGGCCCGCCTTTCCCGCCGCGCAGGCGCGGGATCAGGTGATGCAGGCTCTGTTTCGCGTGCGGCGGGATGGGCCGGTGGCACAGGGCACATACGGGGTCGTCACTCATGGCTGACAAGTCTGGCGCAACGGAACCGCATGGCAAGGTCGACGCGCTCGTGATCGGCAGCGGGCCGGCCGGCCTGATGGCCGCCGAGACGCTGGTGCGTGCAGGTCGGCAGGTGGTCATCGCCGAGGCCAAGCCGAGCGCGGGGCGCAAGTTCCTGATGGCGGGCAAGTCTGGACTCAACATCACCAGGGACGAACCGCCCGACGCGTTCAGGGCGGCTTACGGCGCGGCGGAGGACTGGCTTGCGCCGATGCTCGACGCGTTCGGACCGCGCGAGGCCGTCGCATGGGCCGAGGCGCTGGGCCAGCCGGTCTTCACCGGCAGCACCGGGCGCGTGTTTCCCGAGGTCATGAAGGCCTCTCCGCTCCTGCGCGCATGGCTGCGGCGGATCGGGGCGGAGTTGCGGCTGGCTTGGCGCTGGTCCGGATGGAAGGACGGCGCATGGGCGTTCGATACGCCAGGAGGCGCGACGGTGCTGTCCCCCGGCGTCACCATCCTTGCGCTGGGCGGTGCAAGCTGGCGGCGGCTGGGATCGGATGGGGCATGGGCGACGCTTCTGGCGGAGAAGGGCGTCGAAATCGCCCCGTTCCGCCCGGCCAACATGGGGCTTCGCATCGACTGGACGCCGCATATGGCGCCGCATCTGGGCCAGCCCCTGAAATCGGTGCGCCTTGTCGCCGGTGCGCAGTGTGTTCGCGGCGAGGCCGTGATCTCGGAGCGCGGGATCGAGGGCGGTGGCGTCTACGCGATCTCCGCTGCGGTGCGGGATGGCGCCCCCTTCGCCATCGACCTCGCCCCCGACCGCAGCGCGGAGGACATCGCCCGACGCCTCGCGCAGCGGCCGAAGAAACGAACGCTGATGAAGCATCTCGCACAGGCGCTGGGCCTCGACCCTGTCAAACGCGCGCTTTTGCAGGAATTCGGCCGTCCGCTGCCCGAGGGCGCGGACCTCGCCCGGCTGATCAAGGCGCTGCCCGTTCGCCACCTGGGTCCGCGTCCCATGGATGAGGCGATCTCGACCGCCGGTGGCATCATGTGGGAGGCGGTCGACGAAGGCTTGATGCTGCGCGCCCTGCCGGGGGTCTTCGTGGCCGGAGAGATGCTCGACTGGGAGGCGCCGACGGGCGGTTACCTGATCACGGGCTGCCTCGCCACGGGGCTCTGGGCCGGTCGCCACGCGGCCGAGTGGTCGGGCCCGTGATTCTGGCCCGTGATTCAGGACCGTGATTAGGCCCGTGATTCAGGCTCTTGAGGCGCGCTCGAAGGATGGTCGTTCCCGCATCCGCATGGTGTGCGCGCGGAAGGGTTCGGTCACCGGGAATTTCGCGTTGATCGCCCAGCCCATGCAATGGGCGAGCAGGATGTCGGGGATCGTCAGGTCTTCGCCCATCAGGTAGGGGCCATCCTCGGCCATGCGGGGGACGAACTGATCCTGTGCGCGCTCGAATTCCCAGCGCAGGCTGTCCTTGATCTCGGGGATACGCTTGTCCTCGGGCAGGATGAAACTGTGCCTTGCGGCCATCCAGAGGGTCGCGTCGAACTCGTCGATGATGGCGTGGGTCAGGCTGTCCTGCCGCGCGCGGTCCAGCGTACCGGGCGCGTGCGTGAGCGCCCCGTGCCGGTCGCCGAGGAAGGTCATGATCGCCACGGAATCGGTGATGGGAACGCCATCGGCCACCAGAACCGGGACCTTTCCGGCGGGGTTGAAGCGCGTGACCTCCTCCGACCGGGGCGCGGCGGGGATGTGCTCGTAGGGCACGCCGATCTCCTCCAGCATCCAGAGCACGCGCATCGCGCGGCTCTTGACCGCGCCGATGATCTTGTAGGGTTCCGTCATGTGATAGGCCCTCCCCGGGGGTTTCAGCGCCCGCGCCGCGGCGGCAGCATCGCAAGGCGGATCAGCGTGCGTTCCATCATCGCCATCTGCGGCGCGGCGGTGGAAGAGCGCAAGGCCAGATCCGTTTCCACCAGCATCGAGATCGCGGTCTCCAGCTGCGGGCGGCCCCAGCGCGACAGCTGCCGTTTGAGGCGGTCCCGGCGCGGGCCGAAGACGGGCGGACGCTGCGCCGACAGCCCCGCCTCGGCGCCGCCGGGGTGGCAGGCGGCGGCATGAAGCGCCCGGAAATGACGCAGCGCGGCGATGCAGAGCGTCACGGGTGCCACGCCCTGCGCCTTCAGCCGCGACAGGATCGGGCCGATCGCGGCCGAGGCGGTCTCCGCCGTGGCGTGCAGGATGTCGTCAAGCTCCGCCTCGCGGCTCAGGGGTGCCACGGCCTCGAGATCCTCGGGCGAAACCGGTGTCGCGTCACCCCGCTTGTAGAGACCCAGCTTGTCGATGGTCTGCCGGAAATCGCCGGCCGAGAGCGTGCGGGCGAGCGTTTCGAGATCGGTCATCGCGGCGCGGTCCACGTTGGAAACGCCCGCACCTTGCAACAACTCCTCGATCTCGGCGCGCCCCGGCGGGTCATCGTAGACCGCCGCGACATAGGCCGATTTGGCCCCTTCGAAGAGCTTGCGGAGCGATGACTTCTTGGCCAGCACCCCGGCGGTCACGATGATCTGCGCGTCGCCCGGCTGCCAGTCCGACAGCGCCGCCTCGAATATCGGCGTCAATCCGTCCGTGGCCTGATCGACCTGCACGGCACGGGGGCCGGGGAAGAACCCCACCGCCTTGACCGCATCGAGAAGGAGCGCGTTGTCCGACCTCAGCTCCGCCGCCGTCAGCCGGGTCAGGCGCATTTCCTCGTCGGCATCGGGGCCGAGCAGCGCGGAGACAAGCCCCGCGCGAAACTGGCCCACGCGCACCGTGTCCTCGCCGTAGATCAGGCAGCCTGCCGCGTCGGGATCCGGTTTCCTGAAATAGGCGCCGGCATCGCGCGCGGAGAGTTTCATGCCCAGGCGTCGGCCCCGGCCAGCAGCCGCGCGACGATCTGGTCGGCCAGCGCGATCATCAGCCGTTCCTGCGCATCGCGCCGCGCCGCCGCCGTCGCAACGGGTGAGCCCGAGCTTGCGTAGGCCGTGAAGGTGGAGACCTCGCCCGCCTGTACCTGCATGTCGCTTGCGGTGTCCGTCACGGTGTAGGCGATGGCACCCGACAGGTTGATTCGGTTGATGTCGTCCGTCTCCGCCAGCGCCAGCGCCGATTCCGAGGTTTCGATCCGGTAGGACAGAAGGTATGGCCCGCCACTGGCGCGGCCGATCCTGTCTTCCAGCCGCGCCACGAGGCTGAATGACAGCGGGTCGTCCGGCGCGGCGATGGCGACGCGGCCTTGCACGGCGCTGCCGGTGCCGCCCGGACCGTAGACCGGCGTGAAGCCGCAGGCCGCGAGGGGCGCCACGCCCAGAAGCGCGAGGAACTGGCGGCGGTCAGACAACGACATTGACGATACGGCCCGGCACGACGATCACCTTCTTCGGCGCTCCACCGTCGAGCGCCCTGATCACAGCGTCGTCTGCCATGGCGATCTTTTCAACCTCTTCCTTCGAGGCGTCTCTGGCGACCGTGATCTCGGACCGCCGCTTGCCGTTGATCTGGATCGGCAGCGTGACGGTGTCCTCGACCAGCATGGCCTCGTCGGCGACGGGCCACGCGGCCTCGGCGATCAGGCCCGTGCCGCCCTGTCTGGCCCAGATGTCCTCGGCCAGATGCGGGGTCATGGGCGACATCAGTTGCGCCAGCGTCATGACGGCCTCGCGCTGGGCCGCATGGGACGCCTTCGACCGCGACAGCGTGTTGGTGAAGGCGTAGAGCTTCGCGATCGCGGCGTTGAAGCCGAAGCTTTCGACGCCCAGTGTCACGTCGCGGATCGTCCTGTGCATCTCGCGCAGGAGGTCGGCATCCCCCTCGCCCGCCGCGCCGGGGTCCATCTGCGCGATCCGGTCCGACAGCGACCAGACCCGGCCCAGATGCCTGTTGGCGGCCTCGGCCCCGGCGGCGGTCCATTCCACGTCGCGCTCGGGCGGCGAGTCGCTCAGGACGAACCAGCGCGCGGTGTCGGCGCCGTAGGTCTTGATGATGTTGACCGGGTCGACGACGTTCTTCTTCGACTTCGACATCTTGGCCGAGGGGATGACCTCGACCTCCTGCCCGGTGGCGCCCAGACGCGCACCCGATTCGTGGACCTCCACATCCTCGGGGAAGTGATAGACGGGGCGGTCGTTCTCATCGCGGGTGACGTAGATCGCGTGCGTCACCATCCCTTGCGTGAAGAGCGCGTCGAAGGGTTCCTTGCACTTCTCCGGCAGATGCCCGGTGATATGCATCGCCCGCGCGAAGAACCGCGAATAGAGCAGGTGCAGGATCGCGTGCTCGATGCCGCCGATATACTGGTCCACGTTCATCCAGTACGCGGCCTCTTCCATGTCCGTCGGCGTATCCGCCCGGGGCGCGGTGAAGCGGGCGAAGTACCACGACGAATCGACGAACGTGTCCATCGTGTCGGTCTCGCGGAGTGCCGCGCCGCCGCATTTCGGGCAGGTCGTCTGCCGCCATGTCGGGTGCCGGTCGAGCGGATTGCCCGGCACGTCGAAACTGACGTCGCGGGGCAGTTCTATGGGCAGGTTCTCCTTCTTCTCGGGAACCACGCCGCAGGTGTCGCAATGAACCACGGGGATCGGACAGCCCCAGTAGCGTTGGCGCGAAAGGCCCCAGTCACGCAGGCGGAACTTGGTGACGCCATGGCCCACGCCCTTTTCCTCGCAGAAGCGAATCGCGGCGTCGATGGCCTCGGTCCCGGTGGCCTCGGCGTCCCAGTTGAAGGGCAGGGTCCAGTGCACCTTTTCCGTCTTGGGCGGCACATAGGCGTCGCCGCCATCCTCGGGCTTCACGTGATCGCCCGACAGCGGCACGAAGGTGGACACCACGTCCAGCCCGTATTTCCGCGCGAAATCGAGGTCGCGCTGGTCATGGGCGGGACAGCCGAAGATCGCGCCGGTGCCGTAATCCATCAGGATGAAATTGGCGATGTAGACCGGCAGCTCCCAAGACGTGTCGAACGGATGCCGGCAGGTCAGCCCGGTGTCATAGCCAAGCTTCTCGGCCTTTTCGATGGCCTCCTCGGTGGTGCCGCCGCGCCGGGCCATGGCGCAGAATTCGGCGACCTTGGGGTCATGCGCCTCCAGCTCCCTGGCCAGCGGATGATCGGGCGAGATGCCGATGAAACTCGCCCCCAGAAGCGTGTCGGGACGGGTCGTGTAGACCTCCACCCGGTCATGGCCCGTGGTGGCTTCGGTCAGACCGAAGGCGAATTGCAGGCCGCGCGACTTGCCGATCCAGTTGGCCTGCATCAGCTTGACCTTGGCGGGCCAGTCGTCCAGCCCGTCCAGCGCGTCCAGCAATTCCTCCGAGAAATCCGAAATCCTGAAGAACCACTGCGTCAGCTCGCGCCGTTCGACCTCGGCGCCCGAGCGCCAGCCGCGGCCGTCGATCACCTGCTCGTTGGCCAGAACGGTCATGTCGACCGGGTCCCAGTTCACCACGGCGTTCTTGCGATAGACCAGCCCCGCCTTGAGAAAATCGAGGAACAGCGCCTGCTGCTGGCCGTAATACTCCGGGTCGCTGGTGGCGAACATGCGCGACCAGTCCAGCCCGAATCCCAGCGGCTTCATCTGTTCGACCATCGTGTCGATGTTCTGATAGATCCAGTCGGCCGGGTGGCCGCCGTTCTCCATCGCCGCGTTTTCCGCAGGCATTCCGAAGGCGTCGAATCCCATGGGATGCAGGACGTTGTGTCCGGTCGCCAGCTTGTAGCGCGCGATGACGTCGCCCATCGTGTAGTTGCGCACATGCCCGATATGGATGCGGCCCGACGGGTAGGGGAACATCTCGAGCACGTAGTATTTCGGCTTGTCCCCGGTGCGTGTCGCAAGAAACGTGCCGGCCTCGTCCCAGGCCTTCTGCCACTTCGGTTCCAGGGTCGCGGGGTCGTAGCGGGACATGCGCCATTCCTTGCGTAGAACGAGAAACGCCGGGCTCTCGGCCCGGCGCGTGTTTAAGGTGCGACGGCGGAAGGGTCTAGAGGCGGCCGTCGCGGATGCGAAGCTGACGCGCGCGGGTCAGGATCGCGTCCTCGATCTGGCGCGCCGTCTCTCGGTTCACGGCCCCGCTCCGCGATTGCAGCGCGACGCGCAGGGACCGCGCCTCAAGCGCCGGATCCGTCACGAAAACCGTCGCCCGATAGGCGGTGCCGCCGCCGGGGGGAGTGCCGTAACCAAATGAAAGCACGCCGGAAAACGGGTCAGCCGCCTCGATCGGCATGAAGTCGAGAATCTCCAGCGATGCGTTCCAGAGGTAGCGGTTGACCTCGACCGTGACGTTCGGGTTGTCGTTGTCGCGGAACAGGTCCCAGATCGTGTCGCGGTCGCGCGGGGCAAGCGCGCCCGCTTCCTCGAGCTGGCGGCGCGTCTCCGGGTCCATCTCGTTCTGGCCGAAGCCGCTGCCGCAGCCCGTCAGCGCCAGTGCCGCACAGATCGCCAATGCAGCTCCCGTCCTCGAAATGCCGGTCTTTCCAACCATCGTCATCTTGCTCGTCATGGCGTGCGCCTCGCGTGCCCGGTCCAACGTCGCCCTAGCTACAGAAGCCTTGCGATGGCGGCAAGAGCAGCGTCTCACGCCTGCCGCGCCCCCGGTCGCGCTGCGTTCGCGGGCGCACTCGCCCGAGCGGCCGTCATCGCGCCCGCACGCCCGGCAGCAGGAAGCGCGGCATGCGCAAAGCCCCGATTGTCCCAGTGTTTCAGGTGACATGCGGCGCGAAACGGGTGTGTGACATGTCTGCACCACGAGTCCCGCAAGATGCGCGGCGGCCTTGGGCCTTTCTTGCATTACGCGGCCCCACAAGCGAGACAGGGGCATACTCAATTCGGATGACCGTCTTGAGGTGCACCTTCTAAGTGAACACGAGGGAAAAACCATGAAAAAGGTTCTCTTCGCTACGACTGCCCTTGTGGCAACTGCTGGCGTAGCATCGGCCGACATCGCGCTCAGCGGTTCGGCACAAATGGGTATCCAGGGCGGCAACGGCAACGGCCCCGGCGACGACACCACCCAGTTCGTCCAGGACATCAACGTTACCTTCACGATGTCCGGCACGTCCGACAACGGCCTGACCTTCGGCGCCGCGATCGACCTCTCCGAGGACGCAGGTGCCGTCGACACCGACGACGCTGGCGTCGCGATCTTCGTCTCGGGCGACTTCGGCACCCTGACGCTCGGCGACACTGACGGTGCGCTCGACTGGGCCCTGCAGGAAGTCGACTTCGGCGGCGCGGCGTCGATCAACGACGACCACACCGGCCATGCCGGCTTCAACGGCAATGGCGGTCTCGACGGCCACTATGACGGTCAGATCCTGCGTTACGACTACTCCTTCGGCGACTTCGCCGTGGCAGTGTCGGTCGAAGCCGACGACAACAACAACCCCAACGCTGTCGGCGTGTTCAACCTTCCGGCGACGACTCTCGCGACGTCTACGGCTGATCCGATCTGGGGCCTTGGTGGTAAGTACTCCGGCGCGTTCGCTGGCGGCACCTTCGGCGTCGGCATCGGTTACCAGTTCACCAACGACGGCATCGACGCAACCGCCGCTACCGAAGAGGTTTCCGTTCTCGGTCTCTCCGCGAATGTTGCTCTCGACTCCGGCTTCTCGGCAGCGATCAACTACTCGACGATCGAGATCGAAGGCGCCAACAACGACGGCACCCACTTCGGTATCGGCGCGAGCTACACGTTCGACGCGATCACCGTGCACGCCAACTACGGTGCGTACGACTGGGATGCGGGTGCTCTCTCCGAAGACGCAGAAGGCTTTGGCCTGTCGGCAGCCTACGACTTCGGCGGCGGTCTCTCCGCGCATATCGGCTACGGCTACGGCGACGTCACTGCTGTCAACGGTTCCGGCGCGGCACTCGGCGACAACTCGACCTGGTCGTTCGGCCTGAACATGTCCTTCTGATCCACCCGGATCGAACGGAACGGAAAGAGCGGGCCTTGCGCCCGCTCTTTTCAGTTTGGGAAACCGACGCTAAGCTCGGCCCATAAAAACACCAAACCAGAGGCAGGCAGTGCCAATGACATCGCTAACCCCCGTCCGGGCGTTCTTCGGAACGGCCCTCTTTTCCCTCGTATCGGCCCTCGCGCTCCCCGCCATGGCGCAGGAGCTCAGCTTCGGCATCACCACCGATCTGGAGCGTGGAGATTTCGGCGGCATGGTCGAATTCCACGGCCCGCCGGTCCTGGGCGATCCCGGCGGCCTTTCCGGGTCCTGGGGCGTCGCGGCCCGCGCCGACCTGCCGGGCAACGCCTGGGTCGGTGCCGGTTTCGTCCTCGACGCCGCCATCGGCGACAAGGGCTTCGTGGAGGCCAGCTTCATGCCCGGCTACTACTGGCCCGGCGACACGGATCTCGGCCATAACCTGCAGTTCCGGTCGCTGATCGGTTTCGGCTGGAACATCGCGCCGGGCAGTGCGGTGATCCTGAGTCTCGATCACATCTCGAACGCCGGGATCGATATCCGCAATCCGGGGGCGGAGACCGTTGCGCTCCGCTACCGGATGTCGTTCTGATCGGACGCGACACTCACCGTCAGGACGGACCCGAAGCATGCCGCTCCACGATATCAAGCAACGCGTCTCCGCCGCCCTGGCGGAGGCCGGTCGCGCGCCCGATGACGTGACACTGATCGCGGTGTCCAAGGTGCAGCCCGCCGACCGGGTGGAGGCTGTTCTTCGCGAAGGGCACCGCGTCTTCGGCGAGAATCGCGTGCAGGAGGCGCAGGGCCGCTGGCCCGCGTTCCAAGCGCGCTACGACGGGATCGAGCTGCACCTGATCGGCCCGCTTCAGACCAACAAGGCCCGCGCCGCGGTCGAGATGTTCGACGCCATCCACACGGTGGACCGCCCGAAGCTTGCCAGGACGCTCGCGCGGCTGGCGCAGGAACGCGGGCAAAGCCCCGAGGTCTTCCTGCAGGTCAACACCGGGGAGGAACCGCAAAAGGCCGGCTGCCTGCCCGCCGATGTGGACGCGTTCGTGGCCGAACTGCGCGCGCTCGACCTGCCACTCAGGGGTCTGATGTGCATCCCGCCCGTCGAGGAGGAGGCGAGCCTGCATTTCGCGCTTCTGGCCAAGATGGCGGAGCGGAACGGCCTTTCGGGCCTGTCGATGGGCATGAGCGCCGATTTCGAAAAGGCGATCTCCTTCGGTGCGACCCATGTGCGCGTCGGCTCCGCCATTTTCGGAGAACGGGTGCCGCAGGCTTAACGCCCGGCTGTTCCCGCCTGCCGCTCCGGCACGATCAGGCGGGCGCCGAAGCCGATCTGCCCCGTGATCCGGCGCAGATCCCCGGGCGCCAGCGCCACGCAGCCCTCCGTTGGCCGGCCCGGACCGCACCAGCGATGCAGGAAGATCGCCGATCCCCGCCCCCGTTCCGCGCGCGGCCAGTTCCAGTCCGTCAGCAGGATCAGGTCATAGAGCCGGTCGCCCCGCCACAGCCGCTCGGCCGAGGCCGGGTAGGGCGCGCGCACCATCAGGTTGTAATCCTCGTGCCGCGGATCGTCGGACCACAGGTCCCCCGGCCCGATCGGAACCGCCCAGTCGCAGGGCGGTGCCATCCGGTCCGGGCGGTAGAGGCAGCCGATGATTCGATACACGCCGGCCGGCGTCGCCCCATCGCCTTCGCGCTTGTCGGCAGTGACGCCGCTGCGCCCGATGGAACACGGGTAGAGACGTCCGCGAAACCTCAGGCCCTGCGGCGTCAGGACCATGTCCGTCGGTTTCACAGAAGATGCCCCGACTTGGATTTCTTGACGTCGAGATAATGGGCGTTGTGCCGATTCGTGCCAGTGATCAGGGGCACGCGTTCCGTCACGGCGATGCCCTCGTCCTCCATCATCTCGACCTTCCGGGGATTGTTCGTCATCAGCCGGACGGCGCCGAAGCCCATGCGGCGGAGGATGTCGGCGCCGATCCTGAAGTCGCGCTCGTCATCCTCGAAGCCCAGCCGGTGGTTGGCCTCGACCGTGTCGAAGCCCTGATCCTGCAGCGAGTAGGCGCGCATCTTGTTGGCGATGCCGATCCCCCGCCCCTCCTGGTTGAGGTAGAGCAGAACGCCAGCCCCCGCCTTGCCGATCTCGGCCAGCGCGGTGCGCAGCTGCGGGCCGCAATCGCATTTCAGACTGCCCAGAACGTCGCCCGTGAAACAGGCCGAATGGAGCCGCGCGAGCACCGGTTTCGCGCGGTCGGGGCGGCCGATCTCGATCGCGAAATGTTCGACGCCGCCATTGTCGGGGCGAAAGATGTGCAGCCGCCCCGCCTCGGAGGCTTCCATGGGCAGGCGCGCGGCGGCCACGGGCATCAGGTCGTGATGACGCGCCAGATCGTCGGCGGTGTCATCGGCGGCAAGGCAGGTCAGGCCGGCCGCGCGGGCCATGCCGCCGGGGTCATCCACCGGCACGGCCAGCACGCAGGGCAGAAGCTGCGCCGATTTCGCCAGCAGGACCGCGAGACGATGCAGCGTCGCGTCGCCCTCGCGCACGGTCTGCAGCGGCCCCTTCAGCGGCGCGATCAGGTCGCGCGCCGGATCGGCGATATCGGCCAGCCATGTGGCGTCGGCGTCCTCCGGCATCACGATCCGCGCCAGATCGCCGTCATAGGCCCGCGCCTTGAGCGTTCCCGCCCGCCACGACGTGATCGCTACCACCGGGCGCGCGCCGAGGCTGCGCAGGGCCGCGACGCGATCCGGGGCGGCGGTCTCGGCGGCAAGCACGAGGAGCCCTGCCCCGCCCGACGCGATGACGACCGGCACGCCCATGCGCATGTCCGCCCGCGCGCGCGCGACGCGTTCCGTGGGGCTGAGCAGGAGCTTCGGGTGGGGGTCGGGTGCCATGGCCGCAATCTCTAGCAGGCTGCCGAAGCGAATTGAAACATTCCCTCGCACCCTGACACGGCTGCGTGAGAAACTCTTTCAACGGCTTGTGGAAAAATGCGCATCGCCGCATGTCGGATGCAACAGTTCTCCGGGAGGACCCGATCCATGGCAAACCTGAAGAAGATCCTGCTTGTCGACGATGACGACGATCTGCGCGAGGCGCTGAGCGAACAACTCGTGATGTCCGAGGAATTCGACGTCTTCGAGGCCGGTACCGGCGCGCAGGCGATGGAACGCGCGAAGGAGAGCCTTTACGATCTCGTGATCCTCGACGTCGGTCTTCCCGATACCGACGGGCGGGAGCTCTGCCGGCTGATGCGCAAGCAGGGGGTCAAATGCCCGATCCTCATGCTGACGGGCCATGACAGCGACGCCGACACGATCCTCGGGCTGGATGCGGGCGCCAACGACTACGTGACCAAACCCTTCCGCTTCCCGGTTCTGCTGGCCCGCATTCGCGCGCAGCTGCGCCAGCACGAACAATCCGAGGATGCGGTGTTCCAGCTTGGTCCCTACACGTTCAAGCCCGCCATGAAACTTCTGGAGACGGAGGATCAGAAAAAGGTCCGCCTGACCGAGAAGGAAACAAATATCCTCAAGTTCCTCTACCGCGCGCAATCGGGCGTGGTGGCGCGCGACGTCCTTCTGCACGAGGTCTGGGGTTACAACGCGGGCGTGACGACTCACACGCTCGAAACCCACATCTATCGCCTGCGCCAGAAGATCGAGCCCGATCCGTCGAACGCACGGCTTCTTGTAACAGAATCCGGAGGCTATCGGCTGGTGGTCTGATCCGCCCGCGCGATATCTTCTAAGTGGTTGACCCAGATCAAAGTGCAACCTCAGGTTGCTGGATTAGAAATCTTTTATTACCTCCCTGTTGGACTTGGCCTGAACTTCGGTTCAGGCCTTCTTTTTTCTGGATCGCCGGCGCGCGCCTGCTAGCGTCGGACCATGATCCCGGCACATGATCCGCAGACCGTCCTCGATTTCTGGTTTCCCGATGACGGGCACTGGACCAGCATCGAAAGCCATGCCGCATTCTGGGAATACCGCATGCAGGGTGGCGTGGACGATGCCATCCTGCGCGACTTCGGCCCGATCACCGAGGCTGCCGCGCGCGGTGATCTGGATCACTGGGCCGAAACGTCGCGCGGACGGCTCGCGCTTCTGATCGCGCTGGACCAGTTCCCGCGCTCCTACTGGCGGGATACGCCGGCGGCCTATGCGCAGGACATCAAGGCGAACCTGCTGGTTTTGGAGGGGCTGCAGAACGGCCATTACGACGCGCTGAAAGAGGCGTGGGAACGACAATTCTACATCATCGCACTCGGCCATTGCGAGGGACCCGATCACCTGGCGCGGCTCGATCTGGCGCTGAAGCTCTCCGAGGCGCAGCGCGACGTCGTGCGGCCCGAGCTTCTGGCGATGGCCGAACGCCCCTTGCAGCAAGTGGCGCGCGTGCGCGGCGTGATCGAACGCTTCGGACGCCACCCCCATCGCAACGCGGTGTATGGCCGCCTGTCCTCGCCCGGGGAAGAGGCCTATATCGCCGCGGGCGATTTCCCGCACCATCGCAAGATCGATGTGCCGGGCCAGAACGCCGGTTGAGGCCCCGTCCCTGCGCGACTAGAGCGTGTCGCCCCTGATCGGATTCTGGATTCCCATAGCGGTCAACCTGTGCTTCCATATCTTGGAGGCAGATATGGGGGTGAGAGATGGGGAAACCGCATCCTGTTGAATTACGTGAACGGGCT
>Ga0208979_100664_pt1 | contig 13846 bp, 15 predicted proteins | sample HotLakConsUCCSLE_FD_184738 | JGI IMG/M metagenome (GOLD analysis project Ga0208979, IMG submission 184738) | Hypersaline microbial mat communities from Hot Lake, Washington, USA - Hot Lake Consortium UCC-SLE (SPAdes) | ecosystem: Environmental > Aquatic > Non-marine Saline and Alkaline >... | reverse complement strand
TTCCTTTGATTTTGAGTCGGATCTAAATCTTAGAACGCTAGCTCCCCTTCACTCATTTTTATTCCCTATAAAGACCAACTGACAAGCTTTTGACGCGATTATTTTCATCTTTTGTCAGTCAATCAGGCGCAGTGCAGTGAGTTGATAGCACCGATTGAGAAAGGGCTTGAGCAGGCGATTCAAGCGTCTGAATTGGTCCACTTTGACGAAACCGGGCTGCGGGTCAATCAGAAACTGTGGTGGCTGCATGTGGCGGCGACCGATGGGCTCACCTATTATTTCGTTCATCCCAAACGGGGTCGGCTGGCCATGGATGAGATGGGGATTCTACCCGAGTTTGAGGGCAAGGCCGTCCACGATGGGTTGCAAAGCTACCAGGGCTATGACTGCGAGCATTTTCTGTGCAATGCGCATCACCTCAGAGAGTTGCAGTATGTCCTAGAGCACTATGACCAGTGGTGGGCCTTTCACCTGAGTGTGTTGCTTGTGAGCATTCACAGCCAAGTTAAGGTGCTCAAAACACAGGGGAAAACGGCTTTATCCGCTCAAGACTTAGCCGCCTTGAGCGCCCGGTATGACGCCATTTTAGAACAGGGTTTGAAGCAGAATCCGATGCCACCACCCGACCCCACCCAACCGAAGAAAAAAGGCCGACCTAAACGCTCTGTCCCCCGCAATTTGCTTGAGCGGCTACAAACTCACAAGGCAGCGGTGCTCGGTTTCATGCACAACTTCGATATTCCCTTTGACAACAATCAAGCTGAACGTGACTTGCGGATGATGAAGCTGAAGCAGAAAATTTCTGGCTGCTTTCGTTCTGAGCAGGGGGCTAAAGACTTCTGTCGCATTCGCGGTTATTTATCTACCCTGCGAAAGCAAGGTCTTGATGTCTTGGATGCACTCGTCGATCTGTTTTCTGGAAGTACTCGCTCGCTCCTACCCCAGCCTGAGTAGTTACAAAAAGAAAATGAAAGCCGAAATTTTTTTAGATAGAGGGAACGGCATCAGTAAAGTTCTGCCTATCGTAGAAGGAGAAGTGAGACCTGCCTTTAAGATTCCTTCCATTACCCGACGAGTAGAGAGAGACATCAAGAGCATCACCTTTCGTCAGAACAGTCAGTCTTTTCTCTGTGGTGATGATGCGATTGAATCCTATTCGGGCAAGCGATACTCGCCGCTAGACGAGAATGACAAAATTAAAGACCTGGCCGTGGTAGTAGCAGCAGCCCTAGCTCAGGTGTTTCCGAATGGTGGGCCAATTGAGCTGACGCTCGGTGTCTCTAGCCCTATCTTTTACCAAGGAATCGAGCAAGAGATGATCAAGGAGCTGAAGAAGCTGACCGATGGCTTCTCCTACGGCAGTCATCAATATGTTGTGTTGCTAGACCGGGTGGGTGCCTTTCAGGAGGGCGTTATTTTCCTAGAAAAGAACGAGGCATTTAACGGTGTGATAGATCTGGGCCAGGGCACCTTACTAGCAGGAGTGCGTCATCCTCGAAACGGGGTGACACCGCTACCTTTGTCTGATGGCAATATGGGTGGATGCAATTTAATCGTGACAGCCCTTTTGTCTGACAAGCGCTTTCTAAAAGCGGTAAAAGATGCAGATTTTTCTGCGGCCCCGTCACCAGATCGGCTTTCTAGTCTGCTGAGTGAGGGCAGATGGCAAGTTAAGAGCATCGACTTCAAGAAATACTTGAAGCCCCATATGGCTATTCCGAAGCAGCGGCTAGAGAATGCGGCTCAGGCCATCAAGACAGAGCTAAAGAATGCCTCCCCTTACGACGTCGTTATTCCTCGAATCGCGTTAATCGGTGGCGGGTCTAGCTTAATGCAGGGTGTCTTGGGCGCTACTTTAGACAAGTGGTGCGAGCGGCATCATTTAGAGCTATTTTCTCAGCTGCCTGACTACCAAACTGTTCTACAGATGCGTTCAGTCTGCCAAGAAGAGCCAGGACGTCTGCCCAGAGTTCAGCCTGAAGTTCATGCTGGAGTGGAGGCTTAACGATGGGGCATCCCACTCGAATGGTGGTTCTAAGAACGGCCAATCTTGAAATGTTGTTACAAGAGCTATGGGCATTGAGGCCAGATTTGAGAGACAAACCGACTGCGACCGTTCATTGCAGCACGGTTGCGCTAATTCGTGAGACAAAGAACACTCTGGCTGCAATCTCTCCAAACAGTTCTAACGCTGAATCAGTGACCTCAGTGCATCAGGTTGCAGAAGCTTTTGAGCCTTCACCGGCAGAAGAGGGCTTTGAGCCTTCACCGGCAGAAGAGGGCTTTGAGAACTCAGAGGCTGTACCTTCTAAAGGCCCTCATCCGGATAATATTTGGCGGCTGTAGGCGCTGTAGGGAGTCGAATGAATAGACTTGGAGAACTTTCGCATGAACGAGCGTATCGATAATGTAGAGGAAAGGGCTATGGTCAGAGCAAAAGAGCTGCCGAAGCTGACAGCTAGGCGAACACCAGACATCGAAGGTCTTTTACAAGAGCTGTGGTCTCTGCGTCCTGAGCTAGAAAATAAGAACAAAGTGACAATACTGTTGAGTTTAGCTGCGCTCGTTCGAGAGTGTAAGAAGGTGTATCCTGCTGCGAATGACTGTTTTAGTTCAGCGGAGGAGTCTCTGCTGGGGCCAGCGGCAAAGGCCAAGGTTATTGAGAAGGCTCCTGTGAGTAGCGATATTGAGTGGCGATGCTGAGTGGGATTGAAAACCCTTGAATCATCGAAATTGGGGGGAATACAGCCTTACAAACAGCTCTACGAATTAAGAGAGCCTGTGACCGGCTAACCTATCTTGCTGAGGCGAAGACGTGGTTGACTGTCATCGAAAAGTTTGGGAATTGAGGAGAAACGATAGTGTCATCATTGCGGAATTGGTGTAGCTCATATTCGCCATCTACCAAGGTGCAAACGGTAAAAGTTGGCTGCTTGGGGGAGCCAATGTGACGTCGACCGCCAATGCCTAAATAATCGGCAATCCAGTACTCTTGAATGCCCAGCGCTTCATAGTCTGCCAGTTTGAAGAGGTAGTCATCGCGCCAGTTGGTTGAGACAACTTCTACGATTAGCTTGATCGACTGGCCAAACGTGACAATCGATTCTCGCTCCCACCTCGGTTCGTCTGCAATTGCCTCTTCGTCTAAGACGATGATATCTGGCTCATATCCGGTGTCATTTGCGACTTTTACGATGCATTCTCTGGGAATAAAGTAGGACTTATTCGCCTGTCGGATGGTGTGGCCGAGATCATACGCTAAGTCGCCTGCTAATCGGGAGTGCTGCCCTTTTGGTTTAGGCATCTCGATAATGGCTCCCCTTCTGAGTTCATAGCGATTCTCTGAATTCTCTGGATACCAATCCACGAATTCGTCGAACGACATAGGTTTTCGATCAATTACTGCAATCATGGCGACTACATTTCCTATGTTTCTAGCATTTGCATAGCTTTAATTACAGTCTACCAATGTGCTGAATGCTGCTGACTACAAAATGACTGAAAACAGGCTATGTTATTGGCTATCAGTCGCGATGTCCGTAGGATAATCCAGATCTCTCTAGATTAGGTAGGTTGCTTGCGATGCCGTGTATATAGATTGCTATTTTATTGACTTAAAGCAGTATGGAAAAAGAACTAGCCCAGTTCAAGCTCGACGATGGTACAGCTTTCTTAGTAGAGGTGGATGAACCTAGAACTCCGACTAGAGGGGGATCAGGTGTTCAGCGTGTAGCCGCACCTGGAACAGGTCAGCTAGTGCTGGAAGCGAATCAAACGTTAGAGGATGCGCTAGAGCATGTGAAGCCGGTCATTTCGGCAGTGGCCTCGCGTTTGAGATCCGGACTGACCACGCCTGCTGATGAAGTAGAGGTTACTTTTGGGCTTAAGCTCAGTGCGGCGGCGGGCGTGGTATTTAGTTCTGTCGGGGGCGAGGTTACCTTTGAAGTCAAGCTGAAGTGGGCGAAAGATAAGGAATAGATTAGATGGCGGTGATTGATTTTGAGGTTGCTAAGCGAGCCATCGTCCAGATTTATCATGCTCAGGCCGATAGTATTGTGGGCACAGGCTTTTGGGTTGGTGGTCGCTATTTGATGACTTGCGCTCATGTAGTTGCAGCAGCGTTGGGGATTCCGGCTCGTCAGAGCTATGAGGATGTGAAGGAATTTTCTGTCCGGCTGGCTTTTGCTGAGGCGAAACAGCAAAGAAAGCGACTCGCTAAAATTGCCTACTACTGTTACCAGGAAGCGGAAGGCGGTAAAGATGCAGCTGTTCTACAGCTCTTAGAAGATATTGATTTTAAATGCGAACCTATCCATATCTCTACCGGATTCTTGGAGGCCAGGGGCGCTAAGGTCATTTCCTTTGGCTATATTGACGCTGACCCAACTGGTCGGAATATCAATACCGAAACTAAAGGCACTGTGGGCGGCGGCGGCTGGCTTCAGGTGGATAGCTCTAAGATGCAGGGGATTCCTGTGAGAGAGGGGCTTAGCGGTGCGCCTGTTTGGTGCGATCGCACTGGTCTGGTCGGTATGGTGGTCGCCAGAGAACGCCGCTCAGAAGATCGCATCGGCTTTATTATTCCGGTTACTGAACTCAATGAGCCACGACGACTGATTCAAGGTGCGCTTGTATGCGACGTTTTGCGATCGGATGAGGCGCAAATAGGGCATCAGATTCGATTGGCCTATGAGGTTTGCCGAGGCGGGGTAATTCCAGGGCGATCGCATACCGAACTTGAGAAAATGCTTAACGAACTTGCTAATCTAGGCGCGGGTGAGCAAAATAAGCTGCTAGCGTTTATTGCCTGCTTGCTTAACGAGCTAGCGCTCCCAGCGGTTGACGATTTGAGTATTGCGCTCACAGCCCTAGCCGAAAGATTTGTAGATGATTTAGAGTCAGTAGATTTCAATGCCATTAGGGTACAGATGCGCGAGGCGGTGCTGGCACATCAAGCGCAGGCCCCGATCCCGCAAAATCCTGCCCTGTGGGTCAGTGTCTGTGCTGCTGATATGACTGGGACGCCTCCTTTTTCTATCGAAGCGTGGCTAGTGCCAAACCCTGAAGTTTATGACCCACAGACAGGCAAAGGGGCTTTGAAGCTGAGTTCAAAAGTATTGAAGACGCATCAAGGTATCGCAGGCGCTGCGGCTAAAGATATTTCAGAAGAGGCGCTTGATTACTCGCAAATTCCTGCGTTTATGGCTAGCTACTTAAAGCAAGTTGAGGACGGTTACAGCATCGACCAAGAGGATTTGACCATTGAGTTGTTTTTACCTATTTCGCTGATGAATCAGCCGATCGAGCGTATGGGTATTCCCGAGTGGATGGATGTTGAGCCTTTGGGAATTGGTGAAATGGAGTGCCCTCATGTGCTGCTGCGATCGCGAGATCGTCTGGGACAAAATTCAAAGGCAAGGTCACGGTGGCGCAAGAAGTGGACATATATGAGTGCCAACTTACACACTTCGGCAACCGATCTGCTAACCAAAGATCGCGCAACGCTAGTTGAAAGGCTGAGAGAAGAAAATGTTATTGGCTTTAATCTTGACGCCTCACCTTCCTCGGTAGTGGGCGGTGAGCTGTACATGCTGGTAAAAGCGGGCGCTCCTTGTGCCATTTGGCTCAGAGACAATCCTCATGCGGTATCTTTAGCTCAACAGTTAGAGGATGATCTATTACGTCATCCTCTACAGGAAGTTTCTCCTAGGGTTATGGCACTGCGACGACAAACGACTGTGCTAGCAGAACCGGATTGTTCAGATTCGCGTGAATTAGGCCACCATTTAGCGTTTCTATGGGAAAATCCCAAACATGTACCTCCGCTTTCTAACGTACCGCTCTCAAACTCGCCATTAGCCTAAGCAATTCGCTCAGAAAAATTAGCATGACAGACTGGGAAATTTTTAAAGGAACAGGTCAACCCCACAAAGGCCTTGACCAGCTACCCGAGCCACCGGGCTGGCGGACGTTTAAAGATGAGTCTGTGCGTCAGCAGCAAAAAGCGACCACATTTAAGGTGCGCGACGAGCAAAAACAACTGGTGAATGCGGCGCTATATCTAAGGCGGCCTCTGTTAATTACTGGAAAACCTGGCACTGGAAAAACGTCTTTAGCCTATGCGGTCGCCTACGAACTGGGCCTGGGCGAAGTTCTATACTGGCCGATTACGACGCGTACGACTTTGAAGCAAGGGCTGTACAGCTACGATGCCATCGGTCGGCTGCAAGACGATCAGTTTCGCCAAAGGATGAGTGCCCGCCAAGAAGATGGCAGCCAAGAAGACAGCAGCCAAGAAGGTGAGACTGCTGATATTGCTAGCGAATTGCGCACGATTGGTAAATATATCCGATTGGGGCCGTTGGGTACGGCGCTATTACCTGTGCCAGAGTCGCGCCAGAAAAGGCCACGCGTTTTGCTCATTGATGAGATCGATAAAAGCGATATTGATTTGCCAAACGATTTACTACATACCTTTGAAGAAGGGCGTTTTCGGATCGATGAGTTGGAGCGGATTAAGGCTTCATGTTCTGATGTCGCGGTGAGTACGGCCTATACGCAAACGGATAGTTCTGTTGGAGAGAGTTCTGTCAGAGAAGCCGAGGAAGGCCAGACGGACAGGGAACCCAAATGGCAAGGTGAGGCGATCGCAACCATTATCAACGGCCAGGTGCAGTGCAACACTTTTCCGTTTGTAATTTTGACCAGCAATGGTGAGCGTGATTTTCCACCGCCGTTTTTGCGACGCTGTATCCGGTTGGAGATGGACCCGCCAACGCCGGAGGAGCTAGCTGAAATTGTGAAGAGCCATTTAACGGCTCTAGATCCAGAGGTGCTGACGAAGGCGAAGCCGATTATAAAGGCGTTTGTCGATAAGCGATCGCGCGAAGCTTTGGCAACTGACCAACTTCTCAACGCCATTTATTTGCTACTTCAAGCCGGTCAACCGCTCGATCAGCCTGGCCTTTTAGATAAAATTTTGAAGCCGCTATCAGGGCCAGGAGCTTGATAATGCCGCCATCTGTAAGCACTACTTCGGATGTTCCGGAAAAGGCTTCGGAACTGGCTGTGCTGATTGCCTGCCTGCAAAATGCAGGTGTGGACTGGGATGGTGAGAATGTCGCAGATTTGCTATGGCTGGCGAGATACATCGATCCACCTGCGCCCCGTGACAATTCTACGGGTACGACAGCGCCAGAACGAGACTCCTCAGTACGCATAGAAATAGATAATAGTGCCCCTGCGCCTTTGCCAGAGATATCCCAAGCGTTCTCGTTAACGATGCCGCAGTCTAATCGACCTGAAAAAGAGGCGGTTTCAAAGCCACGGCGCGGCATTCCTTTTCAAACGCCGACGGCTCCAGCGTTGCGTAATCGGTTGGAAATAGGGCGATCGCTAAGACCGCTCATGCGCAAGGTCGAGTCTTACACCAATCAAGTACTAGACGAAGCTGCGACCGCAGAGCTAACGGCTCAACAGCAATTTTGTATGCCTGTGATGCGCCCTGAGCGGGAACGCTGGCTAGAGCTGGCACTGGTGATTGAAGATTCGGCTTCTAGCTTTTTGTGGCGAGAGGTTATCCGAGACTTTCGTCAAGTGTTGGAGCGCCAGGGAGCCTTTCGCACCGTCACAACTTGGTATTTGCAAACGACGTCTGCTAGGGATATTCAGCTATTTGCGCAGCGTCCGCAGGGAGGTGTCATACCTCGCCCACGTAGCCCCAAAGAGCTACTAGAGTCGTCTGGGCGGCGCTTAATCTTTTTCATTAGCGACTGCATTTCTCCGGCCTGGCAGCAGGGAGCGCTACAAGAAAATTATTTGGCTTTATGGGCAAAGCACGGGCCAGTGGCGATTGTGCAGATGCTGCCTGCACGGCTGTGGCATCGGACGGCATTGGCAGAAGGAGAGCGGGTTCCATTTTTTGCCCGGTCTCCGGGTGTTCCAAACGCCCAGCTATTGTCGCCTGCTCTATTTGAGGATACGGATAGCGATCTGGGGCTAAAGCTACCTACCGTTACGGTAGAGCCTGCTTCGATAGCTCAGTGGGCTAGATTGATCGCGGGTTTTGGCGATGCTTCGGCAGCAGGGGTTTGGTTTGAGCCTGATTGGCAGGGGCAGACGGAGGCATCAGAAGCCTCGATGGCTTCATCAACGGCTGGATCAACCGGGAAGTCGCCTGCGACGAGTGAAGATGTTGCGGTTGTGGCGGCGCGGTTAGTGGGGCGCTTTAGTACGACGGCTTCGGATATGGCCAGAGAGCTAGCAGCTTTGATGGCTTTAGTGCCTGTTGAGCTATCTTTGGTGTACATCATTCAGGCCAAGCTGCTGCCAGAGTCTACGCCGCTGCATGTGGCGGAGGTGTTTTTGAGTGGGTTAGTAGAGCGTGTTAAAGACGACAACACGGCTGAAGCCGATTTAGAGACGGGTGGTAGCTTTTTTGCGACTCGGCGGCGCTATGATTTTGTGCCAGGTGTGCGCAATATCTTGATTGACTCGGTTAAGATTCCATCGGCAGAGAGGGTTCTCAATGAGATTTCAGCTTACATCTGTGAGCGGTTAAACCGTTCTAGTCGCAACTTTATGGCGCTGCTGCGACTCGGCGATGAGCTAGATGCTGAAGGCGAGGAGTTTGCTGAATTTGCTCGGGTCACTAAGCAGGCACTACGCCGACTAGGCGGTGAGTATGCAGCCTTAGTAGAAGATATTGAGCGGCCTACAGTACCGCCACCAGACGAGGTGACTCGTCTGGTGAGCTTTCCGCCATTGGAGAGGTTGGCTTTTGAGAAAGGGGAGCTGATTGATTCTGACCGCTTAGATGAGGTTGTGCCGGATGTAGATGCCGTGGATTTTCCGCCATCGTTGAAAACGGCAAGCTTTCAGGTTGCGACGGTTAGCCTGCCTCAGCAGACGTTAGAGGTGTTTGAGTTTCAAGCGGCGAAGATTGAACAGGAACGAGCGGGAATATTTCGCCGTCTTCAGTGGGTTGTGAAAAAAAGTCGCGCTCAGGCACGGCGGTTTGTTGAACCATTAGCCGATGAGTTGATGCTGGAAATGGTTTCTATTCCGGGCGGCACCTTCATGATGGGTTCCGCTGAGGATGAGCCTGACCGTCAGGAAAATGAGATTCAGCATGAGGTGAGTGTTCCGCCGTTCTTTCTAGGCCGCTATCCGATTACGCAGGCCCAGTGGCGAGTGGTGGCTGATTTGCCTCAAGTCAATCGAGAGCTAAAGGCGGAACCTTCCCGGTTCAAAGGCGAGAACCTGCCGGTTGAGCAGGTGTCCTGGTATGAGGCGGTAGAGTTTTGCGATCGCCTCGCAGCCCAGACAGGTCATCCCTATCGCTTACCGAGCGAAGCGGAATGGGAATATGCCTGTCGAGCGGGTACGACCACCCCATTTCACTTTGGTAGAACACTCACAACAGAGGTGGCCAACTACTACGGCGAATCTACCTACGCCGATGGCCCTAAGGGAGAATATCGTGAAACGACAACTCCTGTAGATCACTTTGAGATTGCTAATGCGTTTGGTCTTTCTGACATGCATGGAAATGTGTGGGAATGGTGTCAAGATCACTACGATAGTTACGATAAAACGCCGATTGATGGCAGTGTCTGGGTCACCTCTGATGATGAAAAAGGCCGTGTACTACGTGGCGGTTCCTGGGGCTTCAATCCGAGGTATTGCCGCTCCGCGTATCGCAGCTACCTTACGCCCGACTTCCGCGGCGACAGCTTCGGTTTTCGAGTTAGTTGTTCAGCCCCCAGGACTTAATTGCGCTTTACACTTCTTGCGCTTTTGCGCTCTTTCTTCTCTTTCTTCTTATCGCGCGTAGCGCGATCGCTTGGAATGCTTTGTCATTGCCGCATTTTGAAAAAAGGCACCTGTTTCTTTCTCATCGAGTCCTGCTACGAACTTCCGCTAAGCTAACTCCGTATTTAATTACAATGCAAAAAATGGACATATCCTTTCAGCTCACTATCAACAAACGCCAGGGTCAAAATCAGTATTACGAGGAGCCGATAGCCGAAGGCGTTCGTTCCTTAGAAATGATGCGCATTCCGGCTGGCAGTTTCCTGATGGGTTCGCCAGATAATGAGCTAGAACGTTTTCCTGATGAAGGCACACAGCACAAGGTAGCCCTCTCCCAATTTTTTATGGCAAAGTACCCGATTACTCAGGCTCAGTGGCGTGGTGTGGCTGCTATGCCCCAGGTGAAGCGGGAGCTAAATCCAGAACCCTCAAACTTTAAGGGTGAGCTGTTGCCGGTAGAGCAGGTGAGTTGGTATGAGGCGGTGGAGTTTTGCGATCGGCTCACTATCTACACCGATCGGCAATACCGATTACCTACCGAAGCCGAATGGGAATACGCCTGCCGTGCGGGCACAACCACCCCGTTTCACTTTGGCGAAACGATCACCACTGACTTGGCGAACTACTGCGGCGAGGATCGCAAAATTGGCGAAACTGATTATTCCGGTTCCTATGGTGCAGGCCCCAACGGTGAATATCGTCAAAAGACAACGCTAGTAGACCAATTCGACGTGGCTAATGCCTTCGGTCTGTGTGACATGCATGGCAATGTTTGGGAATGGTGCCAAGACCACTGGCATAAAAATTATGAGGGCGCTCCCACGGATGGCAGCGCCTGGTTAACGAATGACGAAGAGGCAAACCGTGTACTACGTGGCGGTTCCTGGAGCTCCTATCCGTGGGATTGCCGCTCCGCGTATCGCTTCAACGCTACGCCCGTCAACCGCCACTTCAAGGTCGGTTTTCGAGTTAGTTGTTCAGCCCCCAGGACTTAATTGCCCTTTACACTTCTTGCGCTTTTGTGCTCTGCTTCTTTCCTATTCCCCTTCCCGCGTAGCGGGATCTCGATTTTTTTAGATTAGTCCTCCTCATAAGCCAGCGTCCTCTCTTCCTCCACTAGCCGCTTAATATACGCCTCCTCACCTTTTACAAATACATAACGGTCAAACAGCTTGCGCCGTAGGCGATAGGTATCGCCATGCAGCAAATGCGCCTCCCAGCTTCGTATCCGCTGCACCAGCTCATCCAAGCTAATGTCCCCGGTGGCATACATCTGCTGCAATCCCTTCATCCGCTTCCGCGATCTGCGCAAGTTATCACTCCTCACCCGAATCCGATCCGGTAGCACCCGAAAGCCCACAAAGTTAGCGCCATAACGGGTTTCAAAGAGCTGGCTTTTAATCGGATGCATCTTCAGCCGCAAATCGGCCAAATACGCCTCCATCGCCACCCTGGCATCCGCCAGTTCCTGCCAATCGTCAGAGAAGGCCGCAAAGTCGTCTACATACCGCAGGTACTGTCCTAGCTTCAGTCGTTCTTTTACAAAGTGGTCAAACGGACTCAGGTACAAATTGGCAAACGACTGACTGGTGAGATTCCCAATCGGCAACCCCTTCCGGCGCTGCACAGGTGTCAGCAAGTCATCGCCTGGAAAGTAGTCGATAATTGGGATCTGCTCATTGCCCGCATCAATCACTGTATCGACCAGCCACAGCGTATCCGGGCACTTAATTTTCCGGCGGATCATGCCCTTCAAAATCTCATGGTCGATTGATGGAAAGTATTTTTGGATATCACACTGCAAGCAATAGCGGTACTGCCTTGCCCAGCCTGTAAACTGCTTTAGCGCCCGGTGAGTGCCATAGCCCACCCGGTTCGCATAAGTCTGCTCTACCAGCGTAGGTTCTAGCAATGGCATGATCACATTGCACAGGGCGTGATGCACCACCCGATCCCGGTAAGGCGCAGCCGAAATAATCCGTGATTTCGGGTCTTTTATTTCAAAGGTACGATAGCCCCCAGGCTGATAGGTATGATTTTTCAGCTCCCTTTGCAAGCGAAACAGATCCCGCTCTAGCGCGTGGTTAAACTCCAATACATTGCCCCGAAATCGTTTGCCCTTCTGGGCTAGCCGCGCCGCTAGCCACAAGTTTTCAAAGTCAATGACTTGAGGCCACAGATTGCCATAGCGCTTCATGAGCGTTTTACGGGCGCTTTCATGAGCTTTATGGACGCTTTCTCGCGCTGCTGCTTAATCCAGCCGCCCAAATCGGTGCCGATAGCATCAATCAATTTGCTGACGTACTGATAGCGCTCATGAGAAATGAGGTCGAAATCCAGCAGTAGCCGGGTTTGGTAGCGCAGCAGGTCTAGCTTGCTATTCAGCGCTAGGAGCTGAGGCAGCTTGTCTTTTTGATAGCGAATAAGGATGAGGTTTTCGAGCAGGTTGTAGAGACCGATGACCATGCGGTCTCCCAGCGGAAACTTGTGTTCCCGTGGCAGTCGATTGAGGAGGGGCACGTACCATTTAATTAGGTCGTAGCTCTTTTGAATTATCGGTAGCTCAGCAGCCATAGGTATTACCTTTGGTGAACGTTAAGGACAAAGGCAATCATAGGCACACCGGTAACCGGTATGATAAGTGCGGGGTAGGCCGACCAACGTGGCGGTTCCTGGAACAACAATCCGAGGAATTGCCGCTCCGCGTATCGCAACAACAATACGCCCGACAACCGCAACAACAAAATCGGTTTTCGAGTTAGTTGTTCAGCCCCCAGCACTCTCTTATCGCCAGCAATGGCCGGTCAGAACTGGCAGATGGGAATCTGTCGGGAGTACCCCAAGAGAGTCCAGACCTACTCCTGTGATGTTTAGCTCTTGGGCTAGGTATCCGAAAATCAAAACGGGTCAGTCAGCTTGGTAGGGAAACCGAAGATTTGGCTGGCCTAATACAAAAAATGAAAACTACTGGTTATTTTCGTAATGTTGTCCCGGCTAAGCATCCTGAAATTCAGATGGAATGGGTTGAACGGGTGATGTCTGCTCCCATTAAGCGATTTATCCAAAGCGACGGACGCATCGTTTTGTGGGGCAATATTGCTGAAGCAGATGGTCGTGTGTTGAGAGTGGTTTTGCTAGAAGATGGCGAAACCGTTCATAATGCTTTTTTTGATCGTAATTTCTTGAAGCGTCAGCAAAAAGGGGAAGAACCCAAATGAAAATTCAATATTTTCCTGATACAGATACGCTTTACATTGACTTAGCAGACCGACCTAGTACAGAATCGGAGGTCATTAGCGAGAGTATCATTGTAGCTCTAGATAGAGCTGGCAAGCCAGTTGGCATCACTATCGAGCACTACTCACAAACAGCGGATTCAACCGCGATTGAGACTATTCTACCTGCCATGACTGCTTCTATTGCTGCCTAAGTAAATTTCTATGCCGCTTACCCTTCGCCGTACGCCTGCCACCACTCGCTACTACACCGAATCTCTAGAAGGCATCGGTGAAGCCCTTCCCCTACAAATGCTGCTAATCCCCGCAGGTACCTTCATGATGGGTTCCCCTGAGGATGAGCCTGACCGTCAGGAAGATGAGATTCAGCATGAGGTGAGTGTGCCGCCGTTCTTTCTAGGCCGCTATCCGATTACGCAGGCACAATGGCGAGCAGTGGCGAATTTGCCTCAAGTCAATCGAGAGCTAAATCCGGAGCCTTCTAACTTCAAAGGCGAAAACCTGCCGGTTGAGCGGGTGTCCTGGTATGAGGCAGTAGAGTTTTGCGATCGCCTCGCAGCCCGCACAGGTCGTCCCTATCGACTACCGAGCGAAGCCGAATGGGAATACGCCTGCCGAGCAGGGACAACAGCGCCCTTTCACTTTGGTAGAACACTCACAACAGAGGTGGCTAACTAAATAGAGGTAAGCCCCCGGCTTTGCCGGGGAGACTATCTAAGGTTTGACCGAGCGCCGCAATAGTAGGAAATTCTCCTTGCGAGAGGTAATCAGCCTCTTAAAAAACGCCAGGAGAATGA
>Ga0208979_100661_pt1 | contig 13927 bp, 8 predicted proteins | sample HotLakConsUCCSLE_FD_184738 | JGI IMG/M metagenome (GOLD analysis project Ga0208979, IMG submission 184738) | Hypersaline microbial mat communities from Hot Lake, Washington, USA - Hot Lake Consortium UCC-SLE (SPAdes) | ecosystem: Environmental > Aquatic > Non-marine Saline and Alkaline >... | reverse complement strand
CAACGTGGCCTTTTCAGAAGGCGTCAAACTGTCTTTCACATTTTTAGGATAAGCCAATATCAGGTAAATGACCTCAGCGGTAGCCAGAAAATAAATAACACGAGCACCTCCTCGTTTACCCTTATGTCCCAATGCCATACGAACCTTGCGCAGCCCTCCTGTACCTTGAATCAGATCACCCTTGTCTGGCTGCGCAATAAGCGTTGACTGAAGCTCCTTTAGCTCGTCATCAGAGGCAATAGTGTCGATTTGCCTAGTGAACGTAGGCGTTTCAATAAACTCTATGGCGTGAGTCACCTTTATCTGCTTCCTCTGACCAGTATGCTTATAGTGTACAAAGTACACAATCAAAATCGAAATGTCGATTTATAATTAACATCTGACGACGGAAGTGGCCTAATCAACCCTTAGGAGCGCAATTCATTGCGCGATCAGCAATCATTGAGTCGCCGTGGGTGATTGCTTGTAGATGGCTTGATCGCCCGACGAGTCGGGCCCCTACAAAAACCGGAGGGCATTGAGCCGCCGGGGATAGTTCGCCGGTAGTTAACATATTGTTCAAGGAGGAGCAGTGATGCCACGAGGTCATGCGTTGAGGATGGGGCGGCGGTGCTTGCCCGGACACTATTACCTGGTAACGGTCGTAACCGCTGACCGATCGCCTTATTTTCTGGATTTTACGCGCGGCTGCGCGGCGGCGCGGGCTTTTTCTCAACCTTCCGTGTGCCAGCACGCGACGACCTGGGCTTGTGTGGTGATGCCAGATCATGTGCATTGGCTGTTGGCGCTAGAAGGCGATCTTTCACAGGCGGTGAAGCTGTATAAATCGTATGTGTCGTTGGCGCTGGGCAAGCCGATTTGGCAGCGGGGTTTTCATGACCGGTTGATACGCGAGGAGGAAGGCGTGCGGGATACCGCGCGTTATATCGTTGCGAATCCGCTTAGGGCTGGGTTGGTTAATCAGATTGGCAATTACAGTTTTTGGGATGCCCGTTGGTTAACGCCGTATTCGGGTGATCAGGTGGTTGTGTGACCGCCCTGAGGCTCCGAAGGTAATTGCTAGTAGACGACCTGATCGCCCGACAAGTCGGGCTCCTACATTGGCTGGGTGCAAGCACCGGGGTTTGTAGGAGCGCAATTCATTGCGCGATCGGGAAGGATTTTGGCGCCGATGGTGATTGCTTGTAGATGGCCTGATCGCCCGACAAGTCGGGCTCCTACATTGGCTGGGTGCAAGCGCCGGGGTTTGTAGGAGCCCAATTCATTGGGCGATCAGGAAGGATCTTGGCGCCGATGGTAATTGCTTGTAGATGGCCTGATCGCCCGACAAGTCGGGCTCCTACATTGGCTGGGTGCAAGCACCGGGGTTTGTAGGAGCCCAATTCATTGGGCGATCAGAGTCGAATCAAGCTACCGCGTTTAATTATTTGTAGACGGGGTACTTGTTGCATACCGCGGCGGCTTTATCCAGCACCTCGGCTTCGATAGCGCTGGTGTCGTCGCCACTGGCGAGGACGTCGAGGATGTCGCAGATCCAGCCGGCCAGGTCGCTGCACTCTTTTTCACCGAAGCCGCGGGTGGTGACGGCGGGGGTGCCGATGCGCAGGCCGGAGGTGACGAACGGGCTTTGCGGGTCGTTGGGTACGGCGTTCTTGTTCACGGTGATGTGCGCACGGCCGAGGGCGGCGTCGGCGTCTTTGCCGGTGACGCCCTGTTTGATCAGCGAGAGCAGGAACAGGTGGTCTTCGGTGCCACCGGAAACGATGTCGTAGCCGCGTTCGATAAACACACTCGCCATTGCCTGGGCGTTCTTAACTACCTGCTGCTGGTAGGCCTTGAACTCGGGCGCCATGGCTTCCTTGAAGCAGATCGCCTTGGCAGCAATCACGTGCATCAACGGGCCGCCCTGGCCGCCGGGGAAGACGGCGGATTGCAGCTTTTTCTCGATATCCGCGTTGTTCTCAGCGGAGAGAATCACGCCACTACGCGGGCCGCGCAGGGTTTTGTGCGTGGTGGAGGTGACCACGTGGGCGTGGGGCAGCGGGCTTGGGTAAACGCCGGCGGCGACCAGGCCGGAGACGTGGGCCATATCGACCAGTAGGTAAGCGCCCACTTCGTCGGCGATCTCGCGGAACTTGGCCCAGTCGACAATCTGCGAGTAGGCGGAGAAGCCGGCAATGATCATTTTCGGCTTGTGTTCGCGGGCAAGTGCAGCGACCTGGTCGTAGTCGATCAGGCCTTGCTCATTCAGCCCGTACTGCACGGCGTTGTAATGCTTGCCGGAGAAGTTGGGCTTGGCGCCGTGGGTCAGGTGGCCGCCGGCGTCCAGGCTCATGCCGAGGATGGTGTCGCCGGGCTTGACCAGCGCCTGGAAGACGGCGCTGTTGGCCTGGGAGCCGGAGTGGGGCTGTACGTTGACGTAGGTGGCGCCGAACAGTTCCTTGGCGTAGTCGATGGCGAGGTTTTCGGCGATATCGACGAATTCACAGCCGCCGTAGTAGCGCTTGCCGGGGTAGCCTTCGGCGTATTTGTTGGTCAGCTGGCTGCCCTGGGCTTCCAGTACGCGTGGGCTGGCGTAGTTTTCTGAAGCGATGAGTTCGATGTGGGCTTCCTGGCGCGCCACTTCTTTCTGCATGGCGTCATAAAGCACATCATCGAATCCGGCAATTGTCATATCGCGGCTGAACATCGGCGGAGAACCTCGTACGAAGGGTCGGTCATGAAAGAGTAGGCGGCTATGATACCTCAGCCGAGCGCGAGTTTCATCGCATCCGCGTCAGGATGCAGATGAATCGCGCTCATGTGGCGCAGAGCGTTTAATCGCCCGACAAGTCGGGCTCCTACGGGGCTGGGTGCATGCATTGGGTTTTGTAGGAGCCCAATTTATTGGGCGATCAGGGGTAATCGTCACGCCTCCCCTAACAGCCCCAAACTCGCCGCGGGGGCTTGTTTGCGTAGGCTGCGGGAGAGGCCGTGGCCGATGACGCCGATCAGCAGTGCGCCGCCGATGGGTAGCGCAAGCCATAGTTCCGGGTGCACGCGGGGCGCCAGATCAAGTAAGTAGAGATACAGTACAGCGGTGGCGAGCTCGGCCAGGGCCGCGCCGAGCAGCCCGCTGGCAAACCCGAGCAGTGCGAATTCGGCGCCTTGTATCCGTGAGATCATCGTCTCCCCTGCTCCAAACACGCGCAGCAGGCCACTTTCGTGGGCGCGCACCGGGCGGCTGGCGGTGAGTGCGGCATAGAGCACGCTAACCCCGGCGAGCAGCACCAGTATCAGGACCAGTTCCACTGCGCGGGTCACCTGGGCGAGCACGTCGCGCACCTGGCCAAGTATTGCCTCGACGTTGAGTAGCGACACGCCGGGGAAGTCCCGCACCAGTTGATTGACCAGGCTTTGCTCTTCTTCCGGCAGGAAGAACGCAGTGATGTAGCTGTGCCCAAACGACTCCAGTACCTCCGGCGGGAAGATCACGAAGAAGTTGGGCCGGAAGGTATCCCAGTTGAGGCTGCGCAGGCTGGTGATCTCGGTGGTGATCTCGTCGCTACCCACGGCGAAGGTCATCCGGTCGCCAAGCGTCAGCCCTAGCCGCTCGGCCAGGCCATCTTCCATGGAAATCGGCACTGGCGCGGCCTGTGCAGTGGCGTCGACTTCGCTCATCCAGTCTTGCTGTGGCTCATCGCCCTCTTCGTTTGTAAACCATTCACCGGCGACGATCTCGTTGCCTTCTGGCAACTCAGCCTGCCAGGTGAGGTTGAGCTCGCGGCGCAGCGAATTGTCGCCACGGGCGTCAGGATGCACGGCCTCGCGCGGGTCCTGATCGTTGATGGCCACCACCCGGCCGCGCACCATGGGGTACAGCGCGCTTTGCGCTTCGGCACTGGGGCCGATGGCGTCTTCAAAGTCTTGGCGCTCGCTGGGTTGAATGTTGATCGCAAAGTAGTTGGGCGTGTCGTCGGGAAGCTGGTCCTGCCAAGTGTTGAGCAGATCGCCGCGGACTAGCACGATCATGGCCATGGCGAAGAAGGTCACCGAAAAGGCCATGAGCTGGCCGAGGCCCGCCTGACGCCGCCGTGCGAGCTGGCGACCGCCCAGGCGTAGCGCCTGGGACCAGGGCCCCTTGCCCGAAAGCGACTGCACACCGCGCAGTACGCCATTCAGCAGCAGCGCACTGATACCCCACAGCACGCCGAGCAGCGCGGCCCCGCCGACCAGTAACGCCGCCGCAAGCGGCAGGCTGCCGGAGTAAAGCCACAGCAAGCCGCCGAACACCAGGCTTGCGACGCTGACCACCAGCCACGCCGAAGGCGGCAGCGGGTCCAGCTCGCGGCGCAATACCTTGAGGGCGCTGACCCGTTTGATGCGCAGCAGCGTTGGCCCGGCAAAGCCGACCAGCACCGCCAATGCAGTGAGCACGCCAAGCCCGAGCGGCATGATGCCAGGAGGCGGCAGCGTCATGGGCAGGAAGCCGGCCAGCAGCCACAGCAATATGGCCTGCCCCGCGAGCCCCAACAGCGCGCCAACCAGCGAGGCCACCAGCGCGAGGCCAAGCAGTTGCAACGAGAAGATAACCACTAATTGGCGCTGGCTGGCCCCAAAGCAGCGCAGCAGCGCGGCGGTGTCCAAGTGACGCTCCACGTAGCGCCGGGTCGACATGGCCACTGCCACCCCAGCCAGCAGCACGGCGGCCAGCCCGGCGATACCCAGATAGCTTTCGGCACGCTCCAGGGCGGTACCTAGCTGCGGGCGGTCGACGCGCACGTCGCTGACTTCCACGCCCTCGCGGCGGAGTTCGTTCAGCAGGCCCTGAACGTTAGCCAGCGCCTGGGGCGAGCCCGCGGCGAGGATTTCAAACTCGACCCGGGAGCCTTCCTGAACCAGCCCAGTGGCCTCCAGGTCGGCGGTATTGAGCATCAGGCGCGGGTTGAAACTGCCGAAGCCGCCGGACTGATCAGCCTCGCGCTCGATGATTCCGCTGATAGTCAGTTCGGTCTGTCCGACCTGTACACGATCACCAATCTCGATATCGATCAGCTGGGCCAGGCGGGGGTCGGCCCAGGCCTCGCCTGGGGACGGGCCAGAGGCGACTTGCTCCGCGCCCTCGCCGAGGTCAACCCGGGAACTGCCGTAATGCGGGTAGATATCGTCCACCGCTTTCAGGCTGGCAGGCTGGAAGCGGTCGCCCCGGCTGATCATCGAGACCAGGTCCACCTGATCGCTTAGCGTGAAGCCGGCGTTTTCCAGCTCGGTGCGCAGGTCTTCATCGAACGGGTCGCGCTGCTCGAGCACGACGTCGCCACCCAGCATCTGGCTCGCCTGGCGCTCCAGGCCGCGCTCCAGCCGGTCGAGGAAGAACGCGATCATGGTCGAGGCGGCCACGGCAAGCATCAGCGCGACAAACAGCGCCCGCACATCGGCAGCGCGCAGGTCACGTTTGAGGCTGCGCATGGCCAGGCGCGCGTTGAGGTTGCTCATGAACGGACCTCTTCGCTTTCGAGCGTGTCGCTGGCCAGCGTGTGCGGGTCGAACGCGGCAAGATGCCCATCGATCAGCCGCAGGCAGCGGTCGCAGCGGCGCGCCAGGGCGTGGTCGTGGGTGACCAGGATCAGCGTGGTGCCTACCTGGTGGTTGAGGCTGAACAGCAGATCAATGATCTGCGCGCCGGTGTCCGGGTCGAGGTTGCCGGTGGGCTCGTCGGCGAATACCAGCTCGGGATCGGACACAAAGGCGCGGGCGATGGCCACGCGCTGCTGCTCGCCGCCAGAAAGCTGCTTGGGCAGGTGGCCCTGGCGCTCGCTCAGGCCCACGCGTTCTAACCACTGGGCGGCGGTGTCGGTCTCGCCCGCCCGGGGCGAGAGCTCAAGGGGTAGCAGCACGTTTTCCAGCGCGCTGAGGGTGGGCAGTAGCTGGAAGTTCTGGAACACAAAGCCCACGCGGCCGGCACGCAACGAGGCGCGGCCGTCTTCATCCAACCGGCTGAGCGGATGGCCGAACAGGCTAAGCTCGCCGTCGCTAGGGGTATCGAGGCCCGCGAGCAGTCCGAGCAGGGTCGATTTGCCCGCCCCGCTTTTGCCCAGAATCGCAACGCTTTCTCCGGCTGCCACGCTCAACGAAAGGTCGTGTAAGATGGTCAGCGTACGCTCGCCGCTGGTAACGCGTTTGGTGAGGTTTTCAGCATGAAGCACGCGTTGCCGGCCCGCATTGGCGGTCGATTCAGGTGAGTCTGATGAGGAATAAGACATGAAGCGTGGCATCCTTGTAGCATGGCGAAAACATTACCGCATACTAACCCTGTGGCTAGGGGTGCTGATAGCCACCGCGGCCGCTTCGCCAGTCAACGCTGCGTCTGATGACCCTGACACAGGCTCGGCGCCGACCCTGTTGGTGATGGGCGACAGCCTGAGCGCGGCGTATAACATCGAGCGTGAAGCGAGCTGGGTAACCCTGCTGGAAGCGCGCCTGCCGGAGGAGGCGACGGTGGTCAACGCGAGCATCAGCGGGGAAACCACCTCGGGTGGGGCGCAGCGGTTAGACGAACTGTTAGGACAGCACGCGCCGGATATTGTTCTGCTCGAGCTGGGTGGCAACGACGGGCTACGTGGCCTGCCGCCGCAGCAGATGCAACGCAACCTGGCAGGCATGATCGAAGCCAGCCAGGCCGCCGATGCCGAGGTGTTGCTGCTGGGTATCGATATTCCGCCTAATTATGGCGATGCCTATCGCGAGGCGTTTACTAACGTTTATCACGCGCTTGCCGATGACTATGATGTGGCGCTGGTGCCGTTTTTGCTGGAAGGCGTCGCCACCGATGATGCCTTGATGCAGAACGACGGCATCCACCCCACCGCCGAGGCCCAGCCGATCATATTGGACACGGTGTGGGAGGCGTTAGAGGATATGGTGGCGCAGTAGGTAATGGTATGGCGCCGGGGGTTAATGCTGGTAGATGGCCTGATCGCCCGATAAATCGGGCTCCTACAAGGGCTGGGTGCCTGCATGTTTTTTGTAGGAGTGCAATTTATTGCGCGATCAGCAATCATTGAGGCGCAGTGGGTGATTGCTGGTAGAGAGTCTGATCGCCCGACAAGTCGGGCTCCTACGGGGGCTTTGTGCTTGCATTGGGTTTTGTAGGAGCGCAATTTATTGCGCGATCAGCAATCATCATGGCGCCGTGGGTGATTGCTGTTAGAGAGCCTGATCGCCCGACAAGTCGGGCTCCTACGGGGGCTGATTGCATGCACTGGGTTTTGTAGGAGCGCAATTCATTGCGCGATCAGCATTCATCGAGGCGCCGAAGGTAAACGCTGGTAGATGGCCTGTTCGCCCGACGAGTCGGGCTCCTACATGGGCTGGGTGCTGTACATTGACGCTATACAAACATAACGCTCTGGGGAGAACGTCATTTCGATGATCGATACCGCCGACATCACCGCCTTCCCCTCTCAGCCTGGGGCGTTCCGGTAAATGCAGGTCTCTCGACGGCAGCTACTCGCCGGGATGGGTGCGGGGATGCTGTGCCTGTTGATCGGCGCGCCCTCGCCTGCCTCGGCGTTCAACCCGGAGAGGGTGCGCCAGAAGATGCAGCAGGCGCACGGGTCCTCGGGCGTGGAGCTAATCGATGAGTGGTTGGACATGATCGAGCGGCTGAGAGATGCGCGGCTTGGCGACCAGCTACGCGAGGTGAACGAATTCTTCAACCGCAAGGTTCGCTGGCGGGACGACATCGATATCTGGGGCCAGGAAGATTACTGGGCCACGCCGCTGGAAATGCTTGGCAGACGCGAAGGCGACTGCGAAGATTATTCGATCGCCAAGTACATCACCCTCAAGGAGCTCGGCGTGCCGGGCGACAAGCTCCGCATGATCTACGTCCGCGCGCGGCTGGGTCGGTCTGAACGTACTCAGGCGCACATGGTGTTGGGTTACTATCAAACGCCGGCATCCGAACCGTTGCTGCTGGACAATATCATTCCGTCGATTCGACCAGCCTCTGAGCGGGACGATCTGGACCCTGTCTTCAGTTTCAACAGTAACGGTTTATGGGCCGGGGGCTCCGAGGAGTCCCGGGCTGACCCTTTAGCGCGACTGTCCCGCTGGCAAAGCGTCGTCGACCGTATGCGTGATCAAGGATTCATATAAGGAGATAGGTATGTCGCTCATCAAGCAGCTTTGGCTGACGGTCATCCTGGTACTGCTGTTGGCGTTTGTGGGCAGCCTGGCGGTGAGCGTGACCTCCACGCGGCATTACGTGGAGCAGGAAATACAAATCAAGAACGCCGACAATGCCAATGCCCTGGCCCTTTCCATGACGCAGATGGAAAAAGAGGACGTCAGCATCGAGCTGTTGCTATCCGCCCAGTTTGATACCGGGCACTATCGCTTGATCGAGCTGCGCTCGCCCGACGGCGAGGTAATGGAACGCCGTGAAACCGAGCCCCTGGACGACGGTGTCCCCGACTGGTTTGTTGACCTGCTGCGCCTGGATGTGTCTCCAGGCCAGGCGGTGGTGCAGGATGGCTGGAGCCAGTACGGCACTTTGACGTTGGCGAGCCAGCACGACGCTGCCTATCGCTCGCTATGGCAAAGCACGCTGCAAATGACCGCATGGTTTGCCCTGGTAGCGGTCATCAGCCTGCTGCTGGCGTGGTGGATTGTCCGCACGATTCGCCGGCCGTTGATCGAGGTGGTGAGCCAGGCGCGCAGCATCAGTGCCCGCCGCTTCACCACTTCTCAGGAGCCGCGCACGCTCGAACTGCGTGAGGTCGTTCAGGCGATGAATACCCTCTCCGGCGCCGTGCACGCCATGCTCAGCGAAGAGACCGGCAAGCTCGACCAGCTGCGCCGACGGCTGCAGGAAGATGCCACCACGGGGGCGTCGAACCGCACGACCCTGCTCGACCATTTGCAGCGCAATCTGGAAAGCGACTCCCAACGAGCCAGCGGCGTATTGATCATGGTGCGGGTGGATGACCTGCCCGGCGTGAATGAACGCCTGGGCCGCGCGGCCACCGATGAGGCATTGAAAGCCCTGGTAGACCATTTATCCCAGTTGGCCAGCGAACTGGGCGGTGGTGAAGTCGGCCGTTTGAACGGCAGCGACTTCCTGGTGGTGGTGCATGGTGCTCAGGATATCGACCACGTAAGCGAGGCGCTGAAACACCAGCTGACGCTGCTGCGCGACGCCGTGGGCGAGCCGATCCGACTACCCGCGGCACTGACTGAATACACTCACGGCGATACGCCTTCCCAGCGGCTGGCCGCCCTGGATGGGGCACTTGCCGATGCAGAAGGCCGTGGCGATATGGCCTTGGTGGTGGCCTCTGGCGCGTCCCGTTCACCGTTGTATACCACCCACGATGCCTGGCGTACGGCGCTGCTCAAGGCAATGGAAGTCGGTGTGGCGCTGGCCCGCTTCCCAGTGGTCAATGCGCGGCAGGAAGTGGTGCATTTTGAGGCACCCTCCCGTCTTGAGCTTGAAGGTGAATGGCGGAGTGCCGGCTTGTTCATGCCCTGGGTGGCGCGTCTGCAGTTAGAGGACAAGCTGGATCTGGCCGTCGCTGAGCGTGCCCTGACGCTGATCGAGACCGACCACCTGCCGCTAGGCATTAACCTTTCCGGTCGCGCCGTGGGCGATATGGCGTTTATCAAAGCGCTGCGCCAACGTCTCGAACGCGCGCCTGACGGGGCCAAGCAGCTATGGATTGAGCTGCCGGAAAGCACCGCCCTGCATGACCTTTCCAGCTTCCGGCTGTTATGCCGCGAGCTGCAACCGACCGGCGTCAAGATTGGCCTGGAACACGTCGGTAGTGAATTCACCCGTCTTGCCGACCTGCACGACCTGGGGCTGGCATTCCTGAAGTTTGACGCCAGCCTGGTGCATGGCATCGACCAGGCCTTTGACCAGCAGACCATCCTGCGCGGCATGGCCACCCTCGCCCACTCGCTGGGCATCCTGGCCATCGCCGAAGGGGTTAAAACCAAGGAAGAAGCACTTACGCTGTTTGATCTGGGGCTTGATGCGGTGACCGGGCCTGGGGTTAAAGCAGGGTAAGCTGGAAGGAGATGTTAGATCAGCGGCCAGAACACGCCGCTGATCTAACGTCATAAGCCACGATCAGATAACGTCGCTATCGTCGTCACTGATCAGCCCCACATCGTTGACCCGCTTACGTAACGACTGCCTATCCAGGAGCTTTTCCTGAGCTTTCTCGGGCAGGTCCGTGAAGCGGATGACACCCCGATCCATCAGCAGCGTGATCACGTCTTCCAGTACCCGCACGAACTCCATATCCGATTGACGAAGCAACGCAGACTCGTGGGTCTCAGCGTTGATAAAACGCTGTAGCTCCGCCGATTCCGGCGAGACGAACTCCTGGCACTGCGCATTGGCGCTTCGGCTTACCTGGCTAATCTGGCCTTGGCTGTCGCGGTTAACGTACATGGTGGTAGCGCTCCCAGTGGCAGCCAAGCTGCCGTCATCGGTGAATATGGTTAGCCTAACAAAAGGCCCCGCTTGGCGGTACCAAGCGGGGCGTAGTGGCTTACAACTTAGCTTTATTGATCGATATTAAGCTGGCCGTTTTCGATAAGCTTATTGATAAAGTCCTCACCAGAATTGACCCCTGGCCCGAAGTCGCTAAAGGACTTACCCTCAAGCGTTATCTTTTGATCAGCGTTGCTGGTATCGCCGTTAAGCTTACCTTCAGTACTGATGCTAAGCACAACGTTGCCATCACCATCTTCCTCGGCAGTGATGTACTCGTTGCTATCTTCACCCTTCAGAAGATCGGAGAGGTCAAGCTTGTCAGCATTGTCATCCTTACCGAACTCTGCTTGGGTGAAGTCCATTACGCTATCTTCGGCCGGTTGACCCTCGGCACCTTCGTCGCCAAATTTCCAGGCGAAAGTATCAGCGCCTGCCCCACCGTAGAGGATGTCGTTGCCTGCACCACCAATCAAGGTGTCGTCGCCGTCCTGACCGTAGAGAATGTCATTACCCGCATCACCACTGAGAATGTCATCTTCAGAAGTCCCCTGCAGAGTATCATCGCCTTTCGTGCCAAACTCCACGTTCGTATTGCTATTTATGCGGATAGACAGCGTAGCGGTTTCAGAGTCGCCCTCGTCATTAATAACCTGATAGTTAAACTCGTCAATGCTACCCAAATTATCGATGTCGGAATCTGGCTTATAACCATAAGAACCATCCGGATTCAATGTCAGCTTGCCGTATTTACCCGCCACCTGCATTCCTTCCGTTACGTCCTCAAAGCCATTATCCGTTTCGACCTGTAGCTGGGTGTCGTTACTGCCCAGAGACACTCCGTCTTCCGTGAGGATATTGCCTGATGCATCGCTGGTGTTTTCGACCATTGGCGTGACATCGATTTTGATGTTCTCGGCAGATGCTGAGGAGTAATGCCAACCGCCCAATGTAGGTGTCCTACCAGCAGCCGAAGTTGTAACTTCTAGCCGATAGCTGCCCGCCTCATCCAGTTCGGAGAAAGATTTCCAGCCATAATAGGAATACTCTTCCGACTCGATTTCTTCCCATTTCCCATTACTATTTTGCTTGAACAACGTAGCGGCAACTTCAGCTTCACCCCAACCTGCATAAGTATCGACATTAAAGGAGATGGAAGCACTGTCGCCCTCGCCAAGCGTGAATTCGTGGCGCTCGGTGTCTTCACCACGATGGCCGTTACCATAGCTTCGAGCTGAGACATCACCTTCCCGCCACTCATTGAAGGAATTCCCCTCGACCAGGTCGACATAAGCATCGCTGCTGCTATCTACCAGTTCGATGGGCGGATACACACCGTTTAGATCCAAATGGAACTGACTGGTGGCCTCATCGCCATCGCCATCCTTGATCGTGTAACTGAACTCTTCCGTCAGGTTTTCGTTTTCTTTAAGCGCCTGACGTCCATCAGAAGTCAAAGTATAGGTGTATGAGAATTCACCATCCCCCTCATCCATGACGGTCAGGATCCCATATTCGCCTTCAATAACAGTTTGTCCAGAGGAGTCAGGCGTAGCGACATTGCCATTCGAATGCGTGAAGGTGATGGGGGCGTCATCCGCCGGTCCATCAACGCCCCAGTCAACACTGAGACTACCCTCTTGCTCGACCGGCTCACCAACGTAGTTCACGCTGGCGAACAAATCGAAAGATGTAGACTGATTCTCTTTGGTCGTCACCTGCTCAACGAGGTCACCATTTCCATCCTTGAAGCCAGGAATACTGAATTCGTAACCAGCCGCTGCAAGATCATCGATGATGCTTTGATCGGTAATAGTGACACTCTTAATTGTAATAATGTCATTATTTCTCGAATCCCCATCCGGATAGTTATTGGACGTCTCGTTATGATCTATTTCAACCTCGACCGGTATGGAGTACGTATTCCCGTTCAGCATGACATCTACATTTAAAGACATCGTCACTTCATGAATCGACGTTCCTGCTGATATCGGCTGATTGACATGCGTAAAGGTTCCCAATGATATTGGAGCACCAGATACAACACTTTCTTCAGCATCGATATCCTCAGCGTATTCAAACTTATAACCTGATCCGTTGTTGAAGTTCGAACCGCCCCACACAATCCCTATGCCGTTTGGAACCAGATGATTTGCCGAAGAGGGTGAGCCACCTCGTGCATCCTCCCATTCCCCATTCAGGTCCTTAATGCCGAAATCATCTAGTGCAACATCGATATTAATGTTATCCGGCGAAGAATTCAGTATCGGGCCGTCATCATTAACATCAATCGTCAGACTAGTTTCAGGCGATACGCTGCCATCGCTGTCAGTGACTCTAATTCCAAACTCATCCTGAATTTGATCTGCCAGACCGGTCTCATTAATCTCGGAATGATCCAACGAATTACCGTTGAGTTCATATTCCCAGCTACCGTCCTGATTGACCGTTAGGGTGCCGTATTCACCTACGATTTCGGTGCCATCAGCATCGATGCTAATCCACTCACCTGACGCAGGGCGCACCTCGATCAGATCAAGCGTATCGCCGCCTGTGTCAATCTGGAATGTACCGCTGGTTGTGGTGGTAATCGCTGAGCCACCTTGGCCACTGCCTTGCGGCAATGCGGACTCCCATACCATATCGCCATCTTCGTTAAGGTCCGGGGTTGTGACCGTGGGCTCGGAGTCGTCGGCCACCGTGACGGTCAGCTGCGCGGTGGAGTCATCGCCATCGCCGTCGGTCAGGGTGTAGTCGATCACGACCTCGCCTTCATAGCCGGCTGTCGGCGTGAAGGTGATCTCGCCATTCTCATCGAACGCGACCGTGCCCGCATCGCCGTAGCCTTCCGCCAGGCTCGCCGCCGTGACCGTGGCGCCGTCGGCGCCGGTGGTGTCGTTGGCGATGACGTCATAGGTCACCGCGGTGTCTTCAGCGGTCTCGGTGCTGTCGTCACGCGCCGTCGGTTCGTCGTCGACGATGTCGATCGTCAGCGACTCGTCGGTGACGCTGCCGTCACTGTCGGTGGCCTGTAGAGCGAACACGTCTTCGACACTGTCGCCGTCGGTGGCGTCGTCCAGCGTGTAGCTCCAGCTGTAGTCGCCATCGTCACCCTGGGTGACCGTCAGCGTGCCGTGCTCACCCGCTACCGTGCCGCCGGTGGTGACGGTGGTGCCGTTGATGGTCAGCGTGCTCAAGCTGTCGTTGCCGGTGCCGACCGTGAAGCTGCCGGTGGTGGTGTTCGAGCCATCACCGGCGTTGCTGCCGCCCGGTAGGCCAGCTTCGTCGGCCGCTTCCGGCGTCGCGCCGAGGCTGAACGTGGGCTCGGAGTCGTCGGCCACCGTGACGGTCAGCTGCGCGGTGGAGTCATCGCCATCGCCGTCGGTCAGGGTGTAGTCGATCACGACCTCGCCTTCATAGCCGGCTGTCGGCGTGAAGGTGATC
>Ga0208979_100660_pt1 | contig 13931 bp, 10 predicted proteins | sample HotLakConsUCCSLE_FD_184738 | JGI IMG/M metagenome (GOLD analysis project Ga0208979, IMG submission 184738) | Hypersaline microbial mat communities from Hot Lake, Washington, USA - Hot Lake Consortium UCC-SLE (SPAdes) | ecosystem: Environmental > Aquatic > Non-marine Saline and Alkaline >... | reverse complement strand
ATGGATGATGGCACGACTGCTTTATCCATCTTAATCTTCAGCGCTCGTTAGGTGATTACGTCAAAGCACCTCGCAGCAACGGTTTTGGTAATTATTAAGCGGCTTCCCAATCACCTTTACAGGGCTGGCCCCCTGAACCCCACCAACAGACGGCTTCAGCCGCCTAATCATTCAACAGAAACTTCGCACTGTCCAGTTCACGTATAGCCTGGTATTTATCTAAAACAGTGATTCTCCCGCCCATCTGGGGAAATGTATATCAACATATGTTGAAGAGTGTACATCAGATGAGAAAAGGTTTTGCGGCGTTGCTTTTAGAGTTTTTGAAAAGAAATATAGCTAGTCCTACCTAGATTTATAGCCTGTTTAAATTCGGTGGAAAGATATTTTTTGCCTGTCAATACTTCTCCATTGCTATATTTCAAAGGATTGTAAACCATGAGCGGGCCTAAGACCTCCAGCTATACAGTTAGTACAAATGAACTTAGAAGGCGCAGAGCGCTCACAGAAGCTTGGACAAAAACTGAGGCATTAGTTCTTCAGCTACAAGCTACCTACAAGAATATAGATGACTTTAATCACAACGGCATAATTAAGCCAATCGAGGTGCCCAGGGAGATCTTCTCAGTTTCACAAGCTCGGCAGTTTGATGATTTGAATAGGGTTGAGGCTTACAATCGTCAAATTAGACAAGCTTGTGATGATGCGATTGCAACCTTTCGCACAGAGAAAGCAGCGCAGGAACTTGAAGCGGAAGTACAGAAAGCCTTATTCGATAAAGCGATGGAGGAAGCACGGAAAGCTTTTGAGTATAAAGGGCCACGCGAAACGAGTACTGACGTTATAGAACGTTATCGCGAAAAAGAACGGGCGAAAAGGCGTGAGGAAAAATATCTCTCCTATAAAGAAACGGTCGAACGATATTTGGGTAGGGTTCCGGCAACTATTCAGGCTACAGTCAGAGCCTCTATAAACGATGTCGTAAAGCGTATTTTGGATCCTGATACGCCCAACAAAGAGGCGCAAGTCGCTGAACTGAACTATCAGGTGCAGGTTGCTAAAAAAGCAGCTGACAAGCTAGAAGTAGAAGCGAAAGTAGCTATAGAAAAGCTAGAAGAATTGAGAGGATACGATTCGCCTGAGCTAGCCGTGATTAAGACTATGCTAGCGAAAATCGTTCAGAAAGAAATTAGAACAGAAAAACCGCTTTTTACAGAAAAGTGGAATACTGAGATTGCTGAGGCCAAGAGAGAGGCTAAGGCTGCACTAGATGCAGAGTACGTGCAAGATTCAATTTCTAAATCATTAAATAAATTGGGTTACAACATCAAAGAAGAATTTTCAACATTATTTTCTAAAAAAGAAGCTATCAAAATCCAGAAGCCTGGATGGAATGACTACTTTGTGCAGTTCCGGTTAACTGGCGAAGGAGACGTCAACTATAACTTGGTGCGTGTTGGAGATCCCGATGATTCTGATATCACTAACGATCAAAAACGCAAAGATCGGTCCATGGAAGAAAAATGGTGTGGAGATTTTTCCCAACTTGTGAAAAGTATGGAAAAAAAGGGGATTCAACACAAGCTAACACGGCATTTAGAAATCGGGGAAGTTCCGGTACAGGTCGTTAAAGATACCAACATTTCTGGTAAGACTATTCGAAAATCTACGGAAGGAAAGGACGTTAAAAACACGAAACAACAAAAAAAGAGTAGGTGATAGATAGCTGTACATCTCGTTTTGGATGACGGCTTCACAGTAGCTATCTAGATAATACTGCAACGAATTCATATTACTTACATCTACCTCGCCTGAATATGATGACTCCAGTGCAAATGCCCATCGAAAAAACTAGCAGCACAGTAAAAGTTCCAACATGGCCCCAGTGGATATCTGAAATTAAGCGATCGCTCACGGCGAGGCCTCAGTTTGTACTCTCTGGCAACATTAGAGACATTTACCTAACGCCTGAAGAAGATGAAGTCGCCTTGCTGCCACTGTTAGACGCACTGTGGAGTTCTCTAGAGGAAGAAGGCTATGAGTTCATGCTGGTGTATGACATGGTGGATTCTCTGCGAGTGTATCCCAACGAGCCTAAGGCTATAGACGCCGCTGCCAGAATCAGCGCGCTAGCCTTAGAACAAGGGCAGAACAAGATTTGTAGGAATGACTTACCTGAAAGTATCCGGCAACTTATCGGTGTACCTACGCAATGCTCCGATGAGGACGGAGTCAAAACTATTCCCCGGATGGCATTGGTGGTTGACTATGCCTCTCGCTTAACCTCTAACCCGCAAGGACTCAGTGATAGCCTACAGGAGTTCTTTACTAGCTTTGAAAAGTTTTCACACACCGCAAACCCTCAGCCTTCCAGCAATGGATTTGCTCAGTACAATCCTGTGTTTTGGATTGTGAGCCAAACGGGAGACTTGCCCGACTGGTTTTTGATTGGGAATGATTCTATCCGGGATCTGAATATCCCTATTCCAGATTTCTCCACTCGCAAGCAAGCCGCTTCACAGCTCATTCCAGCTTTCTTTGACTATGCGGACTATACCGCTACAGAGCTGGATATATATGCAGAGAAATTTACCGAACTCACCGATAACATGTCGATCAAAAGCATGATGTCTGTGACGCAGATTGCTTCCTCTCATCCCCAAATTCCATTGAGCAATATTGCGGATGCGGTGCGGTGCTTCAAGATTGGCATTCCCGATAATCCTTGGAAAAAGGACTACATGTGGGAGAAAATTTCTAGAGCAGATACTAAAATTCAGGCCCGTGTAAAGGGGCAGTCGGAAGCGGTCACGAAGACACTAGATATTCTGAAGCGCTCTGTAATGAGCCTGACGGGCGCTCACTCTTCGGGCAGTAGCAATCGGCCTAGGGGAACGCTGTTTTTTGCCGGGCCAACGGGCGTGGGTAAAACAGAACTGGCTAAAACCATTGCTCAAGTGCTATTTGGCGATGAGGAAGCTTACATTCGTTTTGATATGAGTGAGTTCTCAGCGGAGCAGTCTGATCAGCGGCTGATGGGGGCACCTCCTGGATATGTGGGGTATGACGCAGGCGGAGAGCTAACTAATGCGATTAAGCAGAAGCCTTTTAGTGTGGTGCTATTTGATGAAATTGAGAAGGGGCATCCTCGCATTCTGGATAAGTTTTTGCAGATTTTAGAAGATGGGCGACTGACAGACGGACGGGGCGATACGGTCTACTTCTCAGAAGCTGTCATTATTTTCACTTCTAACTTGGGTGTGTTTGTGCCTGGGGAAGATGGCACGACACGAATAGAGAATGTAAAACCTGGAATGTCTTATGAGACGGTAAAGACAAAGATTAAAGAGGCGATTCAAAACTATTTTCGGTATGAACTGAACCGCCCAGAGATTTTGAACCGCATCGGCGACAATATCGTTATTTTCAACTTTATTGAGCGAGGGTTTGCAAAAGAGATTTTTGAGAAGATGCTCAACAATGTTCTGACCCGCGTACTAGAAGAACACGATGTAACACTTTCACTGTCTGAGACGGCTAAGGCAGAGCTACAGGAATGGTGTCTGGCCGACCTTTCTAACGGTGGGCGAGGGATTGGCAATATTTTAGAGACAACCTTTATTAACCCGCTGGCGAGGAGTTTGTTTGAACGGAGACCGAGAGCTGGTGAGTCGTTCGAGATCGCACACATTACTAAGCTCCCCGCTCGCTACGAGGTGCAGTTCTCATGAAAATTCATATTAACAAGGTGCACTACCCGGTAACCGTATTGGGTCCGGGGAAACGTCTTGGCATCTGGGTTCAGGGTTGCAACTTACACTGCCTTGGCTGCATTTCTCAAGATACATGGAAACAGGATGAGGACTCATTGACATCTGTAGATGAGCTATTAGAGATGTGCCAATCAATTCCGTCTGCGATGCTTGATGGCATCACGATTAGCGGTGGTGAACCTTTCTCACAGCCTGAAGCGCTGAAGTATTTCCTAACTGAAGTGATCGAGTGGAGAGATGAACAAAGTATGGAGTTTGACATTCTTTGCTATAGCGGACTTTCTATTCAGCAGTTACGAAAGCAACATTCAGAGATTTTATCTCAGCTAGATGCTGTTATTCCTGAGCCCTACGTTAACGATCTCCCACGAGGAAAGGTATGGCGCGGTTCGAGCAATCAGCCATTGATACCACTGAGTGATCGGGGAAGAAAAAAGTATTTAGCGGCAGTAGATACTGAGTATTCAGGAAAGGGAGATATGCAGGTGAGTGTAGATGAGCAACAAATTTGGTATATCGGAATTCCTGACCGCGATGATATGCAAGCGACACGAGTAGCGTTAGAGAAAAAAGGAATTGTACAGGAGCAAGTATCATGGCGCGCGTAAAAGTTTGTCCTACGTGTGGGTATCAGAATAAGTCTAAAGCGCTACTGTGTACTAATACAGAACCGAAATGTAATGCTCGTTTGATGAATGTTGTCCCTACGAAGCCTAAGCCAGTGGAAGAAAGTGCAGTAGGAAACGTGATGGCATCAAAAACGGTCACTTCAACAGAGCCGAATCTAGAAATAGAAGATGTCATAGAAAATCCATCTTCTACTTCAGATTGTCAACATGTTTTGAGAGAAGGTAGTGATCAGTGCGTATATTGTCTTGATGTTGTAGGCGCAGGTAGCACAAAACCTACGGAGGGTGCGATCACTCCCAGAATGGGAATTCGGTTATCTCACAATGAGCAATTTATTGAAATCGCTGATCGCGTGTTGGTCGGGAGAGACCAATCAATTTCGCCGATAGCAGAACATATTCCGCTTTCCTTTGACAATATTTCGCGCAGGCACGCGGAGCTATGGGTAGAGGGCGGGAAAGCATATGTGAAAGATGCAGGATCTACTAATGGAACGTTTATAAATGGCGATAAGCTGGCTGCTGAGGTGGAGCAGCCAGTGAAAGCGGGTGATGAGATTCGATTTGCCGCTGACTATACGGTGATTTGGGAGGTGTGTCATGGGTGAGCAGATGTCTGCTTTTGTGAGTGTGGTGGCGTTTACGCATCAGGGGAAGGTGCGTAAGCAGAATGAGGATACGATTGCGATCGCTCAGTGGATCCGCAATCGCCCCATGCTAAGACCAGAGGTAAGTCAGCACAGTCTTGAGCATCCTTTTGTAGGGATGGTTGCAGATGGAATGGGTGGCCATGCGGCGGGAGAAGTCGCTAGCCAGTTTGTGATAGATCGGTTGACAGATGCTGCCCCTGCCTTCGTCAGCGAGGAAAGAATTAGTGCGCAAATAAGAGACGCGAACAAAGCGCTGTTTGATCTGATGGCATCGCAATCTAGTACAACAGGAATGGGGACGACGGTTGCTGGATTGGCGATTACGTCAGAGAACGTCTTTATATTCAATGTGGGCGATAGCCGAGTGTACCGCGAGCAGTATGGTTATTTGAAGCAGCTGACGGTCGATGACAGTGGTGGGGGACGCACTAGCTATGGCGAAGAGTCAGAAGTGAAGACAGGTTTGCTCTCTCAGGCGTTAGGTGGGGCGAGTCAGTTTATTGAAATTAGGCCTCATGTTCGCGAAGAAGAGTTACTCGACAATCAGCGGTATCTCGTCTGTAGCGACGGATTAAGCGACATGGTTGATATTGATACTCTAGAAGAATGCTTAGCAGATAGCGATGTAGAAAGCATAAAAAACCTTTTTGGGAAGGCATTGGAAGGAGGCGGTAGAGACAATATCTCAATTTTAATTATCCGCACTCACCTGCGAGACAAAAAAGACATAGCACTAGCAGATTAAAGACTAATTCAAAAGAAGGGAGAGTAACTATGAGCCAAGATATACGTGATAACGACGATTTCTCCACAAGGCGTGACTCAACTAAGAATGAGTCCTCTTTGACGAGGAGAGACAATGCTGACTCCAAAGAGGCAACTGGCGACACTAGGGGAACGCGACTGGACACTCAAGCAAATTCTGGTGGAGGTAGCGGATTCTATCCGCCTACGACTTGTGATATTGACGGTATAGATGATAATAGCCGTCCGCTGCCACCCACACTGGAACGCCTCTATCGTAAGATTGAATCGTTATCGACCAAAGGTGCGGAAGCAGACTTATATGTAGTGGAAGAGCGCTCTTCAGGTAATAGGTATGTCCTGAAACATTACAGGGCGGGGATTATTCCTAAGCAAGAGGTTACGGAGAGTATTCAAAAGCTGAGCAGAGTGCATCCAGAAAACTTTATTCAAATAATTGAGTACAGCTATTCTTCAAAGTTATCCTACGAAATTCTAGAATACTTAGAAGAAGGCTCTTTAGCTGATCTGTTAGATAGCGATAAAATCCTCAACAAATGGCAAATATCTGACGCACTTGAGCATCTAAGCACTGCCGTTAATATCCTTCATGAAAGCGGCATTGTCCATAGAGACTTAAAACCTGGTAATGTTCTTGTTAGACAGCGCTCCCCGATAAAGCTATCGCTGATTGATTTCGGAATATCGTCAGCACTGAACGATTTTTCGGTTGTAGTCACATCGACAAGTCGCACATTGGCTTATGCACCACCGGAAGCGATGTCGGGGAAAGTCAGTCCCGCATTCGACTTCTGGTCTTTAGGCATGATTCTTGTGGAGCTGCTGACTGGAACGCACCCATTCAAAGGCCTGTCAGATTTTTCGATCAATAGTCATTTGATAGAGAAGCCTGTTGATGTTTCTCACATTCAGGATGAGCGATGGAGAAAACTATGTCAGGGTTTATTGCTTCGTGACTCGAAAAAAAGATGGGGAGAGTCAGAAATTAAACAGTGGCTCGCAGGAGAGAGTCCTACTTTAGAAGTTGATAAGACTAGCTTACACACCATAAGACCCTACAAATTTTGTAAGGAGAGCTACTATACACCCCAATCACTAGCTGTAGCGCTTGCAGAAAACTGGGATGATGGTGTCAAAAGATTAATTCGTGAGGATATAACGCCATGGATTAAAGATAGTTTGAAAGATGACGACTTATTCAATGATATTAAAGACATTGAGGAAGGAATCACAGATGATCCAGACTTGAAGCTTTTGCTCGCGATCGCAAAACTCAATCCCACTCTCGCACCAACTTATCGACAACATTCTCTGACTGAAGAAGGGTTGCTTGCGATCGTAGATTCCGGAGATACGGATACTATTCACTGGCTACACAATTTTCAGGTTTTAAGCGTTTATGGCGAGCAAACCCAAAAGTTGCGATATCTAGAAATTGATAAGGCTTGGCGTGAATCAATTACTCAGGCACAGGAGCTTCTGTCCAAAGTCCAGTCCTCCGAAGAGGTAACAAACGATCTAGGTCAGTGGGGGCAAAATACTTTTTCCGTGAGAGGAAATTTATTAAAATACTCTGTTTCTGAAAGGCAAAAAATAGAATTAATTAAGCTAGTATTACAGGCGTTATCTCCTGAAGCAAGGGAATGCAAATGGTTTAACTCAATGGTTCCAGAAAGCCTAGAGGATGCCCCAACTTCGAGACTATATATACTGTTTTTAACGGCTCCTATTGCTAAACACATTACGGAGAAGGCACATAAGCAGCATGTAGACACATCTCTAAAGATTGTCACGCCTATTCGAGAAGTCCTAGACAGCATAGAGTCAGGAAACAAAGAAGTATATGAGAAATTCTTTTCCGATACTTATCTTGAAAAATTGACAACTATATCAGCAATAAAATCAAAACAGTCCTTAATAGAACGTAAGGAACAGCTAGCAGCAGTCGTCAAAGAGATTCCATTAGTATGTGAAAATATCAATAGTTATCTGAGGAAGAAGGAAGAAGAGCTAGTCTCGAAAATCAGAGAGTTTGACATCACAATATCTAGCAGAGATTCTAAAATACGAGAAAGACGTCAGGAAATTGTCAGGAAAAATCAAGAAATGAGCTCTCGCCAGGCAAAGCTCAAGGAATTGCGAGAGGAGTTGGCGCAGACAGGTTACTACAAACAAAAAAGAGACCCTCAGCTTCAGAAATCTTTTTCCTCTCAGACCTTCTCAAAAGAGATATCTATATTAGTCTTTGTATTATTAATGCCAGCTATGGGAATTTCCTTACTCGTTCTTCTTACATTGCAAACATCAGCACTTTTTATATTCCTAGTATTACTTGTCGTCGCCGTCCTGTTCTTTCTTTGGTGCTCAACTCAATTATCCTTAAAACCCAGTAGAATAGAGAGTCTACGTCATGAAATAGAAGCTTTATCGTCGATTGTTCCTCCTTCAACAGGGAAATCTGACTCACTGCAAAAGGATATTGATTCTCTGGAAAGCGAATTGGTGGATATGCGCAGAAATCGCAGTGCATGCAAGAAAGAGCTCAACGACTTAGCCCGCGTATCCAATTCTGTCCAAGCTTTGATTGGCTCTATTCCTAATTCTCTTCGAGATGAGATGCTTCCTGGTGATATAAAGTTAGAACTCGTGTTTATTCATGGCAATAGATTTAAGATGGGATCACCCTTAGGTCAGAGATGTAAGAACGAGCAGCCGCCACATGACGTGATGGTTCAATCACTAGAAATGAGTCAGTATCCAATAACACAAGCTCAATGGCAGGCTGTAGCAGCTCTGCCACAAATAGTCAGGAGCTTATCCGCTAACTGCTCTTATCATCGGGGAGATAATTTACCGGTAGATAATGTGTCTTGGGATGAAGCAATAGAGTTTTGTAAGCGTCTTTCTGCCCATGCAGGAAAAACCTACACTCTCCCAAGTGAAGCACAGTGGGAGTATGCCTGCAGAGCAGGAACACAAACTTTCTATTCATCTGGAGACGACATAGAAGCAAACTGTAAACACAAGGGACCAGAACAGACGTCGCCAGTGAATAGTTATCCCAAAAATAGCTTTGGACTTTATGATATGCATGGAAATATTTGGGAATGGTGCCTCGATCATTGGCATGATAACTACACAGGGGCACCAATTGATGGAAGTGCTTGGTTGACGTCGCAAGAACGCAGTGCACGATTGCTACGAGGTGGCGCATATCATGTGGTTCCAGAAAACTGCCGTTCGGCTTATCGCTTCAGCTCAAAACCTGATAGCCGTGCTTCATATATCGGTTTTCGCATTGTCTGCCCTATCGAAGAGAGGAGTGCAGTCAGGGTAACATAGGAATTTTCTCTATGATAGAAAACCTATAAAAACAATGAATGGTTCTCATCTCCAGATTGCTCGTTCGTATATGCAAAAAATAAATTGTTTAGATAAAGGTCGAGGCAGAAAGTATTCAGCTATGGAAAAAGATACGCGTGAGAATAGAAACTTTCAAACAAGGCGAGATTCATCTACGGAATCCGCAAATAGAACGAGAAGAGATGGATATCCCTTAGAGACGTTAAATGTCGCTGCCAATGAAATTCAGCAAGATAATCTACTTAATTTAAATAATAGAGAGGAGTCTTATCCTTCTACGACTTTAGATAAAAAATACTCGAATGAGAATAGTCGACCTCTTCCTCCTGTACTGAATCATCTTTACTGTAAGGTTGAGGCACTACCAACTCAGGGTGCGGAAGCAGATTTATATGTAGTGGAAGAGCGTGTTTCGGGGAATAGATACGTGCTGAAGCACTATCGAGAGGGCATTATTCCTAGTGAAGAAGTTACTCAAGCTATTCAAAATCTCAGTGAGGAGCATAATGACTATTTTATTCAGGTTATTAACTATAGTTACTCTCAACAATTATCTTACGAAGTCTTAGAGTATTTAGAAGAAGGATCTTTAGCTAACCTACTAGCTCAAAATGAACGGCTGAATAAGCAACAGATATCTGATGTGCTGACGCAGCTAAGCACATCTATCGATATCCTCCATAAAAATGGAATTGTCCATAGAGATTTAAAGCCAGGTAATGTTCTTATTAGGCAACATTCTCCACTAAAACTAGCGTTAATCGACTTTGGGATATCTTCAGCACTGAATGATTTCTCGGTTGTTGTTACGTCTACAAGTCGCACCCTAGCTTACGCACCACCAGAAGCAATGTCGGGAAAAGTAAGTCTTGCATTCGATTTCTGGTCTTTAGGTATTATCTTAGTTGAGTTGTTGACGGGGAGGCAGCCCTTTGAAGGGCTCTCGGATTTTTCTATTAATTCATATTTAATCGAGAAATCAGTTGATCTCTCTAATATTACTGATCAGCGATGGAATAACTTATGCCGAGGATTATTGCTCCGTGATTCACAACATCGGTGGGGGAAAGCAGAAATAGATAGATGGATAACGGGCGAGGCGCTGACAGTCCATACAGATAGCTATCAAACTAATATAAAACCCTATATCCTAAACGGTAAGCAGTGCTATTCAAAATCAGAACTGGCAATAGTACTGGTTGAGAATTGGGAAGAAGGCATCAAAAGGCTTAATAGAGGAGAGCTCCATAAATGGATTGATGAGGATTTAGATGATAGAGATCTCTACAACAGGGTGTTAGATATAGATGCGCTGAAGATATATGGAGAAGATGGTCACAGGTATATTGAAAGAAATCTTGAACCAAATGTAAAGCTTTTGCTCTTGATATCCGATCTTGATCCTGACCTTAATCCAGTGTATGGAAACTACTCTCTTTCACCTGCTGGATTACTTTCAATAGCAGAAGCTGAAAATAATGCTGTCATTGATTGGCTAGAGAAATATCAAGTTTTAAAAGTTTATGGTGAACATATCGCAAATAATGAATATATCGAGATACATAACAAGTGGAGATTTGAATTAAAAAATGTACAAGCTAAGATAGAAGATATACGAAAAAATGAGAATATATCAAGAGATTTACTAACTGAAAAAGATGCCTTTTTGCATATTCGCAGTATTCTCCTAAAATATGCTGTCTCCGATGATTTAAGTTTTCAGCTATGGAAAAATGCCAAAGATATTATCAATTCTGAAGCAGGTATATGCGATTGGCTGCGAGAATTAGGTGAGAATATTGAAGAGAGCTCAAGCATTTCCAGTTCATATCTCATAGTACTATCAGAGCCTGTCGCGAAACAACAAGCCCAGGAGAAAATCAAACAATCTGTACTTTCAAGCAAGGCTCTTGACAAACACACTAAATATATAGAGAACTCCATGAAGCATATAGCTTCAACCGATAAGACATTATATGAACTTTGTCGCCCCTCTTCGGAGTCAATTATCGACGCCGCTTTTTTTCTATCGGAGGAGAAGGCAATTGTATCCACATCTGATTTCAATCGACTTAAAGAATCTAATTATTCCAGACTTCAGCATCTGTGGGAGTTGAACATAATAATCTCAAACTATATTGACAACAAATGGAAAACTATAATTGATAGTGACAACTACCTAGCTTCTATTGATTCTTTGAGAAAGACCCTTTCCCTTTCAAAAGAGGCAGTTATCTCAAAGGCTTTACCTGGGAAGTCCCCCTTATGGAGCAGTATATTCAAAAATATTTTTTCTCTCAAACCTAGAAAAAAAAGAACGTTTATAATCGTTTCTTTACACATAGCCATTAATTGTCTGTGGTGTATTGGTATTACCGTATTTCTAATTTTGAAGAGTATTCCAGAGCTCATCGGCGGTCTTGTAGATGGCGGAGGATGTCTTTCTCTTATCTCCGGCAGTGCCATGTTATTGTATTTTATAATGAGATTTCCTATGTTCTCTATCTCAATATTTGTTTTAGTTTATCTTATAACCTTTGCTATTGAATGCTCTGAAAAAATAAAAATTTTGTCTCTTCTCGATTTGATTAAGAATGTGGAAAGAGCTGAAAACGCACTGAATAGTAGTGGATATAATGAAAGCATGGAAAAGATAATCTTAGAGGAAAGTCTTAAAGATAAGCAATATGTAAAGAGAGTCGAAGACCTTCATCACGAATTTTCAGGCATAGCACATGAGATAGAGAGTAGTCTTATTAGAGTTATTGCGAAATAGTAGAGAAATAGGCCAGAGCTTTCCTCCTTTCCGTTTTGACTTATGCAGCCTCTAGGTAGAAGTTCCATAGTCCCGCTTCGGTGACTATCAACCGGTCATCGAAGTCCTTTTTACGGTGGCGGTATATTGTAATGACCCCCAAAATTAGGACAGCGCCTAGAGAGCGTAACCCAAAGCCCCTCTGGGGAAAGAATCATAGCCAGCCGTCAAAGACTCCACAGCCGCGAACGTGAGGCCAAAGTCGTGCCAGCGGTAGTAGTCGGTCGCCAGTGCAACATCAGCGAGGCGAGCCCTTGCCCCCACTAGCGCCACGAATTCCTCAAGCAGCCCCATCAGCCCCACAGCCGCAACGCATCAGGTAACCCAAAGGCTCGTCTATCAGTAAGGCGAAAAGCACAGCGATCGCGTGTTCTGCACCAACCCAGGCAGGCAAACAAGAAGAGACTCCCCAGCCCCGAATAGCGCCAGAGCAAACTAATCTCCGTTGCTCACCTCCGCCTGAAATCCCAAGGCATAACCGGATTAGCCTGTGACCAAAAGACCAGGCCATTCTGCTGCGAGATCGCCTCAGCCGCCAGATACGCTTCAGCATCACAGTTGCCCAAATACTGCCGGTAGACGACGGCATGGCCACTGGCCACCAACGCAAGATTGACGTTACTGCCTTGGTGAAATATTTCTGCCACCAACCGGCCATAGCGATCCGTCTCGACCGGACGCAGGGAAACGATTGTGTTGACCGGCAAAAGTGACTGAAGCTGTTGCCTTGCAAGTTCTCCATATACTCCTTGCCTGAGCTCAGGGGCATCAATGCAGCTCAACCTCACGGTGGTGGTTTCGTCGCCTCGTCGCACCCGAATGGAGTCGCCATCGCCAACCGAAACGACAGTCCATTCCTCGGCAGAGACGGTTGGCGCGGGTGTTGCTGAGCCACCGTTATGACAGTGGTAAGTGCCACTGCTCCGATCAGTGTGGCAGCCCTCGGCATTCGTTCGGCCAGGATGCGCTTGGGCCGCAAAGCTAAGTGAGCAAGCGAGCAGCAGTGAGATCGCGCTGAGGGAACTGCGGAAGAAAAGGCTCATGTTACCTGGCAGAATGCGTGGGAGATTGCGTTAGTTTACCGACCTAATGGCCGCAAGCTATTGGAATTTCTAACCTTATCTAACCGGTCGCTAGGATGACATCCGAACTTAGACGGGTAGGCTATCTTCAGTCTGCTGCGTCTGCCGCTTAGCGCCAACCCCTGCACCAACTGCCTACACCAACTGCCTACACCAACTGCCTACACCAACTGCCTGCACCAACCCCCCTGCTCCAATGCCCAAGATTCCCGCCTGCGATCGCTGTTCCTACTACCTCCAAAGCCCATACCTGATCTGCGCCATAAACCCCTGTGGCCCAGCGGGCGAAACCTGCGCAGACTTTGCCCCAAACCCTAACGCTGAGGCCGCACCCGAAAGGCAACCCATAGGCGGCGGCTACTACGCAGACGACTGGATACCCCAGCCATTTCCTACGCTGACCCCAGCAGAACAGCTCTCGTTGCTAGACGAACACCCGCAGTTCACAGGCCGCTGCCCCCACTGCGAGATGCCGATAGCAGAATCAGCAGAAGGACAATGGCAATGCGGGCACTGCGCGTGGAAAGCGTCCGCAGCAATTGCTGATAGCTAGGGCATTCTAAGCCCGTCGAATATTAGAAATCGCATGATTCTAGAGTGGCCCCACCCGCAGATTGACCAGGACTGGGACAGTGGTCAGCATCAATGGCGAGAGATTACGCCGTTAGCTTACCAGCAGCTTCTGAAGGCAACGACACTGCTATACAGAGTGCGGGATGCATTCATTCAGGCAGAGCCGGTTGATGTGTTGGCAGGTGGCGATGGCCTCTATGTCTGCTGTAAGGAGCAACAGGGGTTCTACTTCGCTCGCCTGCTACCTGGCCATGACTGGTGTAAGCGAGATTCCCTGCCGG
>Ga0208979_100654_pt1 | contig 14150 bp, 18 predicted proteins | sample HotLakConsUCCSLE_FD_184738 | JGI IMG/M metagenome (GOLD analysis project Ga0208979, IMG submission 184738) | Hypersaline microbial mat communities from Hot Lake, Washington, USA - Hot Lake Consortium UCC-SLE (SPAdes) | ecosystem: Environmental > Aquatic > Non-marine Saline and Alkaline >... | reverse complement strand
AGGCGGACAACATCAGGGCCAGCGGTCATTTGGTGCCGCAAAAACAGGCCGGAGACATGACTGCACCCGACCCGCAAAGCTCAAACATCGCCTGAAATCATATTGCCAAACGGGCGCCATCCAGACATGACAACGCCAAATAGATTACTGTTCGCTCCGGCGCAATGGCCTGGGACGCGGGTGAGGAACCCTCAATGCTCGTAGACGCCGACGAGCTCCGCCTTGTCGATTGCGTGCTTACAGGCCTCCTCCCAGATCTTCGCCGCTCCGACTTCCGCAGGGAGGCTCAGGCTTGGAACATCGAGCGCCGCGAGCCGGAAATGATAATGATGCGGGCCATGACCTGTGGGCGGGCGGGGACCGTCGTATCGCTGGTTGCCGAAATCGTTGCGGGCATAGCGCATGGCGCGCTCCGACCCGGTATCCGAACTCTCGGCCACGCCGCGATAGTCTGCGGGAATGTTGAACAGCGCGAGGTGCCGGAATGTGCCGTGAGGCGCATCGGGATCCTCGATGACAAGCGCGAAGGACGCCGTTCCTTCCGGCGCGCCAACCCATTTCAGAGGCGGCATGAGATTGTCGTGGTACATCGTGTATTTGTCGGGAATGATTTCTCCGTCGGCAAATGCCGGACTAGTCAAGATCAGGCTCATGTCGCGCCTCCTTTTAGCTACGCCGCAGGTTGTCGTTACCCTCCGAACCGCCATGGCCGGCGAATGTTCCGCCCCCTCCACGAACCATGAGGCCGGAATCTCTTTTGCCGAATTCAGCGCACTTCGCCATCGACTTCGACGGTGGTTTCGGAACGGCTAAAACCGGAGGCGGTCTCCCGGCGCCAGTGGCCCTCTTCATCCTGGTATTCGATCGCTCGCTGTCGCCGGGTGTCTGCTGCTCCCGCGCCGCTCGTTCCGCTGCGGCGCGCGCCTGGTCGTAGCTGGCGAATGTCTCGGAATAGGCATCGCCTACCCGATAGGCCCATCCACCATCATGTTCCACCACCTCGTATACAATGTCCGCCATCCGTGTAGGTCTCCTGATGATTGGGCGTCCGACCGAGCCGGCATGTTCGCTGTCGCAACGCGCATAATCGAATTGTCCGGCAATCCCGAACCTTTCCGCGCTTCGTTTGTTCGATCCCCGAAATTTGCTGCGTTTGCCGCAACCGGCAGAAAGGAGACAGATAATGGCCAGACCTTCCAACCCGGCGCCGCCGGAAGACCCGATGCCGCCCCCCGATCCGGCGCCGCAGCCGCCCGGCCAGCCGGTCCCGAGGCTCCCCCGGGATACGCCGGACCCTGATGAGGGTGATGAACAGCATCACATCATTTCGATATGACGCTGTGAATTCGCCGCACTACAACGAATAGCCGGCCCTCTCGCGTCGACCGCGTAACCCGGCGCGGGGCAGCAGATTCCTGTGTCGTCACTTGTTCGTCCGACCGCGCTGCCCCGGGTCGATGCCGCCTTGCGCTGTCGTGTCGTTTTCGACATCGCCTTCGAACGTGCTGTCCCCATCCAGCCGGTCACCTTCCTTGATGGTGCCTTTGGATGTCCCGATGCCGGGGTTTTCACGTAGATCCTTGTCGCTTGGCTGTGTCGTCTTTCGATGCTTGCTTGTCATGACCTCTCTCCTTTTGCGCGGCAGCCTTCGCGACGCCGCAATTCCGGTAGCGACATTCATTCGATCTCGACATGCTGCGCGCCCTGCTCGCGGAAAATGGTGTTTGCGCGACTGGACTCGCTGCGCGTAACGTCAGCCGTCACCACAACCACTCCGTCAAGCTTGGGCTTGAAGCTCGAACCTTCCATCTGCGTCCGCGCAGCATCGCCGCCTGATCGCGACGTGCCGGCCGAGTTCCTTTTCCCTGAGGCCTCCACGAACACGTCGGATCGATCGACCCCCGCTTGCTGCACAAGATGCTCAATGGCCCTGTCGGCCCCTTCACGGGTGGCGAATGTCGCACGGATGGTTTGAACGCTGTCTTCGGACATGGCCTATGCTCCTGTCGAATGGTCGCGGCATCGGCACCTGCAGAACAGCCCACGGGTGATCCGTTCGGGCTGCATCGCCGCGATTCATCTGCCTGTCTGTCATTTAACGAGCCAAACGCGCCGTTGTTTCAGGGTTGCGGGGAAAAAGTGCGCGGCTGTAAAGCTCGCAGGCTTGATGGCACAGCCTTCAGGATCGGGAACGCACCTTCCGATCTTTCCACAAGATCCGGTTGCTAATCCGCCGAACCTGAGATCCGCCAGCGCCAACGCTGCAGCGAAGCTGGAACAATGCAGGGTTCTTCCTCATATGTGGAAGACCCCAATTAAATGCCAAGCGACAGCAGAGCCCTATCGCGACTTGCGTTCAGCGGCGATGAACCTGTGGCGAAGATCGCCCGAGCATGATCGGCGAAATAGGCCGGCCGTATGGTCAGTTCTCGTTGCCTTTAAGTTTACGATGCCGCCGGCTGGGCCTTCTACGGTCGACTTCCAGCGCGCACTGCCAGGTTCCCGCTGGCACCGATCAATCCAGCGCATCATAACCGATTGCCTTGCAGTCCGACAAATCCGACCCGCCGGCTCCGGCGACATCATTCGCCAGTTCGCGCAGCACTTTGCGCAGGCCCTCTTCAAGAACCGGATGATAGAATGGCATTGCAAGCAGGTCCGCAACCGTCATCTTGGCTTCAATCGCAAGGGCTAGCAGGTGGGCCAAATGCTCCGCAGCAACAACGCACATTTCGGCAGCCAGCAGTCGCCCGGTTTCTCGATCTGCATGGATTCGCACCACGCCGCCGGCCGTCTGCGCCATTCTTGCACGAGCTTGCTTCGAGAAGTCCGCGCTACCCGTGACGAAGTCCTTATCCTGCATCTCCGACAGCGGAGGCCCCACGCGCGCAATCTGCGGCGCAGAGAACACGATTGAAAGGGGCGTGCGCCGACGAAATCCTCCGCTTGCCGCATCAGGCGCAGCCATGCGGCCTGCGATGTGCCCCTCATCGGCGGCCTCATGCAAAAGCGGTCGATACCCATTGGCGTCACCGGCAAGAAACACCGGCAGATCAGCTATGCGCAGCGTCGTCGGATCAACATCGGGCATACCCTTGTCGTCAAGGGGCACGCCAAGCGTATCCAAACCGAAATTGTTTATGTTAGGTCGCCGGCCCATGGCCGCCAGCACGACATCGGCATCAAAACAGCCGTCCGCGCCGCTGACGCGGATGGTGCTGCCCGCATCGTCTAGTTCGGCCGGCGCGCCAAGATGCAACGAGACCTCTGTCTTGATCAGCGGAAGGAAGGCGGCGAGCACTTCGCCATCGTCGATACCGGCCAAGTTTTCCAATGCATCGAATCCAGCCACCTCCAGTCCCAGACGTGCCAGAGCCTGGGCGATCTCCAGGCCGATCGCGCCCATGCCCACCACGGCGATACGGCGCGGAAGGTCATTTTGTTCGAACAGACTGTCGGTGGTCAGGATGCGGTCACCAAAGGCCGCCCAGCCGCCGGGCACCACCGGGTGGCTGCCGGGAGCAAGGATGATGGCGCGCGCTGTTATTTCGGCTCCGTTCACCGCCAGCCGTCCGGGGCCCAGCAGGCATGCACTGCCGGATATGGCCCGTTTCCCCAACTTTTCCGGTACCGCTTCCGGCCCTTGCTTGAACTGGTCGCGAAGTTGTCGCACCCGGGCCAGAACTGCAGGGATATCGGCACTGAGCCGATCAGCGCCACGTATGCCAAACTCGTTCAAAGCGTTCCGCATATAGAAAGCATTCGCCGCCTCGATCAGAGCTTTGGATGGCATGCACCCGGTGGCAGCACATGTGGTGCCCCAATGTCCGTCATTGACCAGCAGAAAATCTTCGGTGTAACGGCGCACCTCGCGCAGGGCGGACAATCCCGCAGTGCCTGCCCCGACAATAACTGTATCAACTTCCATATTTTGATCGTCCTCGTCGGCTTTGGATTGTTGAAATCGTTACTCCGTCCATTCAGCGTAATCCGTAGAGAAGGGCGATCCCTCCCAGATAAGCTCCCACCACGATAATGGAATCCAGGCCGATGCCAAACAGGACTGGATCGCGGCGTTCGATAAACCCGACAAGGTAGACCCCGGTCACGATAATTCCCAGCATGGCCGCCGCGATGGAGAACGTTCCTATCTGGTTGAGGACCGGCGGACCGATGTAAAGCAGGTCGACCAGAAGGATAAGCGCGATGTCGAAAAGGTTTGTCCCGAAGATGTCCGAAACGGCCATCACGTAACGACGGAGCTGAAACGCAGCAATCACCGTCGAGATCTCGGGTAATGAAGTCGAGATTGCCACGAAGACGGCACCGAAGAAGTTCGAGCCCACGCCGGTCTGCTCGGCAAGCGCCTCAGCGCTCTGCGACAAGACGAAACCGGCGGCAAAGATCATTGCTGCCGCCGCCGTGGTCAGCAGGGCAAGTCGGCGACCCGATAGCTCGACTTCTGGTTCGGCATAGCCGATTTCGTCGGCCGGGGGTTGGCCAATCACCTCCCAGGAGGGATTGTTTCCCGCGATGCTCACCAGCCGCACCGAATAGAGGAAGACGCCGAAGGCCCCCCAAGTCCATAACCCTGCTCCCATGAAAGCGACGTCGTCCGTGCTGATGCCGACCACAATCAGAGCGACGAGCAATATACCAAGCATGCCCTGCAGGATGATCGCGGGATCTGGAGCGGCGGTGGTGAGCGCTGATCAACGAATGGCGGAATCGGCGAAGGCGAGGATGACCACCTGCATTGCGAAACCACCGAGCAGGTTGTTGACCGCCAACGTGGCATTGGCGGAAATGGCAGCGGCACCGGCCACCGCGATCTCGGGCAAGGAAGTGATGCCGCCCAGGAGCAGCATGCCGACCATCGCCTGACCAATTCCAGTCCGCCGTCCGATGGCGTCGGCATAATAGGCGAGCTTCGTTCCCGAAAACCAGACCGCTCCGGCCGCCACGGCGAAGACGATCAGATTGATCATGATGGGAAAGCTGCCGAACAGGGGTTTCATGGTGTTCAGACGACAAATCGCGACCAGCCGCCATATTGACGGCGCGTCTTTCCGCGCGGAATGCTGAGCGCGACAATTGCCAGGCCCACGATCACATCGGCCGCGCTCTGGACGATTGTTGCGTCGGCCACCAGCGCCGTGATGACCAGCGCCATGCCGAGCGGAATATTCAAGAACCGGATGGCTCGGGCCACCTCGGCGGTTGCCGTCACGGCCACGGTGAGGACCAGCGCCCCGATCAGATGGTCCGCGTTGGCCAACATCCCCTCCGTTCCGAGGGTCAGTCGCGTGAACATCAGCCAGACGCCCAGCGCCATGGATGCAAGCAGGGTCCACGGCAAGGTGATTCCGCCGCCCACGATCTCGCCCAGGATTGCCCTTGGCGGGCGTTCGAAATCGGCGCGGGCTGATTCGTCCGGTCCGTCATCGGTGTCGCCGAACAGAAGCACCCTTAAGAGCGGATGCCCCTGGCGGCGACGGCGCGCCAGGAACTGGCAGGTCGCGACCAGTTCATCGACCGAATAGGGTATCTGCATCAGCATCGCCGCGGCTGTGATCAGGCAGAGCGTACACCATGTTCCCAGGACGATCGGCTGGATCACGATGAAGGTGATTGAAATGACGCCCAGAGGCACGATCATGATGCCAAAGATCAGCACCAGCCACGGCATGGTGCGCCACCGGCGGGCTGATCCGATCAGCCCGATAAGTATTTCAAGCATGTAGGTCAGCGCGCCAAGCCCGGCATCCGGCACGGGCCAGGCCTTGGAAACCGACGACGTGATGATTTCCTCGGTGCCATTCTTTCCGTCTCCAGCAATGTTGCCGCTGGTAAAGAACGGCTCCCATACGCCGTCGATGTGGCCCAGCTGATAGGCGGTCAGGTAGCGCGAAATATAGAGCCCGATCAGGGCAAGGATGATGATAGGCAGACGCTGGAACCAGTCAGACGGCGAATAGTCCCAGCCCGGCGGCACCGTCGGTCCCGTCGAGGCGGCCACCCGGCTGATCCCCGGAGCCGGTCGCGCCGCCGCGGCAAAGCCGAAGATAAGCGCGCCCACCAGCGTACCGTTGAGATAGGCCTGCGCGGTCGGCGCCCAGAACACCAGCGGTGCAAACATCACCCAAAGGCCCAGACCGGCCACAAGCCATCGCACCACGGCGAAGCGCCAGGAAAGTGCTACAAAGCTCAAGGCCATGACAAGAATACCTGCCACGATGTCGCTCGCGGTCATCGCCCAGCTTTCGTAGCCAAGGATCGGCGGACTGGCCACCAGCCAGCTACCGAAGCCGATGTTCAGAAACTGTGTCCAGCGGAACCGATCCGTCTCTGTGCGCAGGGCAGCTTCCGCGCGAACCCGCAGTTCCTCGGGATCGTCGGTGCGTTCGGCTCCTGCGCTCAGCCAGTGCGGGACGGTCAGTCCATTTGCCTCATACCAGCCAAGCGGATCGGATTTAAGGGCATCGATCATAGCTGGAAGGGTATCGCGGATGTCGTGCTGCGGACGCCAGCCCAAAAGGTTTCGGGCCCGCGAAATGTCAAGCTCATAATGATCGCTCGCCATTTCGATCATGAAGGGCCGGATGAACGGCTTTTCCCCGTAATCCAGGGCATCAGGAACCACCGGCTCGCTCTTGGTTTCAAGCCATGCACCCGCTGCGGCGATAGGTTTTGGCACCGACAATGTCGTCCAATCGTCGGATCCGTGAACCAGCCGGGCAAGCGTTTCCTGCAGTTCACCATAGCCCACGGCGTCGGGTTCGCCGACAAGAATTGTGGTTTCATCCGGCAGATCATCGCGACGGTCGACGGCGCGCAAGAAAGCGTCGACCATGTCGTCCTGGTGCAGGAATGACTGGCCGGTCGCGGGATTGCCGGAATAGGCATGGGCCTTGAAGTCGCGCTCATAGATACGACGGATCTGCTCCACCAGCGTCGGCACGCCCGTCGTTTCATCATAGAGCCCGGCCAGGTGAAAGAGCACGCAGGATATGTCGCCTCGTTCCTCGCGGATCACCTCTTCCGCGCGGGCCTTTGATAGCGGATAGGCCCATTTCGGATCGATCTCGGTCTGTTCCGTGATGGGAACTCCAGGCGCGCCCGGCCGGTGTACCAGCATGGTGCCGGAATAGATGATCTGCTCCACTTCGCACGTCCGGAGCGCCTTTATCAGATTGCGTGTTCCCTCGACATTGACAGCATCGTAGGCCGGAGAATCTTCGCCGGTGAAGTCGAAATAGGCCGCTAAATGGACAACAGAGGCGATCTGCGCACCATGTTTTTCCACCAGCTCGTTCATCGCTAGCGTGACTGCGTCGAGGGACGTCAGATCGGTTTCGATGATCTCGCAGGCCGCGCCTTCTCTTGAAAGGTCGATACCGATCACGCGGTACTTTGTTTCGAGCGCCTCGACCAAGGCGGTCCCAATCTTTCCGGCGGCGCCGGTTATGACGACCAAAGGCTTGTCGCCGGAGGCCGGCCGATTTTCAGTTCTGGTCCCGACCGCACCGCGCCCACGTGGCTTCGGGTTCTTGGCGTCCGACTTTCTGGTCATGGTATGTCCGCCAATTCGATGCTGTCTGATCGCGCCGATACATGGTTACGTTCGTGGCTAAGCCACTGTTCCATATATTCATTCATGTTTGAGATGGTTTTCCCCTGTTACCAAGTGATTTCGCGAGCAGCACCAGATGCGCGCGAAGCGCAGGATCTGCCCCGATTGCAAAGCTCGCCGACGTAGCCATCTCGCGATGCGGAGCGAGCCGCATGGTCAGGCCCTCCAAGGAGTTCTTTTCTTGAGATTCAAACTCAAACAGTTCAATTTCGTTCCGTCTAATCGTGCAATAACGCGGATCTGCGCCCCAGTTCTTCTGCACTCTCCACCTTTTCCTTCTGATCCGACACGACATGGGTGCATGAACAAGAATTCAACGAATCTTGATTATCGGGTTGCGATCGACACCAGCTTGATTGAAGCAGAATGCGATATACGCACAACGCCAGCCGCCGTCATCACATAGGCAAGATGAGATTCAGGGTGACGAACCGGGCGGAGTACGAAGTCGGCCTTTGTCGCCGTAGCAGTTTGACCCTTGGGGCGACGCCGGAAGCGCTGGCGGGCTGAGCTGCACTATGGCGCCAGACGCGTGACGACCTGCCTCTCTGTTCAGATCTGACCAACGTCGAAAAAAACCGTGCCGGGCCAGCCGAGCTTTGTTTCCAAGAATACGATAGCCTCGGCCTCGAAAGACGCAGCCAATGCTGCAGTCGTAGACAATGTCGGGATTGAACCGGAACGTTCTCTCGGCGCCGTGCGTTTCCCGCTGAGATCCAAGCGTCAGGAACTGAAAGGAGAGCATCATGGCTGGCAAAGTCCGCATAGACCCGGTGGCCACCCCGCCGCAGACCGCCGTTCAGGAGAGTGCGGGGACAGAGAAGAATTTCATCTCCCCCGAAATGGCCGACGGGTCGGGTTCTCGCAACCAACCTGCCCGACCTGATCCGAGGACGGGCGAAGTCCGGGCCGGCCCCGGCGATGCTGGGCTGGCACGCACTGCTGAGGTAAATGCCGGCAGCCCCGGGACAAAGCAAATGTCGAACAAACGCTTGGGTATCGGGCTGGGTCTCGCAGCCCTGCTCGCGATCCTCGCGTCCTTTGCGACGACGCTCTGAACACCGGCTAGGTCGCGTGCACATCCATGCGATCCATAGCTCAATTGCCGCGATTGTTACGTCCGGCCTTCTGGCTAAGGAACCTATGCATGGTCCGTGCGTTGGACCCGTGTCATCAATTGAAAAGGAGGACATCATGTCCATTGCACGTGTGACTGAGATTTCCGCAACCTCGCAAAACAGTTTCGACGATGCAACCAAGCAAGGTATCGAGCGAGCATCCAAGAGTTTGCGCGGGATCAAAAGCGCTTGGGTGAAAGACCAGAACGTTATGATAGACGCAGGAAAGATCACCGAATTTAGGGTTAATCTAGCCGTAACTTTCGTTCTGGAAGATTGAACGCTTTCCCGCGCTTTGTCATCCCCTTGCGCCTGGTTCACGCACTGGCGAGCTTGGAAGGCTGAGCCAGACCATTGAGCCAGACCATCAAGAGAAGAAGGGCATACCAGCTCTGCAACGGGAACCGCGGAAGCCGTTCGCCTCCTGCAAGACCAGTTAATAGGGTTCTGTCGCAAACGAAATGGCAATGTTGATCATGCATAAGGGCGACTGGATTTCCGGGAGCTCTCCTTTTTGACCGATCGGTGATCTTGCTGTGCGTACGCTGGTACCTCGCTTACAATCTCAGCCTGCGTGATCTCGAAGAGATGATGGCCGAACGTGGCCTGAGCGTCGATCATTCGACGGTGCATCGCTGGGTGGTTCACTTCTCGCCCCAGCTGCTGGAGTGTTTCCACCAGCGCAAGCGTGCCGTCACTGGCAAGTGGCACCTTGACGAAACTTACATCAAGGTGCGCGGCCAATGGATGTATCTCTACCGTGCCATCGACAGTGTTGGCGACACGGTTGAGTTCTTCTTCAGCGAACACCGTGACCTGTCGGCTGCAAAGCGCTTCCTTCGAAAGGCGTTTGCGCGCCATCGCCGCCCGGATCGCATCATCATTGATGAAAGCCAGACAAATCACGAGGCAATTGTTGCCTGCGATCTTGAAGACCGCCTACGCGACAGGTCGAGACGCTCACAGAAAGCAATTCGCATTTGCAAGAGCAAGTATCTCAATAACCGGATAGAGCAGGATCATCGGCGCATTAAGCGCCGCGTCCGCTCCATGCTTGGCTTTAAGTCGATTGCAAGTGCCCAGGTCATACTCGACGGCATTGAAATGGTCTATATGATGCGCAAGCGACAGGCGAGGTATGCCTATAATCCGCGTCCCTCAATCGCCGAGCAATTCGAAATCTTGGCGCTTGATAGCCAGCACGGAAGCGTCCTATCGTGACCAGAATTACGGTTTGCGACAGAACCAAATCAAGGTAGGGCAGTTTCCATTCTCAGCCAACGGCCGCGCCATGACGCTGCGCGGCGAAAGCGGGTTCGTGCGCGTGGTAGCGCGCGCCGACAATCACCTGGTGCTTGGCGCCCAGGCCGTTGGCAGCGGCGTTTCGGAACTGTCAGCGGCCTTCTCTCTAGCCATCGAGATGGGCGCGCGGCTGGAGGATATCGCCGGCACGGTCCATGCGCATCCGACCCAGAGCGAAGCTCTCCAGGAAGCAGCCCTCAAGGCGCTCGGCCACGCGTTGCACATCTAGAACAGATCGATCCGGTCGGGATCGTTGCAGATGCATCCTCGCTGCAGTGAGGCCGGTTCCGACCCGGCGGTTCGCCGGATCAGAATAAGCTTTTTGGGTCGTGGCCTTCGTTGCCGCATCTGAGGTCGTGTTCTCAAAGGCTCCGATATGCCGGGTATGCGTATCCCGGCCCCCAGAACGGCGCGTAGCCATAGTAGTCGTAAATGCCGGCGTAATCGTCCTGCCGCATTTCCACCTCCGGATCGTAAACCGGCGCTCCGGCGACTTGCTCTCTCGAGCGATCTATGTGCACCACGTCCGCATCGACCTTGGTGATCGCATCGACAGGGATGAGGACCTTTTCCTGACCGATCCCCAGGAGGCCTCCATGGGCGACCTCCATCAGACGGACTCTCCGCTCGCCATCGTCCACCAGTAGATCGCTGACATGACCGACCTTTTCGCCGGCAGAATCAATGACATCTTTCTTGCGGATGTCCTCAGCCGGGTTTTTGGTTTCCAACCGCGTGTCCTTCAACGACAGTAGTTTTCCCTTAATCTCAGTCATTCTTTCCTCCAGGTTTCAGTTGCAGAGCTATCGTCACATTGAGGATGCCTGAAGTCGGCTCCAGGCTGTGTAACCCGGCGCACCCCGAACTTGTTCCTTCGATGCCACAATCAAAGGTGATCCGGGCTTCGGCCTCGGATTTTCCCTGCCTAATGCCGGTTGCTTGAGGGCAGTGCATGCTCCGGCCGGAGGAAGGGCCGTTTGCTCATGTGCGTTGGCACACAGCGCCGGCGGGAAAGGGAACATCCGGGCGGCAACAGAGTTGGCATTTCATCGACGCTGCCGACCATGTGGTGACGAAGCCTCGGAACGTGAAGGATCGCTGCGGCCGCCCTGGCAAGGGCAACGACAAGGGAAGCGTCGAAGGGCTTGCTGGCTATGACTGCGCAACCATCTGCACCAACTGTCCGGCCTGAGGATGAAATGGATAATAAATCCGAACCTCAGAACCCAGAACGCGGGCATTGTGTCGTTGGCTTGAGCGGCACGGGCAAGACCCATGTAGCGCTCGGTCTAGGCTTGGCCGCCTGCCAGAAAGGCATGTCCGTCGGGTTCACAACAGCCTCAGCACTCGTCAGTGAGATGATGGAGGCGCGCGACGAGCGGCGTCTGCTACGGCTCCAGAAACAGATGGCCGCCTACCAGCTTCTCATCATCGATGAGCTGGGCTTCGTCCCGCTCTCCAAGACCGGCGCGGATTTGCTGTTCGAGTTGATCTCGCAACGATATGAGCGAGGCGCGACCCTGATCACGAGCAACCTTCCCATTGATGAATGGACGGAGACGCTCGGGTCCGAGCGTCTGACCGGCGCACTGCTGGATCGTATCACCCACCATGTCAGCATCCTCGAAATGAACCGCGACAGCTATCGTCTCGCCCAAAGCCCAGCCCGAAAGGCCGGCACCCTCTCAGGAAATAGCCGCGTGGCCCACTTTTACACCGCCGCGTGGCCGGTTTTTACTCCGCCGTTGATGAGAGGACAGCCAAACGGATCTGCACGCCAGGAGGCTAACTTTCGTTGACGCCACGCGCATCCGTCAGGCTAGCGGTCAGAACAACCCGGCGAAAAAGAACGCGAGGATCGAAAGCAGGGCCGCAATGCCCAAGCCGATGCCCAGACGTCTGTTTGACATCTGCTTTGTACCGGGGCTTCCGGCGTTTGCCTCAGGACGGTCCGACAGCCCGGCATCACCGGGACCGGCCGGAACTTCGCCCGTCCGCGGGTCGGGACGCGCGGGCTGATTCCGAGGATCTCGCCCCTCGGCCGGGTCCGCAGCTGTGAATTTCTTGTCCGGCACGGCCCGCTCTCTGGCGGGGCTCCGCTTCTGGTCGATCATGGAAGTCTCCTTTGATTGAAGCATTGGTGCACTTGGACGCAGCGTGGCGGAATGAGACTTCGAACGTCCTCGGGCACCATCTGGATGACGTGCGCCGACATCGTCTTCTCGCATTCTTTTCGCCACCTCGCCGATCCTCATGTCAGGGTTGGCCAGATCCGCCTGCTTGGTCATTGTGGGCAGAGCCTTGCAACGCTCAGGCAACGGGAACCGCTGAACCATGCAAGCCAGCCGAGCCGAGAGGTCTATGAACAGCATGGACTCCCGTGCGCGAGTGCAAACATGGTGCGTATTGGCTTCGGTAGACACGTGAGCTTGAAGCGAACAGAGCGATTTCTGCCAGACGTGTTGGATCCCTCAGGCCACGATTGTAGAAGCTCAAGACGATGCTGGCGACGTGCAATCGTTCTTGCTCGTTGGCGGTCCCGGTAAGCTCTGATGCTTGCCGAACAGCCTCACGCAGTGCCGCTAGGTCGATCGTATCGAACACATTTGGATTGAAATCGAAGTCCAAGGACATCAACTTTATCTCCTCAAAATCGCAAAATAACGCGCTACCACAACCATCTCTGCCCATCAGATTGAGTACGCAAACGTTCAGTCTCAACACTCAAACTGCGTCAGGGTTGCAATGGCAGGTCCCTCAGGACGTAGACGACAGTCGCTCGGATGCCCGTTGATCCTTCACGCTGCCGTCCCCATCGCCGACAAAAGCTCATGTTGCTCGACAGCGAGTAGATGATCGAGAAAGGTCTTCGACCACATTGCGGCATCGTTCCGGCGCAGGACGCTGATCATCGCCGACCACCGTCGCCGCCGTTCGGTGAGTGGCATGGTCAGCGCCTTCTCCAGCGCCGCAACCACGGCGGCGGTGTCCGTGGCATCAACCAGCAGAGCGTCGGTGAGTTCCTCGGCGGCCCCCGCCGTTCTGGACAATATCAACACGCCGGGATCCCCTGGATCCTGAGCTGCCACATATTCCTTCGCAACCAGGTTCATCCCATCCCGGATTGGCGTCACCAAGCCGATCCGCGAACGTCGATAGGCCGCTGCGAGATCGTGCCGGCTGACGGCTTCGGAAACCAGATGCACCGGGTGTCGGTCCGGACATCCGAAGCGGCGATTGATGTCCGCCGCGGCGTCATGAACGCGTCGCGCCTCCTGCCGGTAGGCAGGAACATCCTGGCGACCGACGGGTGCGACCTGGACGAATCTCGTGGTCGAGGCGAGTTCAGGTGAACGCGAAAGCAGCCTGGCATACGCCGCAAAACGCGCGGGCAGGCCTTTGGTGTAGTCGAGCCGGTCGACGCCAATGATCGTCCGCACATTTGGCGGCAATCCCTGGAAGATTCCCTTCAGCGGCTCCGAGGAGATCGAGGCGGTGGAAGCAAGGGCTTCAAAGGATCGGGTAGCAATGCCGATCGGAAAGACCCCGGACATGTCCTTTTCATGGCTGGTCGGAAGATAATCGTCTCGCTGATACGAAAGATACTTCGCCCGGTCCATGCAGGTTTGGAAGCCGACCAGGTCGTAGGCGCGCAGGGATTGACCCAAGGCCCGGTGCACCGGCAGCGTCCGGAATTCCGCAGCCCCGGGAAAGGGAATGTGAAGGAAGAAGCCGATGCGGTTTCTGATCCCGAGGTCCCTCAGTGCCTGCCCCAACGGGATCAGGTGGTAGTCATGAATCCAGATCACATCATCCGGGCGCAGATGGCGCGCGAGAGCCGCTGCGAAGAGCGAGTTGATTGATCGGTAATCCGCATAGTCGGAAATGCTGTACCGCACCAGATCGCTGCGGCCGTGAAAGAGCGGCCACAGGCACTGATTGGAGAAGCCGTTGTAGAAGCCGTCGAAACGCGCGCGAGGCAAATCGATGGTGATCCGGCAGATGCCTTTCGCGGTACTCGTCTGGCACGGCGACGCCTTGCCATCGACAAGTCGGCCGCTCCATCCGAACCAGATGCCGCCATGCGCTGCCAAAGC
>Ga0208979_100652_pt1 | contig 14171 bp, 11 predicted proteins | sample HotLakConsUCCSLE_FD_184738 | JGI IMG/M metagenome (GOLD analysis project Ga0208979, IMG submission 184738) | Hypersaline microbial mat communities from Hot Lake, Washington, USA - Hot Lake Consortium UCC-SLE (SPAdes) | ecosystem: Environmental > Aquatic > Non-marine Saline and Alkaline >... | reverse complement strand
TCGACGTAAGCCATAACACTGACGACGGCTTGTTCTTCCAACAGCGCCTGGGACTTGAACCGACCTTCCCAGAACCGGCCCGAACATCCATCTTCCTCGTTGGCCCAGCGGGCAATCGGCTCGTTCAAGGCCCGCATGAACCAGCTCAAGCTGCCGAGTCGCGAGCGGATTTCTTTCATGCGTTCCGGATCGCTGCGAAGGCCCAGAGCGATGTGTTCCTTCTGTTCCTTGCTCTGAGCGTCGCGAAGCGGCCCCGGAAACACCGCCAGCCAACGACGAGCGACTTCCTCGTCAGGCCAGGCATGAGCTTCATTCGGGTCCACGTGCAGGACGATATGGGTGTGATTGCTCATCACAGCATACGAATACACCGACACCGCGAAGGACTCGGCCAAAAACCGGATGCGGTCTTCAATCCACTGTCGTCGATGATCGAAGTTCTTTCCGGAAAATTCGTCATCGCCGCAAAGAAAAGCCCGCCGCACACAACGGCTGACCACATGGAAGAACCCGGGCTCGTCTCGGGGCGCGATCTGGCTGCGTGGGTAGGTCATGAAGCCAGTGTCGCAAGGTCTCCAGCAAGCCGGAATAGGAAAATCGCCCTGCGATGCCTAGGAAATTTGCTCGAGTTGCTGGGTGTCCACGATTGCTGCGCTCGAGTTGCTGGGTGTCCACGATTGCTGCGCACGATTGCTGTTGCCGACTGGGGCGAAGTTCTTGGTGACTCGGTCATGGCTACGGCAATCCTGGACCGACTGCTCCATCACGCCAGCACCGTCAATATCAAGGGAGAGAGCTACCGGCTAAAGGAAAAGCGCAAGGCCGGGCTCCTGGGGAAATCCAAACCACGTACCGAACCGAAGGAGGCTGTCACAAACTAAGCTGAGGAAGATGACTCTTTAACCCACCGGAAAGGGGACATCTCACTTCGCTGAAAACCGGACATCTTAGGTTGGTGTTGACACTCAGAACAGGTGAAGTCCCAAATCGCGCGCTGCAGAAAGTTGACGGCGATCGCCACCCCGCTTCCCACCAGCGGAGAAAGATCAGGCTTTATAGCATGAAACAGCTAAAAGAAATTTGCTCGAGCTCCTGGAAGTCCAGGCCAGTCCGCAACTCATGGCCTGACGCAAGCTACGAAAATAATAAACGTGTATTGAACGACGCCATTGACTTTGGCTGCCAATCGTTTTGGACAGCGATCAATACTGAAACCAGAGCCTGTCCGGAAATCAGGAAAGGGCCGTGGAGTGGGATCGTGCGGTGGATAATGAAATGTAAATCCCTGATCAGTAAGCGCACTCTCAATTTTAGCTAAAACGCACTCATTGTCATAGGAACCACTTTGCTCGAGGTTTCTCACTGGTTGGCCAGCAGCCCGGCTGAGGTCAGGATTGAATTCAATATTCAAAAAAGGCGTCCCCGAGACCGGCGAATCACCCAGATACTCAACATCGAAGATCAACTGATCAGGAATGTTCACCACTTGAACTTCACTTCGGTCAAAAGTGAACTCGTAGTAAGTCTGTGCACCAACTTCCCACTGAGCCGAAAGACCGAACCCGAATGCCGATGCGCCAACACCGGTGACCCTGTTGATCCACGAGTGCCCCTCATTGAACGGAGGCAGTGCCTCAACCGCCGCGAGGCGAATCAATTCCTCGTACTGATTCATTACACCTTGATCAAGAACAGCATCCAAGGCAGTCCCCTCCGGACAATTGCTGGGAGTCTGAACAGAACCATCTGGATGAGTATAGGATCTTGCCAAAGGCTGGTCGCCTGAGATGGTCATTCCCTGCAGAAAAACATCCCAGGCCAGCCTGAGTTCGATGATCCTGTTCGTCACCAGCGTTTCTGTGGAACTCAGAGTCTCCGAAACGGCAACTGGTAATCCACCTTCCCGCCACACATTGAATGAGAATACCTGACCGGAAAGCTGATTGATCAGAAACACCCGTCGCATAGGAATGATGCAAGTTCCGAACGAAGGCCTCTCCCCGGACTTGACATTCTCATCGTCAGAATCGGGCGCTAGGTCGTCGCAACCCGGGCCAGATGGCCCCGGTGGCGCCAGCGATTCAGCAACTGCCATCGCTGAATTCAAGTCATAACAATGAGGGCAGAACATGCTTTGAGTGTCGTTGGAAGAAGCCAAAGATGAATTGCTCCAGACAAGCAACATCAACAGTGAAGCTAGTGACAGGGCGGTTGGTTTTGAGACTATCGCTGATACTTGGACCATTTTTGTTCTCCAAATGTGTCATCCCCCTTGACATATTTGCAGAGGCGAAACCACTGCTTAAAACCATAATATTATATTTACCATTAACTGTAAAGCCTCTTTATGCTTTTTTATCCGCAAACCGAAATATTTGCGCTCTATCAATTTACGGCTTTCGCATCGATAGATCAGAACATCCACGATTCCCAGGATTGAACTAAGACCCCGTCCCCACCCGAACCGACGGGCTTCGTAGCGGCGGAATACTCAGTTTTGGCCTAAAAGGGGTTGACGGAGGGCTAGCAGATACTAAATTCGACCAATTGGCAAACTCCACGCATGCCAATCCGCCAGAATGCTGACGAATAATCAGACTTGAGCTATTGGAGGGTTATTCGATCTGTGACCTCAGAATCTGCCAGGCGCGTCCCCCGCTCACACCCTTCATCCAGCTCTGAGCAATATCGGCAGCCTTCGCCATTAGCGCTTCGGCCGAACCGATGGCGCGAAAGAACAAGCGCTCGGTGCCTTGAACCTGCCGCGTCCATCACTTCGGACGCTTGACCAGCCACCAGTGAATCTCGAGTGGAAACTCGGCCGCAGTTTCTTTGCTCCCGATCCGACCGTCATCTTGCCAAATGAGTAGGAAAGGTATATTTTATACTCATGGCAGACTTTGAGTACGATGACGAAAAAAGCCAAGCCAATTTGGAAAAGCATGGAATCAGTTTTCTGGATGCTCAGGTGCTGTGGAATGACCCTGACTTGCTTGAAGTCCAGGCAAACTCAAATGATGAACCTCGGTTTTTAGCCATAGGTCGAATAGGACCAAAGCACTGGTCTGCGGTCATCACTTATCGAAACCAAACAATTCGACTCATTTCTGTGAGGCGTTCTCGAGCAAGAGAGGTAGAGCTGTATGAAAGCTAAAGATTTTGACAAGAAATTTGATCAAGGCAAGAAGGACATCATTGATGATCTTGATCTTTCCACGGCGCGCAGGGCAAATCAGAAGCAGAAGCGCATCAATGTCGACTTTCCTTCGTGGGTTGTAGAATCACTGGATCGCGAAGCAGCTCGTATTGGCGTTACCCGACAATCAATCATCAAAGTCTGGCTGGTTGAGCGTTTGAAAGCTGAAGCCGCTATCAACCCAGTGCAACCGACGTCGACGAATGCTCCTGCTGATTGATAGCGCATCGAGTTCGGCTCTTCCGGATGGGTAATCGGGCTACGTGGAGGCAAACCTGGACATCCAGGGCAAACCGGGACATCCACGATCCTCAGGTCGGATCTGAGACCTCTGCCCGATTCGAACCGATTAGGTTTCTCGGCAGTGAAATGGTCGATTTTGGTCAGAAATCGCTGTGCAGGCAGGGACGCGAATCTGCATTCATTTAGCCGCTAGAATGCCCGGCATGGCGGGAAAGATAATGACAATCGGTTTCCTGGTGTACGACGGTCTCCAGGCATTGGACCTTACTGGTCCGCAGGATGTATTCGGCGCAGCGAACGGGCATACGCAGGGGCAAGCGCCCTATTCACTGCTCACGATAGCGCCGACAAACAACACCATTCGCACTGAAACCGGCCTGGTCATCACGCCTGACTGCGATATCGCTTCTGCACCTGCGCTGGACACCTTGGTGATTCCCGGTGGTTCGGGCAGTCGCCGCGAAGCGGGCAACACGGAATTACTCCACTGGGTTCGCGAACGTGCGGAAACCACGCGGCGCATGGTGTCGGTCTGCACCGGGCTCTACATCCTCGGCGCGACTGGTCTGCTCGACGGTCGTCGCGCCACGACTCACTGGCAGTTTGCCGATGATGTCTGCGCGAAATATCCCGCCATCCTGCTTGACACGGAACACCTGCATGTCGCCGATGGCAAGTTCCATTCCTCGGGCGGGCTGACGGCGGGCATGGATCTCGCCCTATCGCTGGTCGAGGACGACCTGGGTGGCGATATGGCACTGGCGGTGGCGCGGCATCTCGTCATGTACATGAAACGGCCGGGAAACCAATTGCAGTTTTCTGCACCGTTGCGAGCCCAGAGTGAGGCTCGGGGACATTTTTCCGGATTGGTTGACTGGTTGCTGGCACATCTCGACGAAACCGTTTCGGTCCAGCACATGGCATCGCAGGTGAACATGAGTACGCGCAATTTCAGCCGCGTATTCCGCGAGGAGTTTGGTGTGTCGCCGGCACGGCATCTCGAGCAATTGCGACTGGAGCGGGCCTGCATATTTCTGACGTCGGGCAATACCGCTATCGACCGTGTCGCCAGACGTGTCGGGTTTGCCAGTGCCGACGCCTTCCGGCGCGCCTTCCGCCATCGCTACGGCACGTCTCCCGGAGAATATCGTCAAAGGTTTGGTCAACAGGCCCAGCAGCGCTGATTTAGGGTCCTCTGAACAGATTGGCCGGAATCGTCCGGTACCTGTCCTTCACAGCTCGCCGCCTCCTGCCATGCTCTTGTCTGACGACGACTGGGAGTATGTTCATGCAACGTTTCATCCGGGCAGGATTGATGATTTTCATGTCACTGGCTGTTTCTCAACCTGCGTGCGCGAATGACGAAGCAGCGAACGACGTGCTGAAAACACGCGTCGCCATCCTGATGTTCGATGGCGTGCAGATCATCGATTTTGCCGCGCCGTACGAAGTTTTCGGCCAGGCCGGTTTCGAGGTCTACACGGTCTCGAAGGACGGCAACACAGTGACTACAGCAATGAACCTGAGCGTGAACGTTGACCACAATTTCGAGTCCGCACCGTCGGCGGATATCGTGCTGGTACCGGGTGGCAACGTACATGACGTGATGGAAGACGAGGCAACGCTGGCATGGATTCGCGCACGCACGCAACCCGCGGAACACGTGCTGTCGATTTGCAACGGCGCCTACATTCTCGCCAACACAGGTTTGCTTGATGGCAAGCAGGCGACGACCTTTCACAAGGCATTTGATGGTATGACCGAACAGTTTCCCGACATCACCGTCGTGCGCGACCAGCGCTGGGTCGATGCCGGCAAGCTGGTGACATCAGCCGGCTTGGCGTCGGGTATCGATGCGGCGCTGCATGTGGTTGCCGAAGTGCTGGGTGAAACGCAGGCTCGTTCTGTGGCGTTGCACCTGGAATACGACTGGTCGCCGAATCACGGATTCGTGCGCGGCAGGCTGGCGGATCAGTACACCCGCATGCCGGAAAACGGCATGCAGTTCCCGGAAGGTACGGTCATCGATCGCGACTACGGTGTCGGCGATGAACGTTATTGGGAAGAACGGTACCGGATCACTTCGTCCTGGTCGGCTGTGCAGTTGCTGGATCACATGCGCGAACAAGCCACCCACGATGAAGCATTGGAGGTGTTGCCATCGCCGGACGGGAACCAACTTGCGTGGCAATACCGCTCGGAGCGCGGTGGTCAGTGGCGGGCGAGTTACCAGGTCACCGAGACACTTGCTGATGGCAGTTACCGCATCGTCAGCAAGTTGATGCGCCTGGACTGAGACCCTGAAATTTCCGGCTGTCATTCCCGCAGCGCGGAAGCGACGAAAATAAATAGGAAAATCACTCGGCATTGAGTATGATCCCCACTCGAGTTCTTGGATATTCCAGTCCGAACTCTTTGCGGCGAATCGGCCTGACTCGTCCACCATTCAACAAGGGGAATTCAGTGAAGCAAGTGATGGGTTTTGGCCTTTTCCTTTTATGGGCCATCTTTTCCGTGGAGTCCGTTCAAGCTCAGACCAGTTTCAGTCTGAAGGCAGATTCCGGCACCGTGATCTTGCCGGAACGGCTCTCAGCGCTTTCAGAGGGTCAGTCTGTGCAGGCCGTCTGTGCCGACCAGTCACTCGAATACGCTCTCGCCAAGGCGACCGGATTGTCCGCCATTAGCATCAACAACGCGACATCGGCGCAAGCGGCTGGCCAGTGGTTCGATACACCAGCGCCGATCACGGTGTCAGGCGCTGATTTCTATGCGTTCCTGCCGGACGGAGCGATGCCCCTGAATGTCAGCGTCGTGATCTACGCATCCGATGCAGATAGACTGCCATTGGGAACTGCTTTGGCGACAACGACCATCGCGGTAACGAACGAATTTGGCAATGGAACGCTGGACGAACTCCGGCAAACAGTCAACTTCGCCGCCCCGGTCATGATCGATGGCCCGTATGTGCTGGCAGTCGAGAACCTGAGCCCGAACTCTCTCAGCGTCCTCTCGAACAGCTACCAGAATGCTGATGGTGCCGGAGAGGACCTGGGCTCGGTGAACATCAGCGGAGCCTGGATTCAGGGGAGCAGCATCAACATCGGCGGGGTTCCATTTGACGCTGATTGGCTGTTCGAGCCCCTCGTGACCTTCGAGCTGGAAGCCGTTATCACCGCGACACCGATCTGCGTGACGGAGACGACTACCGTCGAATTCAGCGTGGATTCCCCGTTTATCGAGAGCCGCTTCTTCGATCAGGCCACCTTCTTTGGCCTGACCAACGAGAGCTACCTCTGGGATTTCGATGACGGCAACCCAACCGCCACTGGACCGATGCAATCGCATGAATACACCTTCATCGAAGGCGTTCCGTTCAATCCCTCGGTCACCGCCACCCTGAACGGCTGGACGAGTATCTGCGAGGTGATCGCTAACAAGCCGCTCAGCCTGCCAGACTGTGATCTGGTCTTCTTTGACCGGTTCGAGTGAGGCCGCTTCCCCATTCGGACCGGTGGGGTTTCTTGGTGGCAGGCAACTGGTGGCTCGCGATCGCTTCAGCCCATTGCTTCAGAATGCAATCCGTCCGGAGGCCAGCAGGCCGGCGAGCAGGCCGCCCAGGCCACTCAATCCACCACCGATCAGGCCAATCCAGCCCCACAGGCGTTGGCGGGCCTGTTGTCTGGCGGCATCGGGGTTTTGGCGACGCTCTCGAGCGTGGCGCTCGCTAAGGATCCGCGGCAGAGCGACCTTGTGCTGCCATGCCAGGGCAGAAAAGAACAGGACATAAATCAGCGCCGGTGCCCACCAGCCCGGTATCCGGGTGCTGATGGCAAACCCGGCCACGGCCAGGATGACAATCACCACGCCGATTCGCCGCTGTTTCAGCAGGGCCTGGTGCTCTCGATAATCGATTGACGATCTGATTACCGGTCTCAAGCCAAGGATCACGCCGGCCAGGCCACCAGCCAGCGCCACCAGCAGACCCAGGCTGGTACCGACCACCAGTTTTATCCCGCTCTTGCCGGCGGCAAGCAGGGTGACGGCTGCGGCGGCCGGCGGACTGGCCGCGGTCAGCAGGGAAGCAATCGTTGCAGTGAAAGCCATCCCGGGAACGCTGAGTGCAACGGCCTGGCCAAAGCGGCGTTCCACATCCTCGCGCAATTGGTTACGGGCACGCGAAAGCCGTTTGCGTACCGCCGCATCGCTCAGGCCCAGCAACGTAGCTACCTGTTGGCTGGACTGGCCTTCGCGGTAGTAGAGCGTGAGGACCTCGCGGCTTTCATCCGGCAATGATTCCATCGCTATGGCAATCAAACGATCCTGCTCGGCGCGAAGGACTTCCTCTTCGCTGCTGCTTTCACCTTGTCCAGCCTGTTCAAGGACAACACTGGCGTCTTCAGCCTGGGCCTGATCACCCGGCCTGACCCGCTGCCGACGCAGATGATCGCGTGCCTGGTTGCGGGCAATCTGACGCAGCCAGGGCAGAAAACTGTCCGGATTACGCAGATGCTTCAAGCGTTTCCAGGCAGTCAGATACGCTTCCTGGGCAATATCCTCGCTGTGCTGTATATCTCGTACCAGCGCCAGCGCCACGCTGGTCACCATGTTCTGGGTCAGCGCTACGATATCGGCAAATGCCCGGGCATCACCCCGTCTTGCGGCTGGAAGATGTTGTGCCACGAGTTGACCGACATTATTCATGGTCAACCTCGTCGAGCAGTGCCAGCACCTGGCTGGCAACAAAGTCGGGGTCATCGAGTTGAACGAAGTGGCGCCCCCGGTTCGCGACTACATGACGAATGTCCGCCACGCTCTCGACCTGTCGCGCGAACGACTCGCGCCCGGCTTCGGAGGCTCCTGAGTCGGCCGCCTGGATCAACAACACAGGAGCCTGTATCGCCGACAGCAGCGGACGAACATCCGTGGTCAGCAACTCGGCCATGGCCCGTCCCACGGATGCCGGATCTGTCTCCCTGCTGGCTTCGACCACCCGCTCGATATCGTCCGAATCGGTGATCATGCTCTGCAGGGCCATGCGATTCTGGGATGCGTACTGCTCGGCACTCAGGCTGGCCATGAAACCTGCCATTTGCTCGGCCTGGTCACGATTGGTTTCCGGGGTGGCCGACGCGTCGTGGAGTGCCCCCAGGTATGGCACGCCATCCACCGCCACCGCAGCCGCGATCGCTTCAGGCACCGTGGCGGCCAGCCAGAACGCCATGAAACCGCCCAGGCTGTGGCCGACAACGACCGGTTTCGCACCGGCGTGTGAATTGAGTTCTTCGGCAAGCGCGCTTCGCACTTGCGGCAGGAAATCGTCGCCGGGCAACGGTGGCTGACCGGCAAACCCGGCCAGGGTCAGAACGCGGGTCTGGTAGCCGGCCGCTCTCAACCTGGCTGCCAGATCGTCCCAGACCAGCCCCGGACTGGCCAGGCCGGGGATCAGATAAACCGGCCGTCCTTCTCCCTCGACAAGAACCTGATAGGGCAAGACGTCGCCAGCATGAGATTCTGCAGATAGCATAAGCACAAGACTACAGATCATGGTTCGAATTTTCACAGCATTGTCCTTTTTTGTTGAAGTTACTGACAAGGACGCAGCCGTTCGAATTATGTGACCAGTGAAATCGTACTCAACCCTGCCCGTCTGACTGGGACGGCACCCGGACTCTCGGAGATTCAACCTCGGTGCTGTAGCGTTTTCCCCCACTGCGCTTGGCAACGTACATGGCATCATCGGCATGCCTGACGAGCTGATCTTCATCAAGTCCATGCTCGGGATAGACCGCGATACCGACGCTGGGAGTGATCATCAGTGTCTGACCGGCCAGCGAATAGGGTTCACTCAGCAGAGCAAGTAATTTTCCAGCGACCAGAATCGCATCCTCGATGCGACCAATGTCGTCAAGCACAACAGCGAACTCGTCACCGCCCAGTCGGCCAACCGTATCGGACTCGCGCACGCATCCTCGCAAGCGATTGGCAACTTCACGCAACAGGTGATCGCCGGTAGTGTGCCCGTACTGATCGTTGACCTGCTTGAATTCGTCCATGTCAACGTAAAGCACAGCTACCAGAGTGCTGTTCCTGCGTGCACGTGCCAGCGAAATCCGGAGGCGGTCCATGAACAGTGCGCGGTTAGGCAGCTGTGTAAGTTGGTCATGCTCGGCCATATGCTTTAGACGGGCATGGGCGCGTTTGCGTTCGATCGCCGCTGCTACCTGGCTAGAGACAAATTGCAGTAGTTCCTGGTCCTGCTCGGTATATCGAAGATGGCCATCATAACTTTGCACGACCAGCGCTCCCAGGGTTTGGCTGTCGGCAATCAGGGGAACGCCCAGCCAGTCCAGCGAGTGCCGGCCGCTCTCCACGCCGATCCTGGCCAGCAGTTCACCGGCGTTATCCGGCCTTAACAGCAACGGCTGGCCCGAACGGACAACCTCCGCACTCAGCGAGCCCGATGAAAGCGGCTGCGATGGTGGAGCCTGGCCAAAGCGGTCCACAAAGTAGGGAAAGCTCAACTCATCTTCAATGGCGTCATAAAGCACAACGAAGAAGTTCCTGGCCGGCAGTAGTTCATTGATAATGGAGTGAACCCGCTTGAACAGCGCCAACAGGTCCTCGGACTCGTGCGCCGCTTCAGAAATGGCATACAGTGCTTTCTGCTTGGCTTCAGCGCGCTTGCGTTCGGTAATGTCGCGGGCTACCCCGATCCTGACCTGCTCTGCCTCAAGCCAGCGGGCCGACCACATGATGTGGGCAATGCTGCCATCCTTGCGCAGGTATCGGTTTTCATGGCCGACCATGGCAACGCCGGAATGAATGGTTTCGACCAATGCCCGGCTAGCCGCACGATCATCCGGGTGCATCATCTCGAAAGCCGTCCGGCCAATCATCTCCTCCGGCGTGAAGCCGAAAACCCGCTCACTGGCCGCACTGACCGACAGAAAGCGACCGTAGATATCGACCACGCAGACCACGTCCAGCAGCAGATCCAGCAGTTTATCCTTGGGAATATGCAGGTTTTCGTTCATGTTCCAACAGTAATGCCGAGCCAAGCGGCTCCACCAACGCGATGATCCCGTCATCATACGTCAGTTGTCATCCGAGCGGGGTTGTTGAAACAAGTCATCCAGCATGACGGAGCGATTGGGTGCCTGTCCTAAAGAGCCCGTCATAGGGTAAGATTTCCTTTGGTTTTTGGTACTTGAAGAGTTAAACCCGTGAGAAAACTCTTTTCGCTGCTCGTATACTTCAGTTGCCTTTCCATATTGCCAGGCGCTGCGTTCGCAACGGAACCTGATCAGGAGGACAATATGCAAAAAGTGTTGGGCATTGGCGGTTTGTTCTTCAGGGCCGAAGATCCCGGAGAGCTTGCCAAGTGGTATGAGGCCCATTTGGGCGTCTCACTGGTACCTACCAGCTATGAGCAGGAGCCCTGGCAGCAGGAAACAGGGCCTACCGTATTTGCTCCTTTTGGCAAGAACACCACCTATTTTGGCGACACCGAACAAGCCTGGATGATCAATTTCCGGGTAGCGGATCTTGAAGCGATGGCGGCTCAACTTCGTGCGGCTGGCATCCATGTCGGGGAGATCGAAAGCCATCCCAATGGCCACTTCGCCAGGCTTCACGATCCAGAAGGCAACCCGATTGAATTGTGGGAACCGAAGATCCCCGCTGAATCCGAACCTTGAGTCATAGACGCACTCGGCGGCGATTTTCAAGTCGTCCGGCCTGATAAACCAGCACAACCCCGGCCGCGGTGACCGCCAGGCCGACCAGGTCGGTCGTCTGCAGCGTGTCGCCTAGTGCGATCCAGGCCATCAGCATGGTGACTGGTGGTCCGAGATAAAACAGGCTGGCGACCCGGGTGGCGTCCATCCGTTCGATCAACCGCCACATCAAGGCATACGCACCCAGCGATACCGCAATACTCAACCAACCCAGCAACGCGAAAAACTCAGGCACCCAGCGCGTGGACATGCCCTCCAGCGCAAGGGCCGGTAGTACGGCGACCACTGCAGTTACGAGTGACTGGTAGAACAGCGCCTGGAACACCGGCACATGGTCGGCCGGACGCTGGACTTCGATCCAGCGTTGCAACAAGCTGGCGATGGTGAATGCGACCACTGAACCAAACGGCACCAGATACAACAGCGGCGATATCGCCTCGTCCATTCGGGCGCGGCTGACGACCGCAATAAGCACACCGGTGAAACCAATTACCAGGCCGACCCAGCCGGTGGTTGAAGTGGGTTCACCGGTTACTCGACCGGACAAGGCGCCCACTGTCATCGGCTGCAGGGCCACCACCAGGGCAACAATGCCGGCCGGGATTCCGAGTTCCAGTGAGATCATTACGCAGCTCAGCCAGACGCCGTGGGAAAACAGGCCCACCACCGAGGTCAGCCCGACCGCACGAGTTCCCGGCCAGCGCAGACGTCCGCACACTGCCAGACAGAGCATCAGCAAAACTGCCAGCAAGGCATAGCGCCACCACAGCAGGCTGAATACACCTGCATAGTCGAGCCCGAATTCCGCTCCGATGAAGCCCGAGTTCCATAGCAGAATGAAGCCGAGGACCAGAAGCGGGCTGGATTGTCGCAAGTTGGCAAGCATCAGACCACACAATCCTAACGAAAATCTGCCTGACAGGGTGGAAGAGACCGAATTGTGGTGAATCATTGCCCCGGGTAAAGATTCAAGGCCCTTCTGGGAACCTCTGAACAGGGACAAAGCCCTGCTGCCGCTAGCAGAATTGGCTATTAATGCAACTGCCTTCATGCTAATGTGAATACCCGAATGACTTTTGAAGCAATGATTGGTGTCTGAAGAACTGAAAGAATCCAGACTTCGCGCGGTAGTCGAGACGGCCGTTGACGGGGTCATTCTGATCGATGATCAGGGTAGTATCCTGATGTTCAATCCGGCTTGCGAACGGCTATTTGGATACAGTGCCGATGAGGTTCAGGGGCGCAATGTCAAATTGCTGATGCCGGCTCCCTATCGCGACGAACACGACGACTACCTGAAGAACTACCGCCAGACCGGCGAGCAGAAAATCATCGGAATCGGCCGCGAGGTCGTTGGTCAGCGCAAGGACGGCACCACTTTTCCCATGGACTTGTCGGTGGGTGAGTCGCGCGAGGACGGCGAAATAGTCTTTGTCGGCATCATTCATGATCTGACCGAGCGAACCCGGGCCGAACGTGCGCTCACAGAAAGTGCCGAGCAGCTTCGTGCCGTGGTCGAAACGGCGGTAGATGGCGTCATCCTGATCGACTCCCAGGCTCACATTCTTTTATTCAATCCGGCCTGTGAGGGTTTGTTCGGCTACAGCAGCGACGAAGTAATGGGCCAGAACGTCAAACTGCTGATGCCCTCACCTTTTCATGAAGAGCACGATAGCTACCTGAAGAACTACCGCGACAGTGGCGAGCGCAAGATCATCGGCATCGGACGCGAGGTTGTCGGACAACGCAAGGATGGCAGCACCTTCCCGATGGATCTTTCCGTTGGTGAAACGCTCAAGGACGGGGAAGCTGTGTTCGTGGGCATCATTCACGATTTGAGCGAGCGCAAACGCGCAGAGGAACAACTCGTCCAGGCTCAGAAAATGGAATCCGTGGGGCAGCTGGCCGGGGGGATCGCACACGATTTCAACAACCTGCTGACGGTGATCATCGGCAACGCCGAGTCACTGATGGAGCGACTCAAGCCCCGACCCGACCTGCACCAGATGGCCGATTCCATCCTGTCGGCTGGCCTGCGCGGTGCCGATCTGAACAGCCACCTGCTGGCGTTCAGTCGACGCCAGGTTCTGAGGCCGGCCAGAATCAATTGCGGTGAGCTGATTGCCGGCATGGAGACCATGCTGCGCCGGACGGTCCGTGAGGATATCGTCATCGAGACCCGAATCGACGAGGATCTCTTCCCGGCTTTTGCCGACGCTACGCAACTGCAAACCGCGATTCTCAACCTGGCCCTGAACGCCCGCGATGCGATGCCTGACGGGGGCAATCTCTCGATCATCGCAGATAACATCCGGGTCGACGAATCCTATCATCCCGAGGTCAAGCCGGGATCCTACGTCATGATCATGGTCAACGACGAAGGTCAGGGCATGACCTCCGAGGTCGTCGAACACGCCTTCGAACCCTTTTTCACGACCAAGGAAGTCGGTCGCGGCAGTGGCCTTGGACTATCCATGGTTTATGGCTTCGTCAAACAATCCGGAGGCCACCTGACAATTTACAGTGAACCCGGGTTGGGAACCTGTGTTCGTCTCTATCTGCCAGTCGCCGTGGGGGAAGACGGCGGGCAATCGCATCGAGTCAAGCTCGCTGACGAGCACGCGCCGCGAGGCAGTGAAACCGTTTTGGTCGCCGAAGACGATCCTTTTGTTCTCAGCCATGCACGAAGTTGCCTGGAAAGCCTGGGTTACAAGGTCTTGACTGCAACCGATGGCCATGACGCGCTCAAGCAGATCAACAAAGATGAGCAGATCGATGTACTGTTTACCGACATCGTGATGCCAGGGGGAATCAACGGCTTTGAACTGGCCGAACAGGCCATCCGGGCCCGGCCGGAACTGAAAGTACTCCCCAGTGTTGCATAATTTCGGACAGGCTTGCGGTCTAAGCAGCGCCCTTCAAGGCATCAAGAATCTGCAACATGTCTTTTTTGACTGCAGCGTTGGCACTCATTGAAAGCACAAGCCTGCCCTGGG
>Ga0208979_100651_pt1 | contig 14212 bp, 17 predicted proteins | sample HotLakConsUCCSLE_FD_184738 | JGI IMG/M metagenome (GOLD analysis project Ga0208979, IMG submission 184738) | Hypersaline microbial mat communities from Hot Lake, Washington, USA - Hot Lake Consortium UCC-SLE (SPAdes) | ecosystem: Environmental > Aquatic > Non-marine Saline and Alkaline >... | reverse complement strand
AACGTGCGGGTGGCGATGGGGGGTTAGGGGCTGAGGGAAGGGGCTGGAGTGGGGGCTGGGGGTTAGGGGCTGTGGGGGGTGGGCGCTGAATGTGAAGAAACCCAAACGGGACTTGGGCGAAAGCGGAGGGGGGACTATAGTGAAGCCTTCCGCCTAATCTGTCACGCAGGGGGATGAGGTTGAAATAATTCCCTCTAAATAAATAGTTATTTTGACCCTTATTAATAAACCCAAATGTTATTACTTTGGAAGTATTAGGGGCAAAATAGTTGTTTAGTTGGAGCGACAACCGCTGCTAGCCTTAACGACGGGTCGTGGATTAGCTCAATGTTAGGTGGCTTAGTTATTTCGGGAAATGGTGCTTCAAGGCTATCTCCAATATTCAAGTGAATCAGCCCACTACAACTAGATCTTGTAGTGGGCTGGATTGACAAGATAAATTACAGAATTTTGGTACTTGCCACCAGCAAGAGTAGTGTTTCCCGTATAGGGCCTCTAAAAAACCTGATGTTAGATTTTATACATCTTTTCTCCGTGTATTGACAGGTTTTAGAGATGAACACTTCACACCACTTAGTTCAGTGCCCAAAATGCCATTGTCCAGTAAGATTTGATCGACTGAAAAATCATCTTAAGAAAGTTCATCATGAGCAAGAATTCGCTGCCGATAGCGAAGGATCTATACAACAAAACTCTGAAGCTTCTGCAGCTTTAACAGTGGATAAAATTAAGCAGGTGGAAAGTGTAATTGGCTCCTGGCTAAAAGGACAGAAAAGCTATTCCTGCAATTCTAAAAACGTTACTATTTTGACTATCATGGCCCTTGAAAGATTCATGAAATATAGCCTTTATGAAATCAATGATATTTGTGTCAATAATTTTCCGAGAGAACTCTATGAAACAGGAACCAAGCGTCTAGAAGTCACCTATGAACAAATGATGGATCACATATATGAAACCTTAATGCCCTACAGTAAATATTACATTGACTGGATTACTGGAAATCAATACTACTTTGAGAATAATGAATCTGATGGCTATGTAAAATCGCATTCTTGCAAAAGCGTAGATCGAATGGATGGAAGCAAGTATATTGGCTATTATCGACGTGAATACCAAAATAGCCGCTTTGGTTCCTTTCCGGCACATGATGACTATAGTGAAGATTCATGGGCAGACGGTAATACGTGGGAATAGAGTTTGTTACTCATGAAAGAGATAAGTAGGCGCACCACATAACACAATAGAGTTGTTGCGAAATAGTAGAGAAATAGGACAGAACTTTCCTTCTTTCCGTTTTGACTTATGCAGCCTCTCGGTAGAAGTTCCATAGTCCCGCTGCGGTGCCCATCAACCGGTCATTGAAGTTCTTTTTACGGTTGCGGTATATCTCTGCTGCCGCTCGGTAGCGCTTTATCCCCCCGAAGGCATGTTCGACGACGACCCGTTCTCTACTGAGCATCCGGTTCTCTTCTTTCTGGCCTGGGGTTAACTCACCCCCTCTGGGTTTCTTGTGCGGAATTTCTATATTCTCGTACTCTTCTTCCAATCCTTTGAACCCCAAATCCACATGAATAGGAATGTCAATCGGGATATGTTCGATGATCACTGAGTTGTCCAGCATAGACTTATCGTGATGGGCACCATCTTTGATAGGACTCAACAGTAGAATGCGATTGTCTTGGTTGCTCATGCCTAGATGCTTGCGCGTGTGACGTTTCTTTTTTTCGGTATAAGTGCGTTGCTGGCGGGCTTTGTCTTGCGGCCGTTGAATCGGTCGCAAGACACCATCAATAATCACACGATCAACCTCTGGAAAGCGTTCTAGGAATGTGGCAATGCTTGTAATTTGACGCTCAGGTAACACCATTTCTCGACCCAGGGGCGCTTCTAATATCGGTTGTAAACGGTGCAGCCAGCGATGCGCTTGCGAGCGGTCAGAGTCAAACAGTATTCCCGCTAAATCAAAGGTTGGGTAACATTTGAAGTAAAACAGCACATAAAATTGCTTCTCTATCAATGTCTCAAGATTGGCTTTCGACCGCCACCGGGGGCTCGCCGCCGTTGGAGAGAACCGAATGAGCTTCCTCATAGACCGCCCTAAAGCTCGGCAGAAGACGCTCAAAGGCTACAAGATTCAACCCTGTCATCGCTCGCATGAGTCGATCATTTTTGAAGATGCGGTTGATATCGAGCATAGTGACAAAGATAGCTGAACGGCGAACGGCATAGGACGCTATTTTAGCCTTTTATTTCGCAACAGGTCTCTCGTTTCTGGGAATCTTTAACGAATGTTGAATTCTATTAGGAAAGAAAGATTTTCAATGTCGAAAAAGTTACGAGCAAAAAAGATTAAGGCTAACAGGCGGTTTTTGATTTTTGTTGAAAAAACAGAAGGTGAATTGATGACCGATACGGTTTGCGATAGCTCGTTTCTGGGAATCTTGAGCGAATGCAGAATCGCGCTAGCAAGGGCCTACAGGTATCCCGGTTTAGTAACGGGGGTTTATGTCTACGACTGCGAATCAAGCGCGTGGATGAATCTAAACAGTGCTATGCAAATATCTAACCCGTTAGCGCTTAAACAATCAAGCAAAGTACTAGCTACAGCGATTATGAACAAAGAGAAATAAAGAAACCGTATGGATACTGATTTCATTCACAGCTTGGACTACACCGACTCGGATATTTGCTTAGTGCTGCATGATGGCAGTTCACAGCTCTCCCTATCGTCTACAGAAGCGCTTGCCCTGTCTGAGCTGCTAGCCCAATATGCTGAGGGTAGGGTTAAAACTTGGCATATGCCTAGTAGTCTGCGGCGTAAGCTATGGTACCATTTAATGACCCCGAGAGAGGAGGAAAGCCTTGCCCCGACTAGCCCCAAAATCTCTGAAGTTGGAACCAAAAGAACGCGAGCAACTGAAACAGCTGATTAATCGTCATCAACCCCCCCCAAACAACAGGCATTGAGAGCCAGAATCATTATGCTTGCCGATGAGGGAAGAAATCATCGAGAGATTGCCCGACAGTTGAATATCAGTCGGAAGATGGCACGGTTGTGGCGAGAACGGTGGTTGGCGGGTCAGGCAAAGAGGATGAGTGTAATCGAACGATTGCAGGATGAGGAGCGCAGTGGTGCTCCTAGCAAATTTGAAACAGAACAAATATTACACCTGTTATAAGTTAGCCTGTGATGATCCTGCCGAGTATAATCGTCCGATTAGTCATTGGACAGCCCGAGAGTTGGCAGAGGAATTGGTAGAACAAGCGATTGTTGAAACGATATCGCCCCGGCATGTGGGACGATTATTGGCAGAGGCTGACCTCAAACTACATCAGTCAGGCTACTGGCTGAATCCCCCCCCAGACGCCAATTTTGAGGCCAAAGTGAGTGACATCTGTGAGACTTACTTGAGTGCAACCGAACGAGCGAGTCAAGGAGAACGCACCCTCTGTTTGGATGAGATGACAGGGATTCAAGCGCTGGAGCGCAAAGCCCCAACAGCAATTCCAAATTCCAGACTACGTACGTTCAAAAACATTGATTCCTCGTTCGTCTCAAATTATGGTCAAACCTGAAACCCCTTAACTTCGTTCCACAATGCCGAAAAATCATGTCTGTAAGTTGGAATTTGGAATTGCTGGTCTAGAGCCTTTCTGTAGCCGAATCAGACGTTGCTCTGGGCCGTGTGAATACACGCGAATCCTCTGGGGAAGACTTGATCTGCATACAATTCTCCGATTGGCCTACCAATGAGTTACAGCCGCAAAGCCTACGAATCGTCCCTTAAGGCTCATAAAAAACTAATTGCGACGAAGCTGTTAGACGGTATCGAAAAGCTCTATGAAAACAAAACATCTGAGCGGCGCTGGATTTGGGAGCTACTACAAAACGCAAAGGATGTTGCTGATCAGCCAGTTCAGATTCAAATTATTCTCAAAGCTGACTCAGTTGAATTTCAGCACAACGGCAATCCATTTTTGATGGACAATGTAACCTACCTCATTGAGCAAGTTTCTACGAAGGATCGCGTTTCAGAACTAGGTGAAGCGCTAGAGACAACCGGCAAGTTTGGAACGGGCTTTATGACCACTCACCTGCTTTCTAAGAAGGTAGAAGTTAAAGGCGTACTCGAAGATCAAGATACAGATCCCTCTATCTACAAGCGCTTCAGCCTCAGGTTAGATAGAGATGCGGCAACGCCTGACGAGATGATTGCGAAGGTTGATGAATCCTATAAGGTATTCGATGCGCTAGATAACGAGGTACTATGTCCTGGTTTAACAGGCTATGAACCCTGCAAGCACTTTGATACGTCATTCGAGTACGACCTTAACCAGAAGGGATTCCACATTGCCGAGGTAGGCATCAGGGATCTGCATAATGCGCTGAGCTATACACTAATCTTCATTCCTAAAATTGAGTCCGTTAATGTAATCGACGAGATCAAAGAAACGGAGACCAAGTACTCAGTGGTCTCAGAGGAGGGGGTTAGTTCAAACATTACAGTATCGATAATTCAGATTGAAACCGGCACGAACACAAGCTTTATCAAGATCGCATGGGTCGCGTCTCATAACCGGGCGATCACGATTGCTATCCCACTGCAAGATCGGGAGGATCAGCTTTCTGTCCAGGCGTTTAATCCAGAGACGGCTAAATTATTTTGTGACTTTCCCCTCGTAGGCTCAGAGCAATTTAGCTTCCCAGTAGTCTTTAACAGTCCGCTGTTTAATCCCAGTGAACCCCGAGATGCAGTTCTTCTAGATGAACGCGACGATGAGAAGCGTCGGTTTAATAAAACACTTTTTCAAGACTGCTTGGAACTCTACTACAGCCTATTGGACTATGCGAGCATGCACTGGAAGGATGCCTATCTACTCGCGAAATCTGCTGTGCCAGATCACATCGATCGGCGGTGGTATAAACAGAGTATTCAGCGATCACTTCGCCAGAAGGTCTTAGAAACACCGATAGTTGACACCTATCAAGGCAAGAGAATTCCGCTAGCTCAAGCCCGAATACCCTATCATTCGACATCTACGCAAGTTACAAAGCTATGGAGTCTCGCGATCGCCTTCTATGAGGATTGCCTACCAGCGGAGAACCATGTACTCGGCTGGTACGACATTATTGATACAGACTGGGAAAAGGACTTTAGCCGCAAGCTACGATACACCCTCATTGATCTCATGCAGGACATCGCTCATGAGGTGTGCCTATCACAGCTTGCTCAAAGAATCAAAAGGTCTGAAGCGGAGACATTGACTTGGCTCAATCAGGTAATTGCTTTTGCTGAGTCAGAAAACTTTGCTAAATCTGGCAGCTTACTTAATCAGTATCCGATCATCCCCAATCAATATGGGAACTTTCAGGTGCTTAGTAAGCTTTATAGAGACTTAGATATTCCAGAAGAAATCAAGTACGTCTTGAAGATATTAGGCGAAGACTGGAAGCAACAGCTCAGCCATTTGGATATTCAATGTCAATTTCCGGCGAGCCTAGATATTAAAAATGCCAGTAATGCGATTGACGAAAAGCTACGAGAGAATGCCCATAGAGATCTGAGGAAGGCAGTCTACTATCTCATTAGCTGTTATCCATCCAAAGCTGTTATAGAACAGCCTCCTTTTCAGTTCAGGACTCAAATCTGGCAATTTGCAAAAAGCCTAGATGATGCCGTTCCTGAACCGAAAGTATTAAGCGACTGGACACCGCGCCTTTGGACTGAGTGCGATACTTGGCTGCTCAAAACTTTAGTAAGCGATTTGGTCAAGATAGGAAATCTTCAGAACCTACAAACCGCTCTGAAGGAAATCGATGAAGATGAGGCTGCTGCTTGGCTAAGCGACTTTATAAGCTTCTTACATCAAAACCCTACTTGGAAGCTCTTCTATGTCGAAGAGAAAGTTTTACCCAACCAGCGAGGGCTTTTCCTCTCCAAGGATTATATCTTTTTTGATAAAGGAATTCCCAATGAGATTAAAGACGTTCTAGAAAAAATTAATATCGACTACCGAAGTGAACTATTAGACGCCCGCATTCAAGGTTTTGAAAAACATCCAAGGCAGCTCGGTGTTAGCAATGCATCAGATGAAATTAATAAACGATTGATCGATAGCAACTCGCTAGACAACCCGAAGCTGAGAGAAGTAGTCTTTTCCCTAATTAGCTACTTTACAGAGGAAGAAGATGTGGTTCGCAGAGCTATTTGGAAGTTTGCGAAAGACTTTTATGGCGATCTCATTGTTTCAGATATTCAAGTAATACCGCACTTGAGTGAGTTTAAGTGGACGCAGTGCAACCAATGGGCGTTGAAGCGCTTGTCGCTTGAAGTTGTAGCCGAGAAGACAGTGGAGCAGCTAGCAAAGTATTTGAAAGCTAGCCAGGATGAGGCCATTAAATATTTAGATAAGCTAATTTCTTTTGCCAGTCAGCAAAGTTTGCGAGCTTTCCTAGAGGTGTTAAAAATCTGGCCTAATCAGCATGGTCACTTCTGCGAGAAGAAGGCACTTAAAAAGGATGGGGGCATCGACCTAGAACTAAAGGAAATCTGCAACTATTTAACACAGCATGATTGGTGCTCTAGCCTTCTATTAAACCATCGCAACTTTACAAACACCTTGAGCCTTTTTGACTCTAAGGAGACGGAGTTTCCTGATGCCGTCGCGGCAGAGATTGACGACGCGCTCAAGTCATATAAGGGTGATCGCCAAAGCTATAATTTTGTAGAGGCGCTTAAGTTACTGTTTGATTGGTCTAAGCGTTATTCCGATCAAACTCTGAAGACGCTACTGCCCTATTTTCAGAAGAATAAGGCGCAGCTATTTTTAGATATTTTTGGAGATCAAGGCATTAATAGCTGCATCTTCGATCTCATGCAAATTGACCCCCAAAAACTAGAAGCTTTAGCGAAGCTGGCAAATGCTGCTGATATATCACAGGCGGATATTAATCGATTTGTCGATCATCATGCGGATTTCAAAACGCTAGAAGCGCTAAGGACTAAAAAATCTGAGCCTGATTCGTCTGGTGAGGTGCTTAAGCTATTGGAAGAGCTTGGATTTGAGGCAGAGTATCTGGATGCACTTTTGAGCGAGCGAGCTGCGCAATTGGAACCCGCTGCCTTGGGTTTAGAAAATCGCGTTTGTCGTATCGGCAGACGAGTACGGACTTATCCTCAAATTATCAAATTTGAAGACAGCGATGAATCCGTTGATGTTGGGCTTCGTGGCGAAGAGTTTGTCCATCACAAGCTAGTAGCCAAATTTGGTAGTGATCGCGTTCAGTGGATGAACGAAAACGGAGAGGGACGATTTCCCTATGACTTTAAGGTTCTAGAGGAGAACTTGGAAAAAGTCGCCTACTATATTGATGCTAAGTCTAGTCGTAAAGGAGAACATAGTGATGGCAATATCTTTTTCTCCATTACTAATGCTCAATGGGATTTTTTGAAGGAGTGCGACAATTACTACATTGCCAAGGTCTTTCGAGCAGTTAGCGAACGTCCAAACCTACAATTGATAAAAATAGACCTGAGAGATGAGCTTGTCTAAAGTTATGAAACAAGCCTATCGGTTATGTTCATTCTCAAGGGCGGTTGCCGTGTCTGAAAACCGGGGTTTTGCCAGGAATTATGCGATTACCCCGCGTGGTCGCATAATTTCTAGTTTCTCGGCAAGACTGGAATCTTATGACTAAGGCTGTACAAAATTTTGCGTAAGCGGACTAGAAGCTTATCAACATAGAGGAGGCCGCACCATGTCCTTCAAGAAAAGGCACCGAACCGCGTTGATAACCTGCTGAATAAACGGCTCGAAGACTGCTACAGCTCCGAAGATATTCTGGGGGAGAGCGGACTGATGAGGCAGATTAAGAAACGGCTTGCCAAACGAGCCCTTGCAGGTAAACTTAATCATCACTTCAGCAGTGAAGCGTCAGACTCAGCGTTTGCAACGAATAGCCGCCACGGCAGTTCTCAGAAGATGGATTGCCAGGAGATTTTTTAATGTAAATGCATTGCCAGCACCGACAACCTATGATGGCATGAAAGGTTGGAGGCTGTATTATCCTGCCCGGCCAAACTCCAGAAAACTGATTCTGATAGGCGCGATCGCACGGTTTCAAAAGCTCTCACCTCAACAGGCAAACACAAGCACAACTAGCAGCTAAGCGCTAGAACTACCCTTCTGCTATTCAATCGCTTCCACAAGCCCCTGCTCTATCGCAGCTTTCCATATAGCCTGCCTGATCCATGCAGAGCGTTCTTTTTGGGGTATTTCCTCAATGGCCGAATCAACATCCACAGGTAATTTGACACAGCGCGGTTTCTTCGCGAGCTGCACGCCCTTTGGGATGTCCTTAGCAGGCTGAAACCTCTTTTTTAAGAACTCTTCTGACTGAGTGGGATTGGGATTAGGCATGAATAATTCATGGACACTATTGAAATATCCTACTCTACCTATCCCAGTATACCTGTGTAAAGAAGGATAAACACCTTTACTTTCATGGTATACCATGATATGATAGTGCGTAAGCAAAAGGGGCAGAGAACTTTCGACGGTACCTCTACCCCTATGCGAAAACCCTCGTAAGGAATTTCACAATGACCATTAGAACACAAGCCCAAGGCCTTAAGCCAGCAGCGCCCGAGGTTTCCCTGCTCGGCCAGTCCTGCGCCATCTGGCAGCTACTGAACCTGCGGCTTAGCCTGACGCACCCTGAGGCCATTGACGCCCGCTATACCCATACGGTCAAACTGCTGCTGACGAAACCAACGTTAGGCTATAGCCCAGAGGCAGAATCAGACGAACTGGTCTTGAGCCTGACGCTAAAGAGCGAGCCACTGCCCGTGCGCCAAACGCTAGAGCGCTACATAGCAGAAGAATTCCCCGGCTGGACGATGCGCCAGTGGTGGACAACAGCCGATGTCTTGGCTACAGACGAACCGTTCTAAAGCCGCAAGCTGCTGGGTAGTCCGAGCGACTGCCCAGCCTACCGATACATTCTCAATTCCACTGCAATTTCCCTGCAATTTCAAAACTAAAGGACTTTGACAAATCATGACTCAGACAACGCAAACGATGATCGCGCTCCTAGAGCGGATTGCGATCGCCCTAGAGACACCTGCTCAATCGCCCGCCCCCGAGGGCTTCTGTGGCTATGGCCAGAAGGTCTACTGCAACCTGACGAAAGGGAATGGCGAGGGCTGGTATGTCTTGGAGGACGGCAATGCGTTCACCCAGCCGCCGATCTTTCGGGGACGGGTGGTGGGCTTACGCTTTCCGGCAGTAGAGCGCAGAGGGAAGGAGGTGGTGAAGTTTCATCTGTTCATGCGAGCAGGGGGAGAAACGACAACTTTTGAGGCAGGCCGCGAGTGCTTCTTTAGCAAGACGGTGCTTGCGGCCCTGGCACTGGCCTCACCTGAGGTGCTGTCGCGCCCTCTTCAGCTAGCCACTTACGTGAAGGAGTTGCGTACAGGCGATAGGACGCTGGCTGTGGCGCTGCGGGATAGTGCAGGGAATAAGCTGTCGTGCGATTGGACGAACGATGATGACTGGCAGGCGATTGGGGGGCTGGCGTTGGAGAACGTGCGGATGGCGATGGGGGGTTAGGGGCTGAGGGGCTGGGGGCTGAGGGGGTTGGGGCTGAGGGCGTTGGTGGTAGTTGCTGCGTTAGGATGCATCAACTACTGCCCGCTACTGCCAGCTTATGCCAAATCAGGTATACTAAGTTAGTGAGCTAAGTGTATGAATGATAAACAAATTTATTGGATAGGTGCTGCGAAGGAAGAACTCTTGACTTTCCCTAGCGAAGCAAGGCGTAAGGCCGGTTTTCAACTGAGAGCTGTTCAGCGGGGGCAGAAGCCCACAGACTTTAAGTTAATGCAAGTCATTGGCAAAGGGGTTGAGGAAATTAGGATTTCGACAGGAGATGCCTATCGAATTTTCTACGTAGCTAGATTTGAGGAGGCCATTTATGTGCTTCACGCATTTCAAAAGAAAACGCAGAAGACAGCAAAGCGAGATATCGAGCTAGGGCAAAAGCGCTATCAGGAAATGGTTCAGTTCCGGCAGAAACAAGGAGAGCAGTAGAAAGATGACAGGGAAAGAATCGTTAAAGGTTGAATTAGGACGTGAAAACGTATTTGAGGATTTAGGTTTTGGCTTGGAAGAGGCGATGAATCTGAAAGTGAGAGCTGATCTGATGTTGGATTTACGTGCCTATATTCAAGCGCAGGGCTGGACTCAACAAGAGGCCGCAGAGCATTTGGGAGAAACACAGCCCAGAATTAGTAATTTGATGAGCGGTGAAGTAAGCCGATTTAGTATTGATAAGCTCATTAATCTATTGGGGAAAGTCGGTATGGAGGTGAAGATAGAGGTGCTTCCTAAAGCTGCGTAAAGCTCATATTTCACTAACATCTGCGAACGGGAGATTCAGTCGATGGCCGTTTCCCTTTGAGATAGCGCAGGGAATAAGCTGTCGTGCGATTGGACGAACGACGATGACTGGCAGACGATTGTGGGGTTGGGGCTGGGGGGTGTAATTAAAAGTGACAGTAAAACATATGAACTATCATGTCGATATTGAATCTTAGGGAGGTTACAATCAAGGCATCATCATTTGACTGGGGTAATACAGTATGTTTGTGCCAAGTAAGTCCTCTTCTGATAGTCCCTCCAACAGCTTGGAATCTCGCTTGAATGCCCATCCAGACCTCAAGGCAAAAATAGAGAGTTTGTTGTCGGTAGTGGAGAATGCTGATGGTGATCTTCAGAGTGCCCATAAGGCCGAACAGCGGGTGATAGAAGAGATTCAAAAGCTGGGGCAATCCGCCCTCCAAGGCTGGGCAACTGAACAAAATGAGAAACAAAGAGAACACTTTGTGGCGACCAATGCCCAAGCCCATCGGAGCCGAAAAAAAGAGTCTACTGGTATACCCGATTTGGTGAAATAAGGGTTGAAGAACAAACGTTTACGTTGGGGAAAAAAGGACGGTTAATTCGTCCCTTTTCGGTGAATGCCGAGGTGCATTGTCGGAGCTATTCATTGCCGTTGCAGCGGGTGATTACTGATTTTGGTGCTGATATATCCTTTGGCCGAATTCCCAGAAAACTGAAAGAGCACCATGGCATAGAGGTGCCGATCAGTTCAGCCCAAGCGATTACGCAATCTCACGCCCAAGTCATCCATGAAAGTCAAGTGCTGAGCACTGAGATTCCGAGCCAACCCGGTGTCAGCCAACTGATTGCGCAAATGGATGGAACGTTGCTGCCGATTGTTGAAACGACAGATTGTGTGACAGACGAGGGCACGCCGATTGACCGTCGCAAGACCCGTCAAGTTAGCTTCAAGGAAGCCCGGTTGGCATTAGTCCGCTCTAGTGATGAGGAACATCCCCACTTTGGGAGTACCTTTGGTGGGGTCGATGAGGCCGGTGCTCAATTACTCAATAGTGCCGTTGCCAAAGGGTTAGGGGTCAATACCCAGGTTCATGGAGTGGGCGATGGTGCCCCCTGGATTGCGCATCAAGTGGAGGCTAATTTCGGGGAGCAAGCCACCTACCTGGTTGATTTCTATCATGTCAGTGAGTATCTCGCAGCAGCCAGTCAGGTGTGTGCCCCAGAGGATGCCAAAGGCTGGCTGAAAACTCAGCAGACAAGGCTCAAACACAATCAATCGGCTCAGATATTGGCCGCACTGCACCCGTCCCTAGAACCTGTCTCTGTGGACGACAAACAGGCTCCCGTTCGCGCCGCCTATCGCTACCTGAATAACCGTCCTGATCAGCTTGACTATCAAGCTGCGCTCACTGCTGAGTTGCCCATTGGCTCAGGCGAAATTGAAAGTGCCCATCGCTATGTCATTTTGGAGAGGCTCGATATTCCGGGGGCATGGTGGACCGTGGAGAAGGCTGAGCAGCTCATGACCTTGAGAGTATTGCGAGAAAATGATGGCTGGAATGATTATTGGGAACAACAGTTGCCTACCGCTGCCTAACCCTGACTGCCACTTTTAATTACACCCCCAGACGAATGTCAGCATCTGACTCGCTGAGGTAAAAGCTGCGGGTTTTTCTTCTAGCCCCACGACCCCGATCAGTTCACCGCCCAGTTCGACATAGGCTCTTCTCGCCTTTGGAAAGCTTTGGCTAATCACCAACGAGAGTGGCTCAATGTCGCTATATTGTTCATCTTTGAAATCCTCATAGAGCACCAGTCCAGCGCCTGCTTCAGAGTTGTCTTCTAAAACGAGATGGTAACCCAAGCCAGGATGCACTGAATTAAACTCATTGTGGATGTTGAAAGTCGCCCATAAGTCGTCCCAGAGTTCTGTCACAGTGAGTGGTCGGGCCTTGAGGCCCATTGCCTCTAGCATCGCCTTAAAGGGCAGATAGCCATTGTTGAATGCATCGGCTATGAGCGACTTCAACAGCTCTACCGGCACGGTTTTCTGTTTGCCGAACGCTTTGTGATAGTAGAATTCGAGGTTGCCGAGTACCTTCTCGATGAAGTTACGCCCCGTATTGTCGAACTCGCCTAGCCGATAGGCGGCAAAAATAACCAGTGACTTACGCTGACGGCGACCTTGCTCTGTGAGCAGGCGCACATTTTTAGAGCGAGCCGCTTGAAAATACTGATGTTCAACGCTATTTGTCGTATCGATGAGCGAAGCGATAGTTTGCTGTTCAGCGGTGTCATCTGCAACAGAACGGAATCGAAATGTCAGCGTTTGTTTATCGCCGAGTCCTTTCAACGCTTGTTCAACGCGTTTTGCTAAGACCGCTGCCTCGCCTGAATAGAGCAGCGGAGCATAACCTTGGGCTTCAAAGGCATAGACAATCTCGTATTCCCATAGGCCAGTGAGCGAACTGCGGTTACGATTGATATAGCAGCCAATATTCTCGCCCTGTAGCTTAGTTTGACAGAGCGCTAAGAGGTGGCACAGGTCCTCAAAATTCTGAACCTTGAAGACCTGAGATTTCCTTCTTTTCCCAGATATAGAAGATTTAGCCGGTGAAAGATACATTTAATGCTGTTCGAGCACACTAATGACAGAGTAGCGACCGCGCGCCCAGTGGGGCGGTGGCAGCAGTGAATAGGCAAATCGGACGGGGTCTTGGCCAACGACAAACATCCAGGTCAGGCTGATGAACATCCCCATCATGATGATGGCGCCCATGCCAAGCCCGAGAAAGAGCGTCAGCGTGATGCTAGCGCCAAAGGCACCGAGCAGGACGCACAAGATTGGCATCGGCAGAAATAGAAAGCCTGGAAACCGTCCAATTGCCCGATTTACAACGAGATACAGCCCAAATTTTTGTTCTAACTAAATATTGGTAAGCCCCCGGCTTTGCCGGGGAGACTCGAAGAGGTTTGACCGTGAGCACAAAATCAAGATGTTTGATACTTGGCAATCTGCTAGAGATCGAATGTCCTAGCAATCTGAAATTTTCAATTGAACTATGGTCTCAACCGAGCAGTCGAGCTGAGAAATGCCCTTTGAGGGCTACTCTTACCGCCCCTTTGAGGGGCTAACAGATGTAAGCCTCCGGCTTTGCCGGAGGTCACTTAACTTATCTAAGAACTTATCTAAGATGAAAACAACAGGCCATCGGTGAATTCTAAGACCCCGATTAGCACAGCCATGCCGAAAAAGAGAACCAGCCCGCCGATGAGAACCTGGATGTTTTGGGCCGCGCCCCCGGCAATGACGGCAATGCCGCCAACCGCGGCCAATGCCCACATGCCAAACGTAATCGTGTTGATCAAACTGAGCGATTCTTCTGCGCCTATGTATGTGCCGATACCACTACTGGCGGCATCTTTAGCGCCATCAAATAGCGCATGAGCAGGTTGGCCGTGCGCGAGCAAAGAGATGCACAATGCAACGCAGAGTAGCCCAAACAGCGTCCTTCGGCCACCGACCGATGCAGCAAACAGATGAAACTGTTGATGAGTGTTTTTACTCGTCAAGCTAGCAACCGCAATGACGTCTACTGTGGCAGATGCCAACACTAGCGGTAGCCCTCCGGCTATGGTTACCAGGCTAGCAGTGGTGAAAAGAGAAGAGAAAAAAACGGTAGTGCATTAATGTAAAGGATAAAGAAAAACAAGCTACAGCCGTTGGCAGTGTCAAGGAGTAGAGCAGATGAAAATCGAGATGACTTGCCCAACTTGCGGCTCTCACGACATCTCTAAGAACGGT
>Ga0208979_100639_pt1 | contig 14580 bp, 16 predicted proteins | sample HotLakConsUCCSLE_FD_184738 | JGI IMG/M metagenome (GOLD analysis project Ga0208979, IMG submission 184738) | Hypersaline microbial mat communities from Hot Lake, Washington, USA - Hot Lake Consortium UCC-SLE (SPAdes) | ecosystem: Environmental > Aquatic > Non-marine Saline and Alkaline >... | reverse complement strand
GAAGTGGCGCAAACTCGACGGTCGAAACCGCCTGCCGGAGGTCATCAGCGGGGTTGAGTTCCGCGACGGTGTCCGCCAACTTCAAGCTGCCGCCTGATCATGCGTCACCAACTTCTGCGCATATCTCGAAGGGCGTGCTCGGCAGGCGCTGTGTCAGAACGGCTTTCGCACGCTCGTGATAGCGTCCGAGGATGCTCAGATCACGCAGGCGACGGTGGCGATCGATTTCCCATTCGTATTCGACAAGCTGCTGTGCGAGACGGCGCTGGTATGCCGTTGTCGGAGCGACCTCCGCCATCAAGGCGATACGGAGCTGTTCCTTGTCCGCCGGGTTTTCACCGGGCAACAGCGGGTGGCCGGCCAACTGGGGCTTGAGGGTGACGCCGGCGTCAGGCGTGTCGACCTCTTCAGTGATGGTATCGATATCGGTTGTCTTGTTCATTTCAATCTCCTTCTGAAAAAGGTTGGTCTTTGGAATGTGTTTGGCCGCTCGCCTTGGGCCGCGATCCGAACCCGGGCCAAAGCCCCAGCTCGACCTGTTCGGCGGCCTCGACGAGGCCCTGCGGCCCGTGACCGAAGAGCTCCAGCGTGATCGCCCGGTGGCTGACCGGGTACTGGCGCGCGAGGCTGCCTGCGAGATGAATCCGGACGCCGAGACTGCCGCCATCGGCCTTGATGGCGACGAGGCGCTCGAGCTCGCGCAGCGCCTCGGCACGGGACTTCGCGCGGGGCGTCAGGGCGCGTTCCATCGTCTGTTTCAGGAAAGTGGTGCGGGGTTCGTGGACCCGATAGGGCCGGGGAGAGCCAGGCATGGAAATATGCTCCTTGTCGACAAAGGTCAGACCGGAGCAGGACGCCGCCTGAAGACGGGTCCCTCTTGAAACCGACAATGTGGAGGTCGTGTCCATCACGTCACCCTTTCGTTGCCACTCCGGCCGCATCATTTGGCCACCTTGCTGGGTCAGCAGGTTGGCGAGGGCCTTGGCCCTGCTCTTGATGCTGGGACGGATGTGGGGGCAGGGCGGGAGGGTTTCAAGGAACTCTTGAACACCGAAGCAGCGTGCCCTGCCAGACTAGGACGACGTCGCGCTCTCGCCGTCGCACGGGGAGATGCCTGCCGCGGTCGTCTCCGAGGTCTCGCGTGGCCAGGCATGCGCCCATCCGATCCCGAGGATGAAAGCGAACATGGCCGTTGTCGCAGGCATCTGCAGGCTGAAATCCACCAGCGAATGCAGGGCGCCGGCAACGATGCAGGCGAAGGCGACGACGGGATAGAGGCGGTTGCGACGGCGCTTCACGGCGCCTCGGAAGATGACGACGCTCACCCAAGTCAGCGCGCCGTAGAAGGCCAGTGCCGCCGGCAAACCCATTTCCCAGAGGTTCTCGAGATAGGTGCTGTGGGCAAAGTCCCATTCCGCGCTCGCGGCCTCCAGCGGAACAAGGGGGCGGAACGTGTCATGGAAGGCGCCGAAGCCGTGGCCGAGCCACAGCCTGTCGCCGAGGTGCTCGATGATAATCGGATAGATGACGAAGCGCATGTCACTCGTCTGCTGCAGCGCCCGGGTCAGGACGTTTTCGGAGAGCACCGTGAGGAACGCCCCCAAGAGGACAGCGGCCAGCAGCCACACGATCGTCGACGAGCCGCTGTCCCGGCGCATCATGACGAAGAGGATGATCGCAGCCGCGAGGCCGGACGCGACGCCAGCACGGCTCGCTGTCAGGAGGAGCGCCGAGAGGCACAGGATGGCGCCGAAGAGAAAGATCCACGCCACCGAGAAGAAGCGTTCCAGGAACCCGCGCAGGGCGCTGCCGCGCGACCCGCTCGGCGTTTCACCGGACCGCACGAGGTGGAGGTAGAGGCCGAGGTTCGTGACCAGGCCCATGGCTGCGTAGGTCGCGTAGGAATTGCGGTTGATGAAGCTTGCAGAGACGTTGCTGCTCGCCTGGTCAAGCAGGATCGGGTTGTTGCCGGAAAGAGCGGCGTAGAGCCCGAAAAGCGCCAGCCCCGTCGACGACAGCGCGAAGAGGCCCAGGAACCGTTGTGCCCGTTTCGCATTCATCGACGCCTGTATCGCGATCCAGAAGATCATTGCGTAACTGGCGAGCCGCAAAACGCCATGTCCTCCGGAGACGGGCGTTGCCGATACAGTGGCCTCCGCCCCAGGGACCAGTGCCCAGAAGGGATGGCTCCAGGAGGAGGGCAGGGCGGGCCAGGTCTGAAGCAATCCCCACGCGAGCGCGCTCAGGTAAAGGATCGCCGGCGCCAGAAGGCGCGCGTTCGCCCAATGTCCGCCGCGCACCATGGTCAACAAGCATTGAAGCGCGAAAAGACAGATGATGGCGAAGCCGAAAAGCGTCCAATAGGCCGGAGAATTCCCTCCGTAGAGGAGCACGAAGAGCAGTGTCAGGACGAGCGTCGACCAGCCGATCAGCGCCTGGCTGATCGAGGCAAGGGGAGATCGCCGCACGGCATGTTCAACCATGATGCGCAGGCGTCCCGTCAGTCGACGTAATAGTTGCGATAGCGGCCGCGATAGGAGTTGTAGCCTTCATAGGCATAGCGCGACGCCTTGGCCTCGTTGAGCATCGTCAGGACCACTCCGGCCACCGGGGCCTTGATCGTGCGGAGCTCCTTCAGTCCCTCCATGACCGCGCCGCGGGGCGTGTTGTCCCAGCGCACCACGTAGACCACGACATCCGCGTGGGACGACAGGATGCGCGGGTCTGCCACGGCGAGCGTCGGCGGCGTGTCGAGGATCACCAGGTCGTAGGTCCGCTTCAGTTCCTCGATCATGTCGTCGAAGCGTTTGGACGACAGGATATCCGCCGCGTTCACGGTCGATCTGGGCTCCGACGGTTTGGTCATCAGGACGTGCAGACCGGACTCCTCGTCGCGATGGATCGCCTCCTCCAGCGTTGCGGTGCCCTCGATCGCCGAGAGAAGGCCGGGTCCCTCGGCCTTGGTGCCGAGAAGATCCGCGAGCGCCGGAAGGCGCAGGTCGCAGTCGACGATGATGGCCGACTTGCCCATCTGGCGGCTGGTCATGGCCACCAACGTCGCCGTGGTGGACTTGCCTTCGCGCGGGATCGAGGAGGTGAACATCACCACCTTGGGCGGTGTGTCGACGTTGGAAAACAGGATACTCGTTCGCAGGCTGCGCACGGCTTCCGCGAGACCCGATTTCGGCCTTTCGCGGAAGCGCTGCAGCACGGTCTTGCGACGCAGGCGTTTGCCGACAACGGGAATGACGCCAAGCACGGTCTCGCCCGTCATCTGCTCCAGCTGCGGGGCCGATCGGAACGTGTTGTTGAGCTTGTCCAAGAGGAAGATGATGCCGATCCCTGCAAGCGCGCCTGCGATGAGCGAAACGGCAAGCGTGCGGTTCTGCCGCTGCGTCTGAGGGTAGAAGGGCGGCTCCGCGCGCGTCAGGATCCGCGAGTCAGGCTCTTCCAGCTGCTCCTCTTGCGATGTCTCCTGCAGGCGCGACAGGAAGTTTTCGTAGAGAATGCGGCTCGCCTCCGCCTCGCGCTCGAGCTGTCGGATGGTGACGGCATCGCGCGATTGCTCCAGCGCAAGCGTTTCCAGGTCGCGGACATCCCGCTCTATGTCCGCCTCTTCCTCGCTGAGCGACTGCCATTCCAGCCGCGCCGCCTCCACGATCTGCTCTGCCTCGTCGCGCATGGTGCGCGTGGCTTCCTCGAGAAGCGTGTCGACGCGTTGGACGGCGGGATGGGTCTCGTTGACGGTTTCCAGAAGATTGGCGCGCTGGGAGAGAAGCTCGGTCCTGCGCGTGCGCACCTGATCGATCAGGGGCGACGTGCGAAACTCCGGGATTGCGCCGTATTCCGTCTCGTCCTCCAGTGCCGCGCGCAGCCGCTGGTAGGTCGCCTCTGCGGTCCGCGTCGCATTGCGGGACACCGACAGGGTGGCATTCAGCGCCTGCAATTGCTGTTGCGTGATCTCGAGGCTCTGGCCCGCCTGGAAGGATTGCGTGGCCCGCGCGCTCTCGACCGCCTCCTCCGCAACCTGAAGCCGGTCGCGCAACTCTTCCACGCGTCCGCTCAGCCAGCCTGTGGCGGCGCGCGTCGCCTCGAGCCGTGCCTCCAGCTGATCGAAAATGTATTGTTCCGCGAAGGTGTTGGCGACAGTCGCCGCGGTGCGCGGGTTTTCTGAAAGCACGCCGATTTCGATGACGCGCGAATCCGGAACCGGACGGATCGCGAGGCGGCGCAGAACGGCCTCCGTCACGATCCGACGCTCCAGCGCCGCGACCTCTTCTGGATCGGGCGGCGGACCGCCGGCGGAGGGCGGCTCCATGATGCCGAGATCCCTGAGACTGTCGCGCGCCCACTCGGGAACCGTCACGATTTCCCGGGCGCGGTCGACCAGAGTGACGGTGGGCGGACGGAGCCGGGGGTTGAATTCCGGGTTCTGGTCGAGGCTGAGCTCCTCCACCACGGCTTCGGCGAGATTGGTGGAGCGCAGGATCTCGATCTGGTCCTGGAGGCCGTTTCGCGCTGTCGGTGTGACGGGCCCGTCGCCGAGGTCGATGATCTCGCGGCCGGGCGCGTCGAACATCACCTTGGCCGTTGCGCGGTAGATCGGCACGTATTGCGTCGCGGTGAGGTAGCCGAAGGCGCCTGCAAAGAGCGTGCAGATCAGGATGATCCACTTGCCACGCCAGAGACGCGCGAAAATCGCGCGCAGGTCGATGACATCGTCATCGTCATCGGGCTGCGGTTGCCCCTGATAAGGTCCCGCCGGCTGCATGGACCCGAACTTGTTCTCTTTCACGGTGTACTCCGAAATCGGCACAGGGACCAGATCCGGGCCGTTATCGCCCATTGCCTGTGCAAAAAACAGGGGTGAGGTGTCTACGTTCCAAATTGAGCGACAGTTTCAAGCCCTTCCGGCACACTATGCCGAAAATTTGGACAATTGATACAGTTTGGCCGTTCGTCGTTGAAAAACAGACCGTGACGCGTTATCCAACACAGGTGTGATCGCAACCGGGGGCTTTCCATGCGACGTGTAATTGCCGCAGCGATGCTGCTGGGTGCCACTTCATTTTCTGCGCCAGCCCATGCGACGGATGAGTATCTGGTTCGTTTTTGCGAAGGCTTCCTTGACCGCTACGAGACCGTGCTTGCGTCTTATCGCGACAATCGTGAAGCCGGTCATCGGGTGCATCTCGCGCGGTACCACTACTACCAGCATCTTCGCAGGAAACTTCGCCGCACGGCCCAGTTCTGCGAGCATCTGGTCGACAGCCACGAAAGGCCTGTGAGCCCTACCGCTCAGGCACATACCTATTCCTACATCGCTGTTCGCCGGTAGCGGGCGGCGTTGGCGCTTTGGCGTCGCTCCTGCTTTGGCTCACTCGAACAGAAGCTCAAGGTCGTCTGGCAGCGCGCTCAGATAACCTTGATCGTACGCTTCTAGCGTCCGAACGTCCCGTGCGCTTGCGGCTTCTGCAAACTCGCTGATGGCTGCGACCGGTCCATAGAAATCCTCCATGAAGGACACCAGCCCGACGCGATCCGCGGCCTCCGCGAAGTTGAAGGGCGCCAGTTGCCACGACGTCAGCAAGGCCTGTTCGGCGCGGTCTACATCGTCTCTCAGAAGCGCCGCCCATGCGATGCTGGTCCATGCGCCCGCGCGACCGGGTGAATAGGTCAGGCTGTCCTCCAGCAGGTCAATGGAGCGCTGCATCTGGCGGTCGAAAACCTCCAGTTCGGGAAGGGATTCGTTTCCCAGCAGGAGCGACGCCGTATCCGCCTGCAGATAGCCGTAGCCGAGCTGGTAGAGGTAATCGCTGACCACGTAATGCGTCTCGCCCTGTGCAAGGCGCCAGTCGCCAAGAACGCTTTCCTCCCGCAAACCCGGCGAAAACGCAGGTGCATTCCGAGCGACCTGCGCGAAAGACACGACAGCCAGTCCAAGAAGGGTCGCCAAGGGCAGAGCGACCAAAATCAATCGGCTTATCATCGACCGCTCCCCTAATTCCTAACCGAGACGAACCCCACGCCGTCGTCCAGACGAACCGCCGTCAATCGGCCACTGTAATAGGCACCCGTATCCACGCAGATCCGACCCGGCCGGTCCGCGGGGTCCATGTCGTCATAATGGCCATGCACGACCAGTTTTCCGGGCGCCGGCCAGTCCGGATCCGACGATGTGTCGCCCCAGAGCATCGCGTGGTGGTTGCCCAAGGCATCGCCGTCACCTTTGCCAACACCGGCATGGGTGAACACGGCCTCGCCGCTTTGCGCCATGAGCGGAAGGCTGCGCAGGAATTCGAGGTGCTCTCCCATCGCTTCGACCAATCCGTCGCGGATGGCGACAAGATCGAGATCGGTCAGGTCGCGCCTCGGCAGCTGCACGCCATAGGAGGCCAGCGTCTGCTGCGCTCCGAAGTCGAGCCATGCCCTGTTCCGACTGGGCGCGCGCACGAAATCCAGAAGCGCCGCCTCGTGATTGCCGCGGAGCGCCGCGATATCGAGATGCACGCCGCTGACAAGTTTCATGAGCGTTTCGAGCACGTCGCGCGATTGATCCCCGCGATCAATGTAGTCGCCCAGAAAAACGATCTTCAGGCGCCGGCCATCGCGCCGGTCCTCGAAATCCTCGACAATCCGCTTCAGCATCGCGCGCAGAAGGTCATAGCGCCCATGCAAGTCGCCGACGGCATAAACCCGGTGCATCGGGTTTACCGTCGGGCGGGGCTGATTTCCCTGCCATAGCGCTTGTCCAAGACGAAATGTCATTGCGACTGCGTATCACGCGTCCCATGCCTGCGCCACGCATGGCGACGCTCTTTCGTTCGATTTGCTGTGTTGCCCGGCTTCAACAGGTTGTGGGTTAACCATTTCTACGGCTTGCGCAAAAAGCGGGCAGGCGACACAAGAAAAGAAAACCAACGAGGCAGCCTCGGTGATCCGGAAAACAGTCCTTGGTGTATGCGTCTTCGCTCTGTCCGCCTGTGCAAACAGTGGCCCAAGCGTGCAGTCCATCGTGGGCTCCGCCGCAGGTACGGTGGTGTCCAGGGCCGATACGACACCTTATATCGTGGTCGATGTGAACGAAAGCATCGGGACGGTGGTTTCGCAATCGCTTGACGTGGCGCCTCAATTCTTCGGGGATACGCAAGGCAACCCTGTCATTATCGGTGTTGGCGACACGGTGCAGGTCAGTATCATAAGCGCAAGCGAGAACGGTTTTCTGGATTTCACGACGGCCCAGATCTCTCCGATTTCCACCACCAGCCTGCCGCCGCAGACCGTGCGCGAAACCGGCATGATCAATATCCCGCCGATCGGGCGCCTTCGCGCCGCGGGGCAATCGATCCAGAGCTTCGAGGCGCTGCTGGAGCGGCGGCTTGGCGAGGTGCTGATCGAACCCTCCGTGATCGTGGAATTGATCGACCGGCAAAGCGCGCGCGTGAATGTCGTTGGAGCGGCGGGCGGCGGAGCCGTGCCGTTGACCGAAGTCAACACGCGACTGATAGATGTCATTTCTGCAAGCGGCGGCGTCGGCGGTCGGACCGAAGACCTGATCGTTCGTTTGAGCCGACGCGGCACCACTCGGACAGTGCCGCTGCAAACCCTGTACGAAAACCCTCGCTTCAACGTCATCATGCAACCCGGTGACGTCGTTGCAATCGAGGCGGCGGATCGCAAGTTCACGGTGCTTGGCGCCGGCGGCAGTCAGACGCTCCGCTTCGACGAGCAGGAGGTGTCGCTTGCCGAGGCGCTGTCACTCGCGGGCGGCCTTCAAAGCGGCGGGACGCACCAGACGGGCGTGTTCATCTACCGGCGCGTGCCGAGAGACGTGCTCGCCTCGGTTGGCGCTGACGTCACGCACATCCCGGGCTACGAGGTTCCCACCGTCTTCCGGTTCGACTTTACCGATCCGACGGTGTTGTTTACGGCGAATGCATTCAACGTCGCTGATGGGGACATCCTCTACATCGCGGACAGCGCGAATACGGCCATCAGCAATGTGCTGTCCGTCGTCACGTCGTTCCTGCCTGCCCCGATCGAGTTCACGCGCCGCGAGATCTTCGACGACTGAGGGCTGAGCCCTCTCCCTGCCTCGAACGATTCGGATCAGACCCCGTTTGATGTGAGTGTCCTATCAATCTGATCGGAGCACTCTATTGTCAGTGCCTATCAATTGGGCACGCCTTCAAAAATGTGGCGGCTTTTGGGCATACGTGCGCTGGAAACGGACTGTTTCGCTCTTGCAGAAGAACTTGTCACAATTGCACTGTAGGTACTGAGCTATCCAAAGAGGTAGTGTGATTTGTGCGTTTGATAGTGAGTTCTGTGCGTTTGGTTGTTCGAATTGTCGATCGTGATTTAAACGGAAAGCGGCGGGTATAACGGCGGGTACGAGGGAATAGTACATGTCTTTACAAGAAGTTGACCTCCGTTCGTTCGAGCGGGCGCGGGTCGAGAGTGCGGAGGGGTCCGAGGTTGCCGACTGGCCGCTGCGCGTACGCATTTTCAAGCGGGTCGTCGACATCCAGTTCTCGCTCGTCGCATTGCCCATCATGGCCGTCGTGGCGCTGGCGCTTCTGATCCTTAACCCTTTCTTCAATCCCGGCCCGGTCTTCTTCCGACAGGATCGCATGGGGCAGGGCGGTGTTCCCTTCCGCATCTGGAAGTTCCGGACCATGGCGCCCTGCGACATATCCAGGCGTGGCCATGACGACGCTCTCGAGGAGCACCGTATCAACCGGCTTGGCGCCATTCTGCGGAAATCCCGTCTCGATGAGCTGCCCAACTTCATCAACGTCCTCCGCGGCGAAATGAGCCTGATCGGCCCCCGGCCGGACATGCTGGAGCATGCAATCGCCTACTCCGCCACGATCCCGCGCTATCACGAGCGCTTCCGCGTAAAGCCCGGCATCACCGGTCTGGCGCAGGTCCGCTATGGCTACGCCGATCACGAGAGGGCCGTTCGCAGGAAGGCGCAGAACGACTACATCTATGTCGAGCGCTACACCATGGGGATGGACCTCCACATCATCCGCCGCACGATCGCGGTGATGGCGACGGGCTTCGGGGCGAAGTAATCCATGGATGGAAGCTTTGCGCATGACGGGCAGCGTCTGCCGGCGTCGGCAGCGCCCCAAGATCTGGACGACTGGTACCTCGCGCGGCTGAAGCCGGGCGGTCTGCGCCGCGCGCAGGACAACCTCGCGCGCCAGGAGGTGAGTTTCTACTGCCCGATGCGGAAACGAACCCAGCGGGAAAGAGGACGGCTTGTCACCGCGTCGCGACCTCTGTTCCCGGGCTATCTCTTCATCCAGGTTCCAGAGGGCACGGTGAGTTGGCGGAGCATCAATGCGACCTATGGCGTGTCCCAGGTCGTCTGCCTCGAGCCCGGCCGTCCGTCGCGCGTGCCGAAGGGCATCATGGCGGCCCTTCTTGCCGGTGACGCCGACGGTGCGGAGAGTGACAGCACAGCCCTTTTCGAGCCTGGCGAGGATGTCCGCATCATCATCGGGCCTTTTGCAGACCTTGTCGCAAAGGTCGAGGCCGTGCCCGAAAAAGACCGGATTTTCGTTCTACTCGACATGATGGGGCGGACGGTCCGCGCCCAGCTCAGCGGCGCGGATCTCGAGCGTCTCTGATCGCAACGGGATTGTTTCCAGCTTATTCATTGACAGGGCTTTGAATTCAGCTTTGTTGTTCAAAGTTGAACGCCATGCTTCGACGTCACGACATTGTTGTCCCATTGGCCCGGTGCTCCTCAAGCGAGCTTCGGTGCGGTAGCCATTCTTCAGGACTGGTTCTGAGCCCGGAGACAAGGTGCGCGTGACCGAGACTGTGGCGCGCACTCCGTAGGCGGTAGAAGCCGCTGAGGTAACTCACGGGTTCTCCGATGTGGAAATCGATCTGCAATTCGCGGCCATTCTTCGAAATTGCGATGATCGCATCCTTCCCGTCCTCGAAGACGAGGATCTGGCGCGCTTCCTCCGCCGCATCGACTTCCACGGCATCGCGTGCATCATGAGCGACCGCCTGCCTGCGGAGGCCAATCTTCCCGACGCGCTTCGGGCGGAACTTCGTGAGCGCGTCGTCAGAGCAGAGATGTGGGAGCTGGAACACCGCGCCACCCTGGCCACGGCCCTTTCGACTCTGGACGCTGCAGGGATTACTCCGCTGCTCCTAAAGGGGACCGCCGTCGCCTATCGCCACTATGAGCGGCCCGCGCAGAGGATGCGGGGCGACACCGACATTCTGGTGGCGAGAACGGATTTCGAGCGCGCGATCGAGGTATTGGTCAATACCGGCGGCCAGGCCTCTGCAATGGCAGCTGGCCCGGTCGCAGGCTGTGCCCGGCATGTCCTGTTCGAAGGGACCACGGGTACGGTCCACGAAATTGATGTGCACCACGATCTCAACGGGCATGCTGCTCTGCGCGGCCTTTTCGACTTCGAAGCCCTTGCTGCTCAGGCTGTGCAGTTGCCAGGGATAGCGCCGACAGCCCGCGCGCCCTCAGACATCGATACCCTGCTCATCGCCGTGATGCACCGCCTCAAACACCGCCAGTCTGCCTACTATGTGAATGGTACACTATATCTCAGCGCCGATCGCCTCATCTGGTTGATGGACATACACTGTCTTGCCGAAAGCCTGGGCCGCGAGGACTGGGAGCAGGTCGTAGACCGGGCCCGTACCAAGGGTCTCACAGGCGCGCTTCTCGCAGGTCTCGAAGCAGCGTGCGAGGTTCTTGGAGCCCAAGTTCCGGAGCGCGTTCTGGAACGACTTGCCGGGGCGGATGCTGGTCGGCCCTCCCGTTTCCTCGAGGCTGGTGTTCTGGGGCAAATGCTGATGGACCTCCGAGCGATGCAAAGTATGAGAGACCGGATCAGATTTCTGAGCGAGCTGGCCTTCCCGCCGGCAGATCACATGCGCTCGGCTTTCGGTCACGTCCGCCCGAATTGGCTGCCCTGGCTATACCTCTATCGCGCGGGACGCGGCACGCGGGTCCTCTGGAGTGGGGATTGGGGGGGAGCACGGTGACATTCGCATCGCTCCTGAGCTACGCACAGCCCTACCGTGCCAGGCTCGCTCTGTGCGTGCTCCTGATGGTGGGGCAGTCGGCGGCGCTGCTCGCGATGCCCTGGCTCATTGGCTATCTTTCAGAGGCTTTCATCTTCGATGTCGACCTCGAGATCGGCTGGATTGCGGCGGCACTCATTTTCCTCTTTGCATTGCAAGCCGTGTTCCAGGTCGCGCGCAGCTTCATGCTTACCGGTGTTGCGCAAAACATCATCGCCGACCTCCGGAAATCCGTCTACGCTCACGTCCAGGATCTGCCTATGGGCTTCCACCTGCAGCGTCAGCGCGGCGACCTGATCTCGGTGGTTACCTACGAGACTGAACGGCTCAGCAACTTCCTCACCGGACCAGCCCTCTCGGTTGCCCCGCAGCTCATCACGCTGGTGGGTGCCATGGTGCTGATGGTCTCACTCGATGCGGCGCTCGCCATCCCGATCGCGCTCGCGATCCCGTTGGGCGTGCTCTTCGCAAAGCTCTTCGGGCGCTCGTTCCGGGACGTCGCCCGGGAGTGGCGCGAGGCTTATGTCCAGCTTGTCAGTACAGTGGAGAGCAATCTCGCCATCCTGCCCGCGATCAAGTCTTTCGTACGCGAGCCGGAAAGCGTTGCGATCTACGACGGCCACGTCGACAGGCTCCGCAGTCTATCGATCCTGATGGCGCGGCGACAGGCGCTGCTGTCTCCGATCGTGCTCTTCGTCGCGGCGACGGCGGTCGTGTTGCTGTTGTGGGCCAGTAAGTCCCGCGTCGACGCGGGCGCGATCAACACACGTGAATTTATCTCATTTCTGCTCTATGCGGCGCTTCTTACGAGACCGGTCTCGGGCCTCGCCAACCTCTGGGGGCAGTACCAGACAGCGGTAGGCTCGCTCGAACGCCTCGACGGCATCCTCCGGCTCGAGCGCGAGCGCTTCGAAGATGGGGCTCTCCTCCCCCAGGTCGCTGGCGACATTGTCTTCCAGGATGTCTCTTTCGCGCACGTCGCTCGAGAGCCGGTTCTGCGCCACTTCAATCTGCACATCCCCGCAGGACAGACCGTCGCCCTCACAGGCGAGAACGGCGCTGGAAAGACCACCGTCGTCGAGCTGCTGATGCGTTTCCATGCGCCTGATGCGGGGCGCATTCTGCTCGACGGACAGGACATCGCAGAGCTGCAGCTCCGGACGTTGCGATCCGCTATCGGACTTGTGCCGCAGCGCGCTCACCTTTTCGACGGTACCGTACGAGACAACATCCTCTTCGGGAAACCCGGTGCCAGCGAGGCAGAGCTCATACATGCCGCAGAGCAGGCTCAGGCCGCCGGCTTCATCGGCGCTCTTCCCGACGGCTATGATACATTCATAGGCGACAAGGGTGTGAAACTCTCCGGGGGTGAGCGCCAGCGCATCGGGCTCGCGCGCGCGCTGATCAAGGATCCGCCGATCCTGGTGCTCGACGAACCAACCGCCATGTTCGACCCCGATGGCGAGGCAGCGTTCGTCTCCTCGGTCCATGAGACGCTCGCGTCGCGCACCGTCATCCTGATCACGCACCGCCCTGCCAGCCTCGCGCTTGTAGACCGCGTGATCGTTCTCGGGAAAGGTGGCGTGCTTTCGGACACCCGCACTGACCGGCAGTCGACGTCTGTCGCTTCGGCAGCAGGGACGAGAACATGAGCGGTATTGCGGGCATCGTCGATTTTGCTGGACGTCCGGTAAATACTCAAGAGCTGCGGTCAATGCTCGACATCATGGAATACCGTGGCCCTGACGGGCGCGGGGAATGGCATGACGAGATCGTCGCGCTTGGGCAGTGTATGTTCCACACGACACCGGAGGCCCGGGAGGCGCGCCTTCCGCTCGCGAGCGCCGATGGCGACCAGGTGCTCGTCATGGACGGCCGGATCGACAACTGGGAGGAGCTGCGGGACCGGGTAACTGCAACAGGCGTTACCCTCCGTACGCGCGCGGACGAGGAGCTTGTCCTGACGGCCTACGGGCTCTGGGGCGAAGACTGTGTCCAGCATCTCGACGGCGATTTCGCGGCTGTTAAACATGTGGGGTACATAATGTCTGCTACTAACAGTTCGCTTTCGCGCCGCGCCTACCAGTCTCCTGGCCTTCAGTGTTTTGGCCGGATTTCTGTATTGACGCTTGGGAATGGCAGTCTTTGCGCTGATGGAAATTCCGGAAGCCAAGGCAACCAGTCCTGCGTAAATAGCCAGTAACGACCAGAAAAGGTGAGCTCGGCGCATGAGCAGGGCGCCGTGCGACCTTCAACGCGCGCATTAACGAAAATATTGTGGCCGCATCGCCGCAAATAACCTGCCTTTCTTTCTTGCAGGAAGGTCACGAGGTAGAGGGGGCGCCGGGGTTCCGCTCAAGCGAGCAAGAGGTGCTTGTCTCTGCTTGGGAGCGCGCTGACGGCAGCGTGTGGGGTGAAGTGTTCCGAAACACGGAAAGTTACCGCATCCTACTTTCCAGCCTTTGCGAGTTCACATTTGATCTCTCAGGAAATGATCCTCGATGTACGCTCTTCGACGGAACAAGCGAAAGTGATGCGCGTCATCTCTTCAGCGTCAACATCGTTCCGCTGATCCTTGGGCTTCAGGGCATCAGCGTTTTCCACGCTAGTTGTGTTCGTTTCGACGATGTCGGAGCCGTGTTCATGGGAGCTTCGGGTCGAGGCAAGTCTACCCTTACCGCAAGCTTTGGCTTGAGGGGATATCCGTTTCTTGCGGATGATGTGCTTGTCGTCGAACCTGGCACACCACCTGTCGCGCGCGCTGACAACAACGCGATCAGGCTGTGGGAAAGCAGTGTTGAGGGTCTCTTCCCCAACGGCCATCACACTGAACGCTATGCAACTTACTCGCAAAAGAGACGCGTTTCCGGTGATGCAGTGCTCAAGCATGCGCCTGGTACGACGCCATTGGCGGCTGCCTTTGTTCTTGGTGAAGAAGCCGCGGACGGTGCCGTTCGTGTTCAACCCCTCGATGGGGCCGCTTTGCACTGGCACTGGATGAACAACATGTTCGTGCTTGACGCAAAGCGGGATGATGTGGTGCCTCGTCTTTTCGACGCTGCAGTCCGAATTGCCTCCAGAGTGCCGACCTATGTGATCGAATATCCCCGGGAATTCGACAAGTTGCAGGAAGTCCGCCAGAGCATAATCGAAATCGTGGAGCGTGCCCGTAATGAAGATCTCGTCTGACGCCTGTTTTCAGCCCGCCGAACAAGTCATGATGCGAGAAATCAGCGGAGAGGCCGTTATTCTCGACGTGCAGGGCGGCATGTACTACGGGCTGAACGAAGTTGGCGTCGAAGTCTGGAAGGAGATTGAGAAGGGTGTGTTGGTCGCGGAGATCGAGGAGGCCATCCTGAAGGCGTTCGATGTCGATCTGCTCTGACCCCCGACACTCATCCAGCTGAAACCAGAGCCGACGTCTGACAATTGCCCGCTTGCGCGGAGGGAGCAATGGGCGAGCAGCGGAACGCTTCCGTTACGTGGAGCTGATCGCCCATTGCG
>Ga0208979_100635_pt1 | contig 14741 bp, 11 predicted proteins | sample HotLakConsUCCSLE_FD_184738 | JGI IMG/M metagenome (GOLD analysis project Ga0208979, IMG submission 184738) | Hypersaline microbial mat communities from Hot Lake, Washington, USA - Hot Lake Consortium UCC-SLE (SPAdes) | ecosystem: Environmental > Aquatic > Non-marine Saline and Alkaline >... | reverse complement strand
TGCTATAGCCTGGTTTCACTGTCCAAATTTAGGGGTTCACTTTAAGTAGCAGTCTAAAGATGATACAAATAAGTCTAGACTTGCTATTGCCTGATTTTACTGTCCAAATTTAGGGGTTCACTTCATATCGTCAGCAAATTCATCTGTGTGACCAGCAGATCGAACAAACGCTGAGTGACTTAGACTCGGACGATAGGGCAGAGCCGCCTTTGCCACCGAGACCTAAAGGTCGAAAACCGAGCCGCAATGCGCCTGAGTTTGATTTGCGCGCTCATCTCTATCGCATTAGCGGTGTCGATTTTACTCAAATTGATGGGCTCGAATCGCTGACGGTGCAAACGATTCTCTCTGAAGTCGGCCTAGACCCGACTCGCTTCGCGACCGTTAAGCACTTTGCGTCTTGGTTAGGGTTATCTCCAGGCAGTCGTATCAGTGGCGGTAAAGTCCTAAGTAGTCAGACTCGAAAGGTGGTCAACCGAGCCGCTAAGGCGTTTCGGATGGCTGCCCAGTCGTTGGCCAATAGCAAAACTGCACTGGGAGCTTTTTATCGTCGATTGCGTAGTCGGCTTGGCCCACCCAAAGCTATCACCGCCACCGCCCACAAACTAGCTCGAATTTTCTACCATCTATGGACTACTGGCGATGCCTATGTCGATATGGGCGTGGATGCTTATGAGCAGCAGTATCAACAGCGGGTGGTCAAAAATCTCAAGCGCAGAGCAAAGCAAATGGGCTTCGAGCTAGTGCCTCAACAAGCTGCTGTTGCGTAGAGTTTCTTAGAAGACGCTTCGCGAACGCTCGCTACGTAAGGTCATCAAGACTAAAGCTGTTTTCCCTAGCAAAGGGACTGTGCTCAGACAGATGTACCTGGCAATGAACAATATCTCGAAGAAATGGGGGCAACCGATCAAAAATTGGAAAGCAGCCCTCTCGCATTTTGCTATCCTGTTTCCAGAATGCTTTACCCCGTAAGTAAAAGCGCTTACACAAAATTTCAGACACTCTCGGGAGATGTCATGGGACAGATCTCTTTCATCAACGCAATTTTCGGGATCGCTGCATAGTTAGGAGATGATGGTGGAGCTATTCTATCTTCAGCCACTTTTTGCAACAGAGCCCGTAATCGAGCCATTGGGTGCCGCTCCGTTCATTGGATTGTTTGCCGCAATCTCGACAGCGATACCGCTGCATGAGAATACCGTCTGAGCGCGGCTCACGCCCGTTTTTACTAATCTGTTGGCTCTAACAGTGAGAACAATCCATCACATGATCCCGTTGCACTAACAGTATCCTAGATCTCATCGGTTAGCAGACCAGCGTCGTCGCACTGATACCATCGTTTTTCTAAATTGAGCTGATATTTTCAGCAATGTCTGCTTGAGGTTTCAGGGCAGAGCAGTATCAGAGGTTTAATATCTGGCACACGAAAGGGAAAGTCTAAGATTTCCACATTATCAGTTATTAATTCCTCCCCTTCCTTTAGCCAAGTTTGAATAATTAGGGCTGACATAAAAGCACTATCAGAAGCCTCAGCACGTTTCAAAGACGGTTTCATAAGAGAATTGAGAAGATGGATGATTTCGTAATCTTGCCGCAACCGGGGAGGATTTTCAAAATCAACTCCAACAATGATGGCACGAATAGAACCACTACTTTCCGTTACACGGTCGGTGATACTGAATAATATAAGTGGATTAGGCAGAAGGCTGTTTGGCAGCAGCGCAACAGAGGCTTCAATCGTCCTGGCTTGCTCTAGAGCACACTTTAATAATGGACTACCAACTCCAAGGATTTTCTGATCGGCATCAGGGCCAACAAAATTTCGGTCAAACATAAGGCCACTATAGTTGGCCTGGATGCCGATACCAGACCAAGCTTCTGGAGTGCGAAAAGCTAAGCCTTCCTCCGATATTTTTACCTGACGATGATTAAAAGTTAGTATTCCTGTAAAGAAAGGCTGCAAGGCTGGCAAATCTATGTTGAGCAATTGACTAGCAATATCGTGGTAGTCAAAACTTGCACAGTGACCTACCAGTCCTCGTACTGTATTTAAAGCATCTTGGCCACCAAAGCGTTTCGTTTTTGTATCAAACCAAGAACTTAGTGTTTCTTTTGGTACAGTCGCAGCTTGGGAAAAGATTTCTGTCCAAATAGAGGGAGAAGCCATACCAAGAACCATGGGAAAGAGGTCCTCACTTTCTTCCATAACCCCGCTAAGAGCCATTTGAATGCGCTGCATCTTCTCTTCAAGCTTGGCCCAAATATCAGCCTCTATTGTGTCAGGATTGCGTAGGGTTATGACTTCAACTGCTTGAGTTTGTCCATAACGGTAGAGCCTGCCAGCTCTCTGATGAAGGCGCATTGGATTCCAGGGAATATCAACATGGATAAGGGTGTAGCAACTCTGTTGTAAATCGACTCCCTCACCAGCAGCTTCTGTAGAAACCAAAAATCTGGCTTTACCAGAATTAAAGAGATTTACGGCTCTCTCCCGAGGGCATCGTAAAGTTTCTCCATTGATATTTCGAGCTTCGCTATCGCCGTTGATGAAAGTGACGGCTTTTTCTCCATAACGTTGGATGAGAGCAGTCATTAGGAGGGACTGAGTTGCCTTATACTCTGTGAAAAATAGAACGGATCTGTCAGCAAAACGATTATCTAGCAAATCTAAAATCCGCTGAATACGGGTTTCTTCTGTCACAGAATCTGCAAGGCTGACAAGTGCTTCTAAGTACTCTTCTTCGTTCTCGGTTAGAGAAAGTCTAAAGGAAAGCTCGACAATCCGTTCGTCTAAGGCCGCAATCTCATCTTCCGAACAATCGGCTGTATACTCTTGATCTAGAAGGGCTTTAATTTGTTGACGTACAGATTGTAATTTGCCCAGTTCCTCACGGCGGGATCGCAAATTTTGCAGCCGATTTCGCAGGGCTGATCGAATAGCTGCCACTGAACTAGATGCTAGCTTTTGAAGCGATGTAAGCACTAAGTTGACAGCCCTACCTTCAAAGCCGCCAAGGGAGGAAGAGTAGGCTAATCCAGCTAGAATAAACTGAGTGAGGGTGTTATAAAACTCCGTCTCAGCGGACGAATAGTGATAGGTAACAACTTCAGTACTAACCCCATAAAACAGTAGTTGCCCTGTCAGATCAGTCACATTCTGCTTATTATTGCGAATCATTATGTCGCGTAGAGCTGGCAAGTAGGTTTCTAGAGGTTCTTTTTCATCGTCAATAAGATCGGGGCGGAGGAGTTTGAGTAATGATAGAAAGCCATAATCTTTTCCCCGGTGGGGAGTACCAGTAAAAAAGAGAATGGATTTAACTTTTTGGCGCTCGCTTAGTTTTTGCAGGAGACGAAAACTAAGGGTTGTACCAGTAGCCTGATCGGCATTGAGGTGGTGAGCTTCATCAACAATGATTAGATCCCACTCTGGTGAAGAAAGCAATCGATCATGGCGACCCCGCCGATCATCTCGCAGGGTTTGCAGGGAGGCTACTACTTGGTTATGGGTCTCCCAAAAACCACTGCGGGGTGTATCAGCTTCTGCGGTATAAGGGGTGAATCGCAGGTCAAACATCTCTCGTAGTCGAAGTACCCACTGCTCGACTAAAGACGCTGGAGCCAGAATTAAGACCCGCTGTACAACTCTCCGGGAAATAAGTGGCCATAGGATCAACCCAGCTTCGACGGTTTTTCCTAGCCCAACATCGTCGGCAATAAGCCACCGAAAAGGCCAACGCTCTAAAACTTTGCGGCAAACCCAGAGTTGGTGGGGTAGAAGCTTCACCCTAGAACGGGAAAAGACACTCCAGCGGTCGTTGAGGGAATCAATGGTAGCTGCTAACCCCCGTAAAACAACCGGGAGCGGCGCTTGCCAGGTGCCAGATTCGATAGTTTGTAACAAAGAGGTAATGGGACTAAGACAGTCTTTCTCACACTCCTCGATCCCATTATCAAACCGCACAACGGCCGTCATACCTCGGTCCAGGATGATCTCCCCCAAACCAAAAATAGGATGGTTGACGTAGTTACCAGATTGCAAATTCATATCAGTGCATATATAAACGTGGAATTACTCTACCGTTGGCAAGTGTTACGAAATCTCCGGGAGTAGATGAAGAGGGTATCCAATTAGATATGTCCCCTGAATCATCTTCGGGTTCATGAGGCACTCTCAAACCTTCAAGCAACTGCCGTTTTTCATCAGAATCATGCAACATGAGGAACGGCAGATCAAAGTCATTTAGGAATGTAGCCTTATCTTTATCTAGATGTGAAACGAGGAAACAATGCATATAACTAGATAGTTCAAGCGCTTCTTCGTCTTTACCTACTCGTACCCCCTCACAGCCTATAGAGAATAGTAGGGCTCTAACTCGTCGAACTGGTACGTAAGAATAAGACCTTAAACCAGCTTGAGTAAGTATCCCTGACCTCATTAATTCACGGATAACAAAGGTTGTACCGATACCCAAAATGCTCTTCAACGGAGGAGCGTCTTGTCCAAACCCTGAACCCTGAAATGCTTTATTTGATTGGGGGTTAAAGAGTGAACTTACAGATGGCATTTGCTTATTGGCGACCAGGAAGTTGTCGCGATACACTTGCCACCATCTGGATAAAGCATAGAAAGTGGGGTAGTAACGCACCCACTGATAATATTTGAGGCGATCGCCTACTTGAGGTTTCGCAAAGTAATCGTGGAGCAGCTTAAGCCATTCGGACTCATTCACTGTACCTGATGCCATAACGTCCAACCAACCCCACTCTTGGCAGTGTCGTATGAACTCTCGATGCTGCTCAGGCTGAGTTCTGCCCATAGTATGCAAGGCCCCTAGCATAAACAATACAAGCCAACGCTGAGGGTCATTGCTTGAATTAGCTCTGTCTGTAGTAAACTTTAGCTCAGGATAGGGATAGAGTGAGTCTTCATAACTGGAAATGAGACAGTCTTTGTTTTCTGTCCACCATTGGAAAATTCGTTCTAATACTTCACCAGGAGAGGGACGATTTACTGTGGAATCCTGACCTGTTTCTTCCGCCAGCCATTGGGTTGGCTTATCGGATGGAGCTGAGTCTCTAATCAGTCCCAAATCATAGAGCAAAGCATCGAATAGGAATGAAGCGACACCAAAGTCTTCTTTTGCTGAAAACCGTTTGCTTAGGAGGTTGGCTAACCAGCTATTGGACATACGAGGCTTGATCCAACGTTTTACGGCATCGCGATTCTGGCCTTCGATCAAGTATTGAATACAGTGCCTGTACTTGTTGGGCTCAGCCTGGAGTATCCACTTGCCCTGATTCTCTGGAGTAATCTGAAACTCGCCACGGCATACGTAGAATAAAGTCAAAGAACCATATTCATACTCCTCAGCTAATAGTGCTGACTGAGGTGCAAACTTGGCAATTAGCTCCTCATCGGTGTTTTGAGCGGCACTTGCAGTAACTAACAAGTCTCTGGCTTGGTACCATTGGCCATCCCGTGCCTGAAACCTAGCCTTATGTAAAAATTCCTCAATATTCTGACGCTCTGAACTATCTAGGGACTGTACGAAGTTAGGAGTAATAAGTCCCTCAATGACATGTGAGACTTCCGGAGAAACTTGGTCAGAGATCTGCCACTGAAGACACTTAAGTAAATTCAGATTTTCAACTGATAGGTCAATTAGCGACCTCAAAGACTTAGCAACTGCTGGAGAAATAATCTCTCCCGGAAAAATATGGTACTGGTCTTGATTGAGCACAGGCCAGTTCAGCACCTGTAGGAGATCGCCAGCATTTTTACTGAGTGCACCACTAACCGACCACTTGACTTTAGATATGCGGGTCAAGCAGTTGAAATCACCAGCCTGTTCTGATAAGCCGGTTGGCAATGTATCATACTGACGATAAAGCAGTTCCAGTCCACGGCCAGGAGCCCAAAACATACTTTTCAGTAGTTCAATGCCTTTATCGATTGAAGATTGATTTGCGAGATGCTTGCCGAAGATTTCCCAAAGGCTAGACCAAAAAGTCAATCGTGTTACGTTGGCTCTAAGTTTGAGAGATTGACAGAGTTGTTCATTACTTAGTTGGGAAAGATTAATGAGCATTTGACCAAACTCACGACCGGTTTCTTCTGCCAAGGCTTCGTTGTAGGCTTTACCACCGCCATGTAGGTCGAGTTGCGATCGCCCGATATCTGGATGGAATGGAGCGTTAACGGTAAAGCCTACCTTTAGAGCCATCCGGGTAGGAGTCGTGACCCAAAACGTCGGGTAGTTCTCTGGTAGTAATACACAACCCTCGGGACTTAGCTTAATAAAGCAACGTCTTTCCGGTTTGCCGAGTAACAGAGCCTTGAGAGATCGCCCACTACCAGACTCCCGGCTACTACCAAAATATACCTCTGGGACATTTGGAATAGGCTCTTCCACCCAGCTCCAAATTTGTTTTTTGGATTTAATGCGGACTTCTATCTGCTTGAGCCAGCGTGAGAAAGCACCTTGTAAGGGGGCATACTCTGCAAATCGTTCGACTACAGGTCTAGCTTCTTGCTCACGCACGTTCAACTTGATTAACGTGCCGACATGACCATTGCTTTTGGCCTCACCAAAATCGCGCTCACTTATATCAGCATCACTTGGATAGATACCACCAATCACATCAAAGCCAAGTCGATCGCTAATTACTCTCGGCCTAGCCGTCAATAAAAATACACTCTTAAAGCCAAGTCCAAATTTACCAGTGACTCCTTCAGACTTATCTGAGAAGTTGAGTAACAGCATCTTAATCAAATCTTCTGAATATCCTTTATCACTCCGATCTTCACCATTGTATTGATATTGGTTAATCGAACGGCCTTGATGAAAAACTCTCAGAGTATTGTTGTTAAACTTGATTGAGAAGCTCGGAGAAACATGTGGATGTCCCATTTCATTCAATTCGCAGCAGGCATCATCAGCATTTTGAAATAGTTCAAATGGGATAGAATATTCGTTGTAACTAGCATTTCTAATTCGCTGTCTTACACCTTCTAAAAGTGATTCCTGTGTTTCCTTACTATCAACCAAAACCCTTCGGATTTCATTCCTTAAATCCCTGAGAGTTGCTTCAAGGGAACTAATTTTTCGACTATATTTCTGCCTCCGATCTGGGTACTCCTCTTGACTCATTCTTAAACTATCTATATCCCTTTGTAACTTAGAGTAGTTGCGTATTAACTGCTTGAACTGATTATCTTGATCGAGCCTAATCTGGCTTCGAAAACTGATGATTGCGTCATGAAGTAAAGTGTTTTGTACTTGGCGTATGTGAGGAGGAGCTGACTGTTGAACTTTATCCCAAAAATCATCAAACCTCGTAACTAGATAACCATAAATTTTCTCGATCACTACTTTGAGACTTTCTTTTGCTAGCAAAGATAACTGGATATCCTCTTGTCTAGATAATGTAATGTCGCGTAGTGAAATCTCAACAAATGTGATGGCGTTCTCTTGTCGTTTCGGGAAATCACCTACAATAAGACTGCTTGCCTGGGTCTCATCTAGCAGACGCACCATTATTGGACTACCTATTATGCTAAGCACTTGTTTTCGACTTTCTGTATGAGTATTGATAGTGAATCTCACACATTGAATATCTTCTTTTAAGTGCTCGATATCAGCATCTTTATCTTGAAACTCTAGTGACTCTAGGACAGAATCAACATTTGGGAAGTAAAGCTTGGCACGTTTCTGTACTTCACTTTGATCATCTCCTCCAAGGAATCTTAGCAAAATGCCAATAGCGTTATAGGCATTTCTGGGCCACCCTTCAAAATAGTTATGAAGAACTGATGTAGTTTCTTGCAGATCAAAGGTGTCGAGACTATCTATTAAAGTTGATGGAGCTTCTATGCTTTCAACTTCAGGAAATCCTACTCTTACTTGTGGTAATAAGCTACTAATGATATCTGCAAGTTTATCATGCAAGATATCTTTCGGATCGACATCTGCTACGTTGTAGCAGAGTTCGCTTGAGTTGACCCATTCTTTTCTCCTATTTTGAAGCTTGATATTCCTAAGGATTTCATCCCAACTTTCGTATTGAGTTGCAAGCCTTAAATATTCACAATAGACAGTAAATATTGCTGTTCCAGGCTCGGAATCCTGCTGGCAATTTTGATGATCTTCTGCGAGTGAGTTCAGTATTGTAGTAAAACGGTTGTCTTCAAGGGGTTGCGCCAAAATTTCAAATAGTCTTCGAGCCAACCTGGGTGTATTCCTATTGAGTTGATTAAGAAGGAAGGCTGCGGGCATTACCTGTGGCATTCGACAAAATGTACTCAACCAATAATCCCAGTTCTCCTGGGTACCAATGAACTCGGTTAGCGATCCTACCCAATAATACCGCTGCTCTGGGAAGAGCAGGAGTTCTCCAAGCATTTCTAAGGCATTTTCCCTAGAGGGAAATAAACTCTGGAGATGGTTGCTAAAAGCTATGTGATCTTGGATCTGCGAGAGTAACTCCTGTGAAGAGAGATAAATCCGAGAACACTCGACTGAAATACGCTGGACATCAGCTTGAATTTTTGGGAGATGGATGATCTCATTAGGGGAATAGGCTACTTCACTAAACTCAACAGGTAACCATTTGGTGTCGCGAATCCTTGGGAGGGACTTGACAGCTTGCGGGGAGTGACTGAGTGCCTCCATGATGACAAACCAGTGATCCTCTGGATTGTCGAGATCTAGCAGTAGACGAACAAGTTTATCCGCAGCAATAGGTGGTGCGAGCTGTTCTTGCTTTGCAAGGACTTCCGGTCGGCTGCTCCGACGAAGGAGAGAAATGTCTATAAGGTCAGTTAATTTTTGATCTAGAGGGAAATAATTTTGTGGATTCCCTTCTAGATATGTGCAGTCCTTTAGAATAGTAAGCAATGATTCAGAATTAGGGGCTACTAGCTCGTGAATCTCCAGATGCGGAACTAAATCCTCTGGCAGTATATAGGTGAGTTCTTGTCGCTCTTCCCAACTAAAATAATGCCACTTAAACTCACTGAGTGGATATCCTTTTCTCAAGCGTCGGCGTAGCTCTTGTTCTACTGCGGCTGCGTCAACTTCAATGATATTGAGATATTGACACTGAGCGGGTGATAGTGCCCTTAGCAACTTATCATCAATAAATCGCCAGCTCTCATCAGACTCCATGATGTTTTGAAGCACCCGAGACCAGAGCGAATTAGCTGTATTAGTGTTCCCTTTGAATAAAGCTACACTGGTTGTATCAAAATTTTTCGCATTACCATGGAGCAGGTAGCGAATGGCTGCCTGGTTTCTCGAACTTTGGAAGTCCCCTAAAGACATTTCTCCTAATAGTTCTTGACGTTGCGGGGCTGACTGGAGAAGAGGCTTACGCTCAAGGATTTTGAAGATATCGGGAATTTGACACACCCTTATACTGATAAGCTCAAAACTGGTTAAATAAATCTTTCCTTGAACTGCCTCATTTAAAGCTTCTACTAAATTACTTCTACTTGCGTTTTTTCCTTTAAAGATCTCGTAAGATGACGCATAGTCTTTGATCTGCTCTAGTGATCGAAACTCCTGCTTTGATGTTTTCTTGTTACTCGTAACTTCCTCGACACTAATAATTTTTAGCTGACTTATTCTTTGCCAGGTTACAGATTTTCTGCTTTTTACCCGAGAAAGAATGGCAACTGCGAACTCGGCTGCCGCACTCGAATGCAAAACTTCAGCTTGAAGTATAGAAAGAATTAAGTAGGCATCTAATTCAGAGAGTGATGTAGATAGCTGTGGATCAGATAGAGGGATAACATTCTCTGGTAAGAGGAGGCAGCTTGTTTCTAGTTGTATTAAGTTCTGTCTTAATTCTGTAGGGATAGCGCCAGGAATACCCACTAGCGTGTTTTGTAGCGGCTTCTTAATGAGTAAACTGCTCAGGTTTTGTGCAGGCCGAAAATCAGGATCAGTAAATGCCTGACGCAGCAGTTTTTTGAGTTCTTCGACGACTCGATCAACAAGATTACGTTTTGAATAGCTCAGAAACGTATCGAGAGCCTGAATGCGATCTCCATCTGCACAGGTCTTAGGCGCGCATGTTATGGCACCTTGCAATAGTTGAACAATATCTGATATCTTCCAGGGAGATATCTTAGACTTATTTGTGAGTTGTGGCCATTCCTCAAAAGTAATGATACGATCTCCACAAACCTCTTCTAAATTTGGGAAGATCTCAGGTAATAGACCAAATGTCGATTGTGGGATGGCTAGCAGTACTTCTCTGGACTTCAGAACCCGCCAACGTGAATGTGCGTGAACCTTGAAATCAACTGTGTAAACCCATGACCCTTCGGCACAAATATACGCTTTATAGGTTTTATAGATACTGGACTGACGCAGAGCATCGGTAAACTCCTTGACAGCTTGTGCTGATCGAGAATTGGAAAACTCCTCTAGAGTCGGCAGTAGCAGCCGCAGCGTCCCCTGTTCGGCGAGGATTTTATTCCAGGTTTGTAGCACTTCATTCTTGCTGCCATCGCTTGACCAATCTCGAATCCGACGGCGATCGCCCTGCAAGAAAAAGAAACCATGGAGCGTCAGGACATAATGATAAGCGGCTTCTTGTCCAGGAGTCGTTATCGAAATTTCAGTGATAGGCGCACCGTCAGGCATTTCAGCCGTTGGCAGAAAAACGGCCCATCGAATGAGCAACTTGCTTGTACTAGTAGGCGAAGGGCGAACATGCAAGACTACAGCGCAGTGGGGTTCTGCTTTTTGTTTTTCGGCAACCTCAGCATCCCACCGAGTAGGGATAACGGTTGGCCAGTTTTCTGACTTTTTCAAAGACAAAAGTTCTTCTACGTTCAAGAGTTCCTGATAGCCATAGTAAGAATGCTCCTGATCCTTATCACCAAGGTTGATTAAGCCGTTCAGTGGCGATTTTAGTTCCAATGGGGAAGGATCAAAGCTTGCTAAACAGCGTTCGGCATCGTCGTTAAGCTGAACCTCTTGAAGAGTTTGCCCATCGTGAACCTGAATGTGTTTAATGTGCTTTAACAGTGGCAGTAGCTCAGCGAGCTCGTGCGCCAGAATGGCTTGAAATTCTGTTGCGAGCCATTCTGGCTCATCGTCGAAATATCTTGGAATAATGGCAATGGGATTGGTATAGTTGCTACGCTGGCAATGGTCTCTGAGGCGCAGAGGAATCCAAAGCATGAACCCTTCACTGATGCCCATGCTCTCGAGTTCAGCATTAATCAGGTCGTGATCTGCCTGAGAAAACTCTTTTCTGTCCCAGTCAGCACGGGGCACATCATCGTCCTCATCCTCTGTATACCAGAGGTTCAAGATAGAACGGGGTTCAACTCCGTCCTCGCGTTTGGAACCGGATAGATAGAAAAAGGCTTCACAAAGAAGGAAAACTGTTTTCAGCCCCTGGCCAAACTTACCCACTGCCGAACTATCATTTTCTTTAGTGCTGAGGCCGATTGCTCGAATTCCCTTTGCGTCTCGTTTAGAAAATGGCCCATCATTCACTGCGATAATTGCCGGACCCTGCAAGAGTGGGTGCGCTGCTGTGGGCAATCCTTCTGATCGGCAAATGCTGAGCCGAGTTGCCTTACAATCATCAGCATTTTGCACAATCTCTTTGAGAATGAACATCAACCCCGTCTGCTGCTGTTGGCCTTCCAGCAAATTGTTGCGGATGGTATTAATGTCGCCTCGAGCGGAATGGGTAGCTCCGTAGTTTGGCATGTTGCAATTCTTATATAGGAATGGATAAGGTAGGGGCAGTGAATCTAGGCCAACCGCTCTTCAAAGGAGACCCAAGCGATGCGGCAGTCGATTTCTCTGTTGCATTTACAAAATGGGACGGTGTAGGTGATTGTGCGATCGCTGAGGCCACCGGGAAGGGTATCGTCGGTGATGGTGCGGGTGACAGTGCAGTGGGTCATGGTTTAGATGTCTTCCCAGCCGAGTTCGCCTTTGGGGGCTTTGCGGGGGAAGCCGACGCCGGGGAGGTCTTTGCTGTCGGTGAAGACGATTCGCCCGGTTTGGTCGTAGTAAGTTTCTTTTTCGTACTGGTGCATAACGGGGAATTGGACGCGGTAGATAGTGATCAACACGTCGGGGGTGAGGCCGAGGGCCATCGCGGCGAGGACGGCGATTTCGGCGAGGGCTTGGCGGTCCTTAAACGTATGGGAAATTGTTTTATTAATGCTACCCACTTTTGGAGGCTGAATTGCTCCAATGAAAGCTAAGTACAGGGCAAAAGCTTGTAGAATAGCTAGTAAGAGGGGACATAAGTTAACCACAACCCAGGAATCCCCCCATGTTTGAGCTTAATACCTTACGCGCCAAATTTCAGCCCCATCTCGGGTGGCATGGTGCCCGAACCCTGTTTGTAGCGGCTTTTATCATCGCCTTGTTTCGGGCGCGAACCGTAAACCTGAGCGAGCTAGCCGTGGCCTTTCCCGGTCGTGCTCAAGCTGATTCACACTACAAGGAAAGTGTCTGAAATTTTGTGTAAGCGCTTTTACTTACGGGGTAAAGCATTCTGGAAACAGGATAGCAAAATGCGAGAGGGCTGCTTTCCAATTTTTGATCGGTTGCCCCCATTTCTTCGAGATATTGTTCATTGCCAGGTACATCTGTCTGAGCACAGTCCCTTTGCTAGGGAAAACAGCTTTAGTCTTGATGACCTTACGTAGCGAGCGTTCGCGAAGCGTCTCCGCAGGAGATATAAGCGATTCAATCGCGTTGGTGGTGTAGATGACTCGGCGAATTTCCATTGGGTAGTCAAAAATGGGGATGACGTTCTCCCAATTGCGAATTCAGACTTGAGAGACAGCTGGGTAAGCCGTGTCCCACTTGTCGGCAAAGGCATCAAGGGCGGTCTCTGACTCTGCCAGCGTCGCGGCTTGATGTTTGAGAGCAGCAGCAACCGCCTTACGGTCTTTCCAGGGGACGTACTTCATACAGTTGCGCATCAGATGCACAATGCATAGCTGCACCTGCGTTTATGGGAGAGGGCTTTAATTGCTTGGGGCAAGCCTTTGAGCCCGTCACAGCAGGTTATCAGAATGTCTCAACCCCTGTTTGTAAGATCTATGAATATATTGCTCATGTCACTTGTTACCGCTTAGCAGTAAAGAATAGTCTTGACGCTAAAGAGCAGTGGAAAACCCTTCTCTTTGCCAGCGAGCAGTGCCGCCCAGTAGGTTATAAACTGGCTGAAACCCCATTTCTTGCATGAGCATGAGCGCCCGATCACTCCGTACCCCCCGACGACAGTAAATCAGGTAAGTTTTTTCTCGATCCAGCTGATTGATATCCTGGCGAAAAGTCTGCGCATGAAAGTTAATATTGATAGCCTTTTCCAAATGACCTTGAGAAAACTCTCTCGGAGTACGCACATCTAAAATTATCAAGTGAGGATGGGTGCGATTGGTTTCAATCAGTTGATGGGCTTCCTGCGGCGTCAGATGAATTGCCGTCTCGGCCCTATGAGATTGGATATCCCTCGTTTCAGCGGTGAGCGACTGTTCAATGCCGACCGAGATGGCTAATGCAGAACCGGTCAAAATTCCGAGAAGCAATGCAATGCCTAATTTCCTCATGGTTTGCTTCCTTTGTTCTTGGTCTATCTTGAGTTGCTGAGGCTGGCATCGACTAATTAGAAGGCGGATCTCAGACCCCCCTTGCTGCATCAAATCTTTGCGATCTGCGAAAGATAGGACATCAGTGATTGAGATAGTCTTTCAAAATATCTCTTGCTTTGCCCTCTTCCTTGAGTAAGTCCGCAATTAGAATTCGAGCGGTCACAGAAGGGCGAAGATTGCATTCAGCGGCTAAGCTCTTGAGCGCATCTTCCTCGCTCTTCTTAAGGCGAACGCCAATAGGCTTGCCTAAGCTGTCAGTTTGCTCAACGAATTTACCCAGGTCATCTCTATCCATAAAGGTTTTCCTTTGTCAGTGTTTCTGCCCTCATTCTATAACGGTGGTTAACATCGGCGAAATTTAATATGGGGAAAAGGCTATTTTCCCATTGTTAACTGTGGTTATCCGTGGTAAACTATAAGAGTAAAGCAAAAGGGGCAGAGGACTTTCCACGGTGACTCTACCCCTTGCGCGAAACCCCCTCTTAAAGGAATTTCAGCATGACCATTAGAACACAAGCCCAAGACCTTAAGCCAGCAGCGCCCGAGGTTTCCCTTTGCGGCCAGTCCTGCGCCATCTGGCAGCTACTGAACCTGCGCCTTAGCCTGACGCACCCTGACGCCATAGATGCCCGCTATACCCACACGGTCAAACTGCTGCTGACGAAACCAACGCTAGGCTACAGCCCAGAAGCAGAATCAGACGAACTGGTCTTGAGCCTGACGCTAAAGAGCGAGCCAGCGCCGGTGCGTCAAACGCTAGAGCGCTACATAGCAGAAGAATTCCCCGGCTGGACGATGCGCCAGTGGTGGACAACAGCCGATGTCTTGGCTACAGACGAACCGTTCTAAATCCGTAAGCTGCTGGGCAGACCGAGCGACTGCCCGCTCGATACATTCTCAAATCCACTGCAATTCCACTGCAATTCAATCGCAATTCCAACACTAAAGGACTTTGCCAAATCATGATTCGGTAGTCCATTTTAGTAAAGGATAGAGAAAATAGCGTTAGGATCATTCCCGACCGTCTTTTCTCTGATTAAGCGGTTGTACTCATGGATGAAATTCCAAATCGCACCAATGTGGTTTTCTAGTTTCT
>Ga0208979_100632_pt1 | contig 14971 bp, 13 predicted proteins | sample HotLakConsUCCSLE_FD_184738 | JGI IMG/M metagenome (GOLD analysis project Ga0208979, IMG submission 184738) | Hypersaline microbial mat communities from Hot Lake, Washington, USA - Hot Lake Consortium UCC-SLE (SPAdes) | ecosystem: Environmental > Aquatic > Non-marine Saline and Alkaline >... | reverse complement strand
GTCTCGCCATGCGGTTCAACGGTATCCTGCGCGGCCGCGAAGCAGACCCGCTCCCTGCATGGATCGACGACGCGATCGAAACCGACCTGGCGCCCATCGTGCGCTTTGCCCGTACATTGAACCGGGAATTCGATGCGGTCAAAAACGCCATCGAGATGCCATGGAGCAACGGTCAAGCAGAAGGTCAGATCAATCGCCTGAAGACCCTCAAACGCGCCATGTATGGCCGAGCCGGTCCAGAATTGTTGCGGGCGAGAATGCTACCGTTCCGCCACACAGATTGAGGCAGAGCCGGTTTAAGGGCAACGCGACACCTGTCCAGACGGGATCGGGCTGCGCCTCGAGGATGGGAAGAGGATCGTCGAACAGATCTAGAGGGGTAATCCTTTAGGACCAGGTCGATGAGATCATTCGAGAAAGCCGCGCATGCCCGGATTGTGCCTCGGTTCGTGCCATTCATGAAAGCCCACATCGGTGTGGATGCCGAAAGCGGCGTGACCCACAGCCTCGATACCTCGACCGCCAAGCTGCATGACAGCCAAGTCTGGGACGCGCTGCTGCATGGAGAGGAGACCTCGGTCTGGGCCGACAAGGGCTATGTCAGCGCCGAGCGAGAAGCAGCGTTCACGGGACCAGGCAAGGTTTGGGGCGTCATGCGCAAGGCCCCGAAGGGCAGCGGCCTGCATCCTGTCGATGCGCAGATCAACCGTGTCATCGCGATGGTCAGGGCCAAGGTCGAGCATCCGTTCCGTGTGATCAAACGCCAGTTCGGCCACGTGAAGACCCGCTATCGCGGCCTCGCCAAGAACCGCGCCCAACTCTTCACGCTGTTCGCGCTCGGCAACCTGTTTCAGGTGCGACGGAGGCTGATGGCATGAGGACGAGTCTGTCCGAAATCCAACAGACCGCTCCAACGGTGGGTGTCAAACGGCGCAAATCGCCAACTGAAAGCCGACTGCCGCCCGAGATGGCGATCAAGCCGCCATCTCGGCGCAGCCGAACGTGTTGATCAGACGTTCCTTAGTGTTTCCCGATCGGCCGGGTGGCCCCCTGGGTCACCTGGCCCGTCCGGCAGGTCGGTTTCCGCTTGACCGTCTCACGGCGATTGCATGATCGTTCGCATATGTGATATCCAGTTCAAGTTATGGGTCGGCAGAGAGGAACGCAACGATGACAACCCACACAAGGACAGGGGGTTGACCGTAGCCACGGCGCCGTTCCCCGCAGGACCGGTGGCCATGCTTGTTACGCCGTTCCGGAACGACTGGAGTGTCGATATTCCGGCGCTGGCCCGCGTGGCGGAACTGGCGATCGAACAGGGCGCGCGCGGTCTGGCAGTCCACGGACTTGCCAGCGAAGGGTACATGCTCACCGATGCGGAACGGGCCGCGATCATCGCGTGTGTGGCAGAGGTCGATCGCACCGGGTTTGTCCTGGCAGGCGTGGATCACGAGTCGACGGCCGGCTCGGTCGCGCTGGCCCGCATGGCCGCGGAGGCGGGCGCCACGGCGCTGATGGCTATGCCGCCGAAATCCAGCGGTGGGGAGCTTGGCCGGCTTGTCGACCATTTCGCCGAGGTCGAACAGCAATCGAACCTGCCCATCGTGGTCCAGGATGCGCCACGCGCCTCGGGGATCGGGATGGACGTCGATACCCTGACCCAGGTCGTGCGGGCGCTCGGTCTGACTAGCGCGATCAAGGTCGAGGATGCCCTGCCGCCGCTCAAGATCGCGCGTCTGATGGCGGCGGCTCCGGGCGGTCGGACCGCGCTCTACGGCGGCGCCGGAGGACGGCGTTTCCTCGCCGAGCTGGATGCCGGCGCGATCGGCACCATGGTGGGGCCGGCCTACATCGATGCCTTCGCCGAACTGCAGGCGCTGCACGGCGGCGACCGCGGGGCCGCCGCGTCGATGTTCGAGGCCATGCTGCCACTACTTACGGCGGTGGATGGCAACGAGTGGTATGCGCTGGTCCAGAAGGCGTTGCTGCATCGGGCCGGAGTGATCGCAAATCCCGGGCTCAGGCCACCGGCCTTCGTGCCGCCGCTGGCCTATCTGGATGGCCTTGTCGCGCAGATCGCGGAGGCCGCACGCCGGTACCCGCGTATTGGCGCGGCCCTTGGGTTGAACACGATGGAAGGTGCCGCATGAAGATCGTCGATGTCCGCCCTGTGAACGTCGCGTTTCCCGAGCGTCCGGCCGCCAAGGGGACCTCCCCAAACTGGCACAGCTACATGCCGCGCGGGCTGCCGATGAACCGGTTCGAGGATTTTCCGCCGACACTGCCCGGGCTCACCCCCGGATTTCGCGGGCGCGAGGTCTGGGTCAAGGTGACGGCCGAAGACGGCAGCTTCGGCCTCGGGCGGTGCAGTTTCGGCGCGCCGGTGGCCTCTCTGGTCGCGCAGGATTTCGCCGCACTGCTGGTCGGCCGCGACGCCTTGGCGACGGAATTCCTGAACGGTCTGATGTGGGAGGCGTCTCGGCGCTACGGCATCACGGGTCATGCGGCCGTTGCGGTCTCTGGTGTGGATCTGGCGCTTTGGGACCTCAAGGGCAAGCTGCTGGAACAGCCGGTCTATCGTCTGCTGGGCGGCCCGAGCCGAAGCCGAATACCGCTTTATGCCACGACGAACGACATCGAATGGGCGCTGGAACTTGGGTTTACCTCGATCAAGCTGCCCAACGAGGTGCATTGGAGCCAGGGCCTCGACGGTCTGCACAGGCTCGAGGAACAGGCGGCCCGGTCGCGCGAGATTGTCGGGCCGTCCGTCGATCTGATGCTGAACCCGGTGATGTGTTTCGATGTCGAATTCGCGATCCGCGTTGCCGAGATCCTGAAACGATATGGCTTTCGCTGGATGGAGGAGCCGCTGGTTCCCGACAATATCCGTGGCCTCGGGACGATCCGGCAGGCCGTGCCCGGCCTTGCCATCGCGACCGGCGAGGATCATCACACGCGATACCCGTTCCTGGAAATGCTGCGAACCGGCGTGGTTGACATCGTCCAGCCCGACATCCAGTGGTGCGGCGGTCTCAGCGAACTGGTCAGGATCGACACCCTGGCCGAGGCGCACGGGATCAAGACCGTGCCCCATGCCGCCGCCAACACGCCATTCGGACAACATGCGCTGGCCGCGCTCCTGAATTGCCCGCTGGGAGAATTCCACATCTCCTCCGACGTCGGCGTGCCACTCGACCAGGGGCACCTGATCCCGGGAACGGCGGCACCCGTCGGCGGGTGGCTGGAGGTTTCGGATGCGCCCGGATTCGGGATCGAGGTGCAGGCGGACTGGATCACGGACTGGACACCGGCGGAGCCGGCGGACGGCGGGTCGTTCTACTGACCCCAGGGGTCCTTGTCGTGGCGCGGACAAGTACTTGATGGCGCGGAGCGGGCGGATTGAGTAAGGGTCTTTTCCGGTGGTTTGCCGCCGTTTGTGTTACAGGATCCCCATCGCAGGTACGACAGATGACAGACAAGGAAAACGGCGGTCGTTCGGTCAAATCGGCAGAGCGTGTTCTGGATTTGCTGGAATATGTCGGCAACAGACCGGACGGCGCGGTCTTCTCCGATCTGGCGCGCGACCTGAATATCCCCAAGAGCAGCCTGCACGGCCTCCTGTCCGTGCTCTTGTCGCGCGGGTACCTTCAATTCAAGTCCGGTCCGCGCACCTATGGCTTGGGGTTGCGCCTTTGGGAAACCGGGCTGTCCTATCAGCGTCAGCATTCGATCCTCGCGGTGGCGCGCGGCTATCTCGAGAGCGTCGTCCAACAGGTCAACGAAACCGCGCAACTGGCCAAACTCGACAACACCGAGAATGTCTACCTGGCCAAGGTCGAGAGCACGCAGGCCCTGCGGCTGTCGTCGGACGTCGGGCGCCGGCTGTCCGCGCATGCGACCGGTGTCGGAAAGGCGCTGCTGGCCCAACTGCCCGACGAGGAGGTGTCCCGGCGTTTCGGAACCGGCGCGCTCGAGCGGTATACGCCAAATACCCTTGTCACCATGCCGGACCTCCTGGTGGAACTGGCGGCCACGCGCGAGCGCGGGTTTGCGGTCGACAACGAAGAGCATACGCCCGGCGTCTTCTGCCTGGCCGTGCCCGTCTTCGAGGATGCCGGAAGGGCGACCGCCGCCATCAGCGTGAGCCTTCCGACCATACGGTCGGATCGCGCGAAACTCGGCACCATCCTTTCCAGTCTGTGCGCGGCAAGCGTGCAACTGAGCGGCCGGTTGAGCGGCCAGCCACCCGAGCCTTTGCAGAGCCAGCTTTGCGTGCCGACGAACAGCCGGGATGCGATCGAAACGCTGGTCGGGTCAAAGAGGCGTGTCCTGGGCTGGATTCTGGATAGCGGGCCCGCGACCCCCTCCGCGTGACTTGTCCGCGGCTTTGCCGCTCCGAGGGCGAGTTCGATTTGCGACGCCACGACGCCGGCCCGATCCCAGACGGTTCTCCCCGGCCGGTTCACATATGAGAACCATAGTTCATTTTCGTTGACAGAGAGCCGACGACGGTGACACTCTGAGTCGGAGGAGGGGCGAGTGATCGCTGAACGATGCTGGTCACGGCCCTCAGGGAGGGGAATCGAATGTCTGGACGTCTGTGCCGCGGGATGCGCGGGACCGGTGTGGTTGCGGCCAACAAGCTTCTGGCCTGCACGCGGTCCGCCGGTTGCCGTTTCAAGCTGCTGAACATCGCCGGGTCCATGCATGTCTGAGCGCGGCACAGGGTCCGGCCGTGCCATCACGCAGGGTCCTGCAGGCATCGGACTGCAGATCGTCGATCCGCACATGCACCTCGTTGATCTATCGACTGGCTTCTATCCCCGGTTTGCGGACCACAGGCCGGGCGATCCCTTTGCGGACAGCTACCTTCTCGATGATTTCAGGGCGGATGCTGCGGAAATTCCGAACCTCGTCGGGGCGGTGCATGTCGAGGCCTTTCCAGAGGATCCCGTCGGAGAGACCCGCACGGTCGCCTCCATCATTGCGACCTCCGATATTCCCTTTGCGATCGTGGGACATGCGGACCTTGAGTCGGACGACTTCGAAGCCCAGATCGACGCGCAACTGGAGGAGGGCGCCTTTCGCGGTGTCCGACAGGCGATGAACACGGACCTGTCGCAAGCCGCCGGCGAATTGCTGGATCATCCACGTGTTCCCGCGAGCTTGCGCAGGCTGGGTGATCTGGGGTTGTCCTTCGACCTTCAGGTCCTCGGACATCAATTGCGCAACGCGGCGAGGGTGGTTTCGCAATGCGACAAGACATCCATCATCGTGAACCACGCCGCGCTTTGGACGGACCGGACGCTGTCCGGCTGGCAGACATGGAAATCCGGCATCCGCGAGATCGCGGAACTGCCCAACACGGTCATCAAGATCAGCGGCCTCGGCATGCGCGACCCGCACTGGACGGTGCAATCGCTGCGACCGCTGATCTTCGAGGTGCTCGACGCCTTCGGCACGGACCGCGCGATGTTTGCCTCGAACTTTCCTGTCGACAAATGCACCTCCAGCTACGGCCAGCTTTGGCAAGCCTTCGATGACTTTACCGCGGACCTGACCGAGACCGAGCGCGAAAGGCTCTTTTCGGGCACGGCACGCCAGATTTACCGGATATGACCCCATGACAGAGCCCGCTCCAGCCACCCTGCGCAAGACACCGCGCATCGCCAGTATCGAAGCATTCGCCATCCAGGAGATGACCGTGCGGTCAGGCTGGACTGAGGGCGCGGACAACGCGCCGGCCATCCGTGCACCCTGGCAGGCGGCGGCCGAGGTCGCCAACCCCATGTCTCGCTATCCGCGCTACAAGGCGCATCGCGCCAGCTGGCGTGGCGACTTTACGGCGGTCGGAGTCCTGGTCACGGCCGATGATGGGTCATGGGGCTTCGGAACAACCACATATGGCCCGATGACGATCTCTCTGATCAACGATCATTTCGGTCGGCTGCTGATCGACGAGCCTGCCCTGGCCACGGACCGGCTGTTCGACATGATGATGCGCCTGTCGTCACCCTATTCGCCGGCGGGACTCTCATCCTATGCGATCAGCGGTGTCGACCTTGCCCTGTGGGACCTCAAGGGACGCATGCTCGGGCTGCCGGTCTATGAGCTGTCCGGCGGTCCGGCCAGAGAGACGCAATTCTGCTATGCCACCGGCAACGATACCGATTGGCACATGGAATTGGGGTTTCGCGCGACGAAGCTGGCCTGTCCCTATGGCCCCGCCGATGGGCTGGCCGGTCTGGCTGGAAACGAGGCCCTCGTCGCCGGTGCGCGCGAGTTGATCGGCCCCGATGTCGAACTGATGCTCGATTGCTGGATGGCCTTCGACGTGGAGTTTGCCGTGCGGCTTGCCGAACGCCTGAGGCCCTATGCCCTGAGATGGATGGAAGACTGCCTGATCCCGGAGGATATCCCCTCGCACAAGGCGCTGCGTGAGCGGCTTCCGTGGATGACCCTGACGGGGGGTGAACACTGGTACACACCCTATCCGTTCATCGCAGCGGCGGAGGATCGGCTGCTGGATATCTTTCAGCCGGATATTCACTGGGCCGGCGGGTTCACCGCGTGTCGGCGGATCGCGGACATCGCCGACGCCGCCGGGATCGAGACGATTCTGCATGCCGGTATGAACACGCCCTACGGACAACATCTTACCTATTCGCACACCAACATGCGGTGGGGTGAATACTTCGTCGGCGGCGCCCCCGGCCTGCCGCTGGAACAGACGACCGGCTACCCGGGCATGGCCGTGCCGAAGGATGGCTATTGTGTGCCCAGCGACGCCCCTGGCTTCGGTCACGGATTCACCAAGGAGACACTCGACACGATTGCACTTTGAACGACCCGCGGGGGCACGCCGGAGGAGGGCGTGTTTCATACCGCGGACGATAACTGACCCGGGCCCTAGCCCGATCCTGTTGATCCTGGAGGAGGACTTGTAATGCCCAAGCAAACAAAGCGTTCATTCATGCGCACGGTCGCCGTCGGCGCCCTGGCGGCGCATTTCGCCGCGACGGGTGCGCTGGCGCAGGACATCGCCAATGTGCCGCGCGACCGGACACTGGTGCTGACTCCCTGGGGGGATCGTGCGGGTTCGTTTTCCAACGTCGAGAACTTCAATCCCTATCTGATATCGGTCGACCACGAGCGTAACATCGGCCATCTCACCTATAACGAGGCACTGTTCTATACCAACCTCAACAACGGCGAGCTCGTCCCGTGGCTGGCCACGGGGTACGAGGTCAGCGATGATTTCATGGAAGCCACGATAACGCTCCGCGAGGGTGTGACCTGGGCAGACGGTACGCCCTTCACGGCCGAGGACGTCGCGTTCACCATCGAGGCACAGCGCACCGCTGGCGCCGATGTCTATGGCTCGGGAATCTTTGCCGAATGGGTTGCGAGCGCCGAGGCGGTCGATCCGCTGACCGTGCGGCTGACCTTCAACAAGCCCGCGCCCCGCTTCGTGCGCGACGAGATCGCGCTCGGGCATGACGACCTTTACCCGATCCTGCCCAAGCACATCTGGGAAGGGCAGGACATCTCGGAGTTCAACAATTACGACCCCGAGCGTGGTCTGCCGATGGGAACGGGGGCCTACACCCTCGTCAGCAGCGGCCCGGACCAGATGGTCTTCGATCGCCGCGACGACTGGTGGGGGGCCGTGACCGGCTTTCAGGACCTTCCGGCGCCCGAGCGTATCGTTCTGACGCCCCATTCGGGGGACGATTCGATGGGCCAGCTTCTGATTGCGGGGTCTGTCGATTCGGGGCGCCAGGTTCAGAAAGGCACGTTCGAGGCGGCGAGCCGGCTCAACCCCGCCATCCGCTCGTGGAAGGCCGAAGGGCCGGACTATGGCGCGCCCGACGGCTGTTCCTACCAGATGATGTTCAACACGGCCCGTTCGCCCTGGGACAATGTCGATCTGCGCTGGGCCATCAACCACGCGATAGACCGCGAGCGGCTGTCCCTGCTGGCCTACGAAGGCGGCATGCCGCCCACAACCTATGCCTTCTCCGGCTACATGGCCGATGCTTGGCTGGGCGAGGGCAGCCCGCTTCAGGAAAAACTCGACGAATGGAACCTCGACAACCCGTCGCAGGACCTGGTCGATGAACGCATGGCTGCCGCAGGCTACAGCCGCGATGGGGAGGGCAACTGGAGCGCGGACGGAGAGGAGCTTCGGGTCCTGATTCGCGCGCCGGAATTCATCCAGCCGCTTGTCGCGCCTCTGGCCCAGCAATTGCGCAATTCGGGTTTCGACGCCCGGGAGGCGCCGTTCGACGACAGCTGGCGCACGGACACGATGAACGGCAATTTCGACACGATGATCTTCGTTCATTGCGGCAGCGTCGCCGAACCGCTCGACACACTGCAGCACTTTCATTCGAAGTTCGCAACTGAAGAAGGCCAGCCGTCGCCGCTGATCTTCGCCGGGACAAACTATCAGAATCCGGAATATGACGCGATCATCGACCAGATGGAGGGTATGTTGGCCTCTACCGATGCCGACAGCGACTACATGCGGCTCTCGGTCGAGGCTCTCGACATCGTTCTGAGGGACATGCCCGAGATCAACATTCTGGAAGAAAAGCATGTCGTCGTGTTCAACGAGCAGTACTGGACCGGCTGGCCGAGCGCCGAAGATCCCTACATGGCGCCTTATCCGGTCTGGGACGGTTGGAACCTGATCATCCACACGATCCAGCCGGCCGATTGATCCGCGGCTGATTTCCCTGGTGGGCGGCGGCGCGAGTCGCCGCCCCACTCCCGATCGAGAAAGGCAACATCGCCATGACGACCGGTCTTCCCCGATATATCTTCACCCGCTTTCTGCAGTTCCTCCTTGTGGTCCTGATCGCGGTGACCATCAACTTTCTGGTGCCCCGGCTACTTCCGGGCGACCCGATCGAAACAGTGATCGCGGGGCTTCAGGCAGGCGGTTCGGGCGGCCAGATGGACGTGGAAGCCGTGAAGGCGGAATTCCGCGCGACCTACGGGCTCGACCAGCCAATGATCGCGCAATACTTCAGCTATTGGGGCGATCTTCTCAGGTTCGATCTAGGCACGTCGTTGTCGTCCTATCCACAGCCGGTGGCGCAACTCGTCTGGCAGGCGCTGCCCTGGTCCATCGGGCTCCTGGCAACCGCCACGCTGATCGCGTTCGCGGTGGGCTCGGTTCTCGGCGCGCGGCTGGCATGGCCGCGCAGCGGGCGGGCGCTCAGGACATTCGTGCCGGCGCTGATGGTCCTTGCCTCGATCCCCTTCTACCTGCTGTCGATGATCCTGATTTACCTGTTCGCCGTGGTCTGGCGCCTCTTTCCGCCCGGAGGCGGCTCAAGCCCGACCCTGATCATGCAATGGAACTGGGAGAGCGCGGCCGACATCCTGCACCACGGGATGCTGCCGATGTTATCGATCATCCTTGGCAGTGTCGGCCTGTGGGCTCTGGGCATGCGGGGACAGACGGTGTCGGTGCTGGGCGAGGATTACATCACCTTTGCCGAGGCCAAGGGCCTGCACCCGCGCCGCATCTTCTTTCGCTATGGCATGCGCAACGCCCTGCTGCCACAGGTGACGGCGCTGGCCCTGTCGCTCGGGCATGTGGTGTCGGGCGCGGTGCTGGTTGAGGTCATCTTCAACTATCCGGGTCTGGGGCAGCTGCTCTACAACGCGGTACGGGGCCAGGACTATTTTCTGGTGCAGGGGGTCGTCCTGATGCTGATCCTGACGCTTGCGACCCTGCTGTTCATCATCGACCTGATCTATCCCATTCTTGATCCGAGGATACGCCGATGACCATTGTTCAGACACGTGAACCCTGTGTCCGGCCGCTGTCGCGCTTCGGGATCGGAAGCTGGCCGCAATCGACCCTGTTCTGGGGGCTGGCACTTCTTGGCAGCGTCATCCTGTTCAGCACGGTCGGCCCGTTCTTCGTCGATGCCGATGACGCGCTGGTAGGCGCGGTGATCCCGCGCCAGCCACCGTCGGCGGAGCATTTGCTGGGTACGGATTCGCAAGGGAGGGACATGCTCACGCTTCTGATCCTTGCGACGCCCAACACGTTGAAGATCGGCCTGATCGCCGGTGCGATCGGCGTGGGTCTGGGCACGACTCTCGGGTTGATCGCGGGCAATTTCCGGGGCGCCGCCGACGCCATCATCCGCGTCCTTGCCGATGCCATGATGACCGTGCCGGCCATTGCGATCCTTGTCATCATCGCCGGCAGCATCGAACAGATGACGGTCGAGATCATGGCCCTGGTCGTCGCCTCGCTGGCCTGGATGGTGTCGACCCGCACGGTCCGGTCCCAGGTTTTGACGATCCGGGAGCGCGGTTACATCGAGGTCGCGCGCGTCAACGGTGAAAGCAGCTTCGAAATTCTGTTCCGCGAGATCATGCCAAACCTGATGCCCTTCATCATCGCCAGTTTTGTCGGAACCGTGGCCGCCGCCATTCTTGCCGTAATCGGGCTGGAGGCGCTGGGTCTTGGCGCGCCACAGGAAATGACGCTCGGCAACACGATCTACTGGTCACAGCAATCCTCCGCCCTGCTGCGTGGCATGTGGTGGTGGTGGTTGCCCCCGATCATCGTGATCGCGCTCATCTCGCTCGGTCTTTTCCTGACCTCGATGGGCTTTGACCGCTACGCAAACCCGCGCCTGAACCGGCAATGACGGCCATGAAGCATCAGCCCATCGACAACGTGACCGCCAAAGGCACGGTCCTGAACGTCCGCGATCTGGAAGTGCATTACCAGACCGGCGAAGGACCGGCGAAGGCCGTAGACAAGGTATCCTTCGCGCTGCGCCCCGGGCAGCGGCTCGGGCTCATCGGGGAGTCCGGGTCAGGCAAGACGACGGTCGCAATGGCCCTCATGCGCCTGTCTCGCCCGCCGGCCCGGATCGTGGGCGGAGAGGTCTTGCTGGACGGCCAGGACATTCTGGGCATGACCGACGCCGAACTGCGCCAGGTGCGGTTGCGCGACATCGCGATGGTGCCCCAGGGCGCCATGAGTTCGCTGAACCCGGTGATGCGTGTCGGCGATCAGGTGGCCGACGCGATCCTCGCCCATCGCGAGGACATCAGGGGGGCGGCGCTGGAGGCGCGGATTGCCGAGCTGTTCGGAACCGTCGGCCTCGATCCGTCGGTGGCCAGGAATTATCCGCACGAGTTGAGCGGTGGCATGAAACAGCGCGTCGTCATGGCGATCGCGACCTGTCTGGCGCCCAAGGTCATCATCGCCGACGAACCCACGAGCGCCCTCGACGTCGTCGTCCAGCGGCAGATCATGCAGACGCTCGGCCGGCTGCAGGACGGGCTGGGTGCGGCGGTCGTCCTGATCGGCCACGACATGGGGCTGATTGCGCAATTCTCGGACACGATCGGTGTGATGTATGCCGGCCGTGTCGTGGAGCTGGGGCCGGTCGCGCGGATCATCGAAGCGCCGGCGCATCCCTATACCCGGCTGCTGATCGACAGTATTCCCGGCATCAAGAAGAAACAGACATTGCGCGGTATTCCCGGTCTGCCGCCGCGCCTTGTCGATCTGCCCGCCGGGTGCAGCTTTGCCGCACGATGCCCCTTGGCATTCGACCGTTGTCGGTCGGAAACGCCCTATCCGCAGACGGTGAACGGGGATCGCGATGTGTCGTGCCACCTTTATCCCGAACATGATCGCCTGCCGCCGCTCCCGCCACATCCGGAGGCTGGAGCATGACCGCCCTGATCGAACTCAACAACGTCAACAAGATGTTCGGCGCCTTCACCGCGCTGGAACCCATCACCTTTTCACTGGGTGACGCGGCGCCGACGATGACGGCCATCGCCGGCGAGAGCGGTAGCGGCAAGACCACGCTGGCGCGGATTCTTCTGGGCTTCATTCCGCCGACCGCGGGGCAGGTCATCTATCGGGGCAAGGATCTGGCCACAATGACAGCGACCGAGAAACGGCAGTTCCGGCGCGAGGTCCAGCCCGTGTTTCAGGACCCCTTCGATGTGTTCAATCCGTTCTACCGGGTCGATCACGTGCTTCAGACCCCGGTCCGGCGCTACAAGCTGGCCGCGTCGCGCAGCGAGGAGCGCAAGCTGATCGAAGACGCCCTTTCACGAGTCGGCCTGCGGCCGCAGGACACGCTCGGGCGGTATCCGCACCAGTTGTCGGGCGGCCAGCGTCAGCGCATCATGGTGGCGCGCGCCGTGCTCTTGCGGCCGCAGATCATCGTTGCCGATGAACCAGTGTCGATGGTCGATGCGTCGCTTCGCGCCACGATCCTCGATGAATTGCGGACGCTGAACCGCAACCTCGATATCTCGATCATCTACATCACCCACGATCTGACCACCGCGTTCCAGATTTGCGACAACATCTTGGTTCTCTACAAGGGCCAGGTGGTCGAGGCGGGGGCGGTCGAGAAGGTCATCGGCGATCCGCGCCACCCCTATACGCAGCTTCTCGTCTCGTCGATCCCGCTGCCCGACCTCAGTCAGAAGTGGGGAGCGCTCGATGCCCGACCGGCGGACGACGGCACTGTCGGGACCGGCGGGTGTCGTTTCGCGCCGCGATGCCCGCATGTCATGGACGGATGCGTTCGTGCCGAACCGCCACCGCTGCGCACCGATGAGGATCGTTTCTCGCGCTGCCTGTTGCATGAAGGTGCGCCTCCGATGACTGAAACCGATGTCGCATCGTCCTTTCGGTCCCGTGAGGCGACTGCCGCCTCGGGGTCCGGGGCTGGCGCGGCGCTGAATCGCCAATGACCACACAGCAGGACCTGCCCCATGAACAGCTATGATCTCGAAGACAAGATTGCCGTCGTCACTGGCGGCGGCCAGGGCATCGGCCTCGCCGTCGCGCGACGTTTTCTGGCGTCGGGCGCCAGGGTCTGCGTGTGGGACCGTGACCCCGACCTGCTTCAGGGCGCGGTCGCCGAACTGGGGGCCGGGGCGTCCCACCAGATCGTCGACATCTCAAACTGGGATGCCGTGGCCGTGGCCGCCTCCGGGACAGAACAAGATCACGGCCGGATCGACATACTGGTCAATTCCGCCGGCATCGCGGGCAAGAACGCCCCGCTTGAGGACTACGAGATCGACGAATGGCGCCGCGTCATCGACATTGACCTCACCGGGACCTTTCTTGTCAACAGAGCCGTCATTCCGGGCATGAAAGAGCGGAACTATGGCCGGATCGTCAATATCGCCTCTGTCGCCGGCAAGGAGGGCAATCCCAATGCCTCGGCCTATGCGGCGGCCAAGGCCGGGGTCATCGGGATGACCAAGGCGGTGGGCAAGGAACTCGCCGGATACGACATCGCGGTGAACGCAATCACGCCAGCGACGGCCAAGACGCGGATCCTCGATGAGCTGACGCCCGTATTCATCGACTACATGCTCAGCAAGATCCCCAGAGGCCGCTTCGTCGAAGTCGAGGAGGTCGCGAACATGGTCAGCTGGCTGGTGAGTGCCGAAAACAGCTTTACGACGGCGTCGGTCTTCGACCTTTCGGGCGGTCGGGCGACCTATTGATGCAGGATCAGGAGCTAAATGCCGACTTTGTCGCGGATCAGCTGGTCGGCGACACGACCCTGAGGCTGCCGCGGTTCGGACTGGGGGCGGCGCATTTCGGCGGACAGCGCGGTCGTGTGCCGGCCGAAGTTGCACGTGAGACGCTTCAGGCCGCTTGGGATGGCGGTGTCCGTTACTACGACACGGCTCCTTTCTACGGGCGTGGGCTGAGCGAGCACCGACTTGGAGAATTCCTGATTGATCGAAACCGCGCCGATTTCATTCTGACGACAAAGGTCGGTCGGGTGTTCAGACGCCCGGGCGATCCGGACTGGCGTGATACGACGCGCTGGCCCGGCGGCCTGAAGTTCGAGTTCGATTTCGACTATTCCGGGGATGGCGTCCTCCGGTCCTATGAGCAGAGCCTCCTGCGTCTCGGCCTCGACCGGGTCGACGCGCTCCTGATCCACGATCCCGATCGCCGCGCGCATGGAGACGAATGGCAGGCGCGGATGCGCGACATGGCGACCAGCGGGATCAAGGCGCTGGAAGGGTTAAAGAGGTCGGGCGACATTCAGGCCATCGGCATGGGGCTGAATACCGCGGAGGCACTCGCCGAGATACCGGACATGGTCCCGCTCGACTTTGTGCTCGTCGCCATGCCTTACACGCTTCTCGACCAGTCCGGTCTTGCCGATCTCGACAGGTTGGCCGACAGGGGCGTTGCGGTGATCGTCGGCGCGCCCTTCGCCTCCGGCATCCTGGTGACCGGCCCGGGGCCGGGCGCGCGATATCGGTATCAGGCGGCAGAGCCGGAGATTCAGCAAAAGGCCGGGGCAATCCAGAAGGTCTGCGAAAGCCATGGTGTGCCGCTGGCATCCGCGGCGATGCACTTTCCGCTTGCGCACCGCGGCGTCGTGTCGATCATTCCGGGATGCGCCCATCCCGACGAGATCAAGAGCAATTTGACTGCGTTCCGGCAGCAGATCCCGGACGCACTCTGGGCTGATCTCAAGGATGCCGGCCTGATCGTGGCCAATGCGCCGGTGCCTGACAGGACGTCGCGGATCACAATCCGCGACACGTGATGTCGCGTTGTCCGTAGACCGGTTCGGCCTCAATCTGTTTGGGGCGTCGATCCCGAGACTGGAGAATTCATCAGGGATTCCTGCCCTCGCGGATACCTTGACAGTCCAGCCTGTTGCGCCAGGCATCTGGGCCATTGAAGGCCCCGCCGAACGGCGCGACGCCCGGAATCTTGGCAACAACGCCACGTCCGGGTTGGTCGAGACTTCCGATGGCGCGGTCCTGGTCGACCCCGGTGGCACTTGGGCCGGGGCTGCGCGCACCGGGGTCATCCGGTCATGGATTCCGATAACATCCGGTCACTCGTTCCGATTTGATCCGGTCACGGATTCCGGGGTTTCCGATCACTCCTGGAACCGGCCGTAAGACGTGC
>Ga0208979_100625_pt1 | contig 15217 bp, 11 predicted proteins | sample HotLakConsUCCSLE_FD_184738 | JGI IMG/M metagenome (GOLD analysis project Ga0208979, IMG submission 184738) | Hypersaline microbial mat communities from Hot Lake, Washington, USA - Hot Lake Consortium UCC-SLE (SPAdes) | ecosystem: Environmental > Aquatic > Non-marine Saline and Alkaline >... | reverse complement strand
ACCGTTCTTAGAGATGTCGTGAGAGCCGCAAGTTGGGCAAGTCATCTCGATTTTCATCTGCTCTACTCCTTGACACTGCCAACGGCTGTAGCTTGTTTTTCTTTATCCTTTACATTAATGCACTACCTTCATCCCTACTGCACTGACACCTAGAAGGACTAAAGTAGCAGCCATGCCAGGTTCAGGTATGGACTCATATTCAATTTCTTCGCCAGCTAAAGCGGGGAATAGTGACGGCGCCATTCGAACATTCGTCGCCTGCTCAAATGCATAGGCCAGACCAATCAGAGTCGGTTCACTATAGGCATTTCCTAAGAAAGAGAGGGAAACGGGGAGACCATCTGACGTAAACCCTGACGGTACCTGGATGTCAGGAAAGCCCGAAATATTAGCAATGTCGGTGGGTGATGGGCCTGACTCACAAAGATAGGTGGCGTCCTCCAACCCCGGTAGAGGACTCGCTGGACAACCTGAAGTAGGATATATGAGTGCATCTAGACGATTACTCTCCAGTAGGTTGAGCGTTGAGTTGCGAATTAGATCACGACCATTGGTGAGAGCGTCTATATAGTCTGGGTCAGTTAGCGGTACGCTCGCTTCTTCTCTTCTAAGTAAATCAAGACGCGTCGGATAGGTTTCAAAAAAATCATCCTTTTCGACTATCTCAATAATTTCAGCCAAGGTTTTTGGATATTCTTCACCGATAGTCACTAGGTAGTCTGGGATTTGTGCTTTGAATTCAGGCCAGCGGATACGAGTATAGATGCTACCCTTGGTTTCGATCACTTCCTCTGGGAAAAAGAGTGAATCAACTATCTCTGCACCAGAACTTTCAAGTACCGAAATCGCATTCATTGTGATTTGGTCAACTTCTAAGTTTCGACCAAAAAAATCTCGGGCTACACCAATTCGAGCACCTTTAAGTGCATCCTTATTTAAGAACTGAGTATAGTTATCAGGAACTTTGCCTTCGCTTTCTAACGTGGCAGGATCGCTCGGGTCGGTTCCTGCCATAATCTCTAGCGCGATCGCGGCGTCCTCTACAGTACGGGTCATAGGTCCGCTTACATCAAATGATAGAGCGAGTGGAACAATGCCATCGCGGCTTGTTAAGCCCAATGTTGGCTTAATACCGACTAACCCATTGGCAGCAGCGGGGCCACGAATCGATCCCCCGGTGTCGCTGCCTGTACCAATAACGCCAAAATTAGCGGCAATTGATGCGCCCGTACCGCCGCTTGAACCAGCAGGGCTGCGGTTCAGACTATAGGGATTACTGGTCAAACCCTGTAAGGAGCCACCCGGCACTCCAGAGGCAAACTCACTCATATTTGATTTAGCAAAAATGATCGCCCCAGCATCTCGAAACTGTTTGACGGTAAAGGCATCATCCGGTGGAATCGCTCCTTTTAGCGCGATTGAACCGGCTGTTGTTGGCAAATCGAACGCATCGTAATTGTCTTTAAGAATTACAGGAATTCCGTGCAGCGGACTTCTAGGGCCTGTTGTATGCCGCTCAATGTCTAGCTCTCGTGCTATTTCGAGCACGTTTGGATTAATTGCAATAATAGAGTTTAGTTCGTCATCATATTCTTCAATACGGTTGAGATACAGCTGAGTCAACGCTTCTGATGTTAAGACCTTGACATCAAAAGCCTTATTGATATCTGCAACCGTGGCTTCTTGCAGCTTAAATATAGCTGCACTCACGGAGCTAGGTATCACAGCAAATATGGCTACTGGTGCGGCGATCGCCACAGCTACACGCTTCATTAAGTTAATCAACGTTTTAATCTCTCTTAGAAGGTGATTAGTGATTCACGGGATAAGCAACTTTATTGCCCATTATCCATAAATCTTCAGTAAAAATTCTGTGTGGTTGAATACGGTTTTTATGAAATCTCTCTCATTGCTTGTTTTTACATTGTTTTATAGAAAAGTATGGATGCATACTCATCGAAAAATTTCTCTGTTACCCTATGCTCTGTCACACTATTCAGATTCTGGAAAATATTGATATTTAGGCTTAAAAAACACCATTTATGTAAGCTTTTTGTGGTTCAGGAATGACATCAATCTGTTCAGGAATTACCACAAGTGTGAGTTTGCTGCTGACTGATATCTTGGCAAAGCTACCTTGAACCTTTAACCAAGTATCGGTTTCAAAATTATTATTAACGTCTGTGTGAATGACTAAGCCAAGAGGAACCGTATCGGCCAAGCAACAACGAATGATGTGTCGTGCCAGCACAAATTGTGAGGGGTTATCTTGAAAACGCTGGTGTACAAACCCAATGATATCAACTCTCTGTCCTACAAATGTCTCTAAGGGATCTGGTACTGATGTAATGAGTCGTCGCCACTGAAGAATATTTCTTTTTAGCGGGTCAGGTTCTTCTCCAGCAGGTTCTGCATAAGCCCAAATATCAATTACAGGCTTTTTTTCTTTTTCACTATCTGCTTTACGGCCTATATCAAGATTTATTTTCGGCATCGCTGGAGTTCTGGATATCCACCGACTCAAATTTTGTACTAACGGAAATCGATTGACCATAGGGCTATATTACGAGGCTTACTTAATCCGAGTGTCTAGCATCTCAGCAAGTTCTTGTTCTTCAAATGCTCTGACAACCTCTGAACGTAGGTGATCAACAAACAGGTTGCGGTGATATTCAAACCCTTTGCTCATCATGTCGCGGGGGCGCGGCATATCTACCGTCACTATTTCTAGCATTCGGCCTGGATTAGCTGTTAAAATCAGAACGCGATCGGCTAAGTAGACCGCTTCATCAATATGATGCGTAACGAAAACCACTGTTTTCCCGGTGCCTTGCCAAATCTCTAGCAGGAACTTTTGCATTTGATGGCGGGTTTGCACGTCTAGGGCTGCAAAGGGTTCATCCATTAGCAATACATCTGTGCCGAGGCAGAGAGCCCGAGCAATACAAGCCCTCTGTTGCATACCTCCCGAAAGCTGATGAGGATAGCGATGAGCTGATTTAAGTAGACCAACTTGTTGTAAATATTGTTTTGCTTGATTATGGCGATCGCGCTTCCCCACACCTTGTAAGCTCAGGCCAAAAGACACATTCTCTATTACCGACAGCCAGGGAAATAGCGACGCCTGTTGAAAAATCATAGAGCGATGGGGTGAAGGCCCATCAATGGGCTGACCGCGAAACTGAATAGTTCCAGAGGTCGCTGATTCTAGGCCAGCAATCATGCTGAGTAAGGTACTCTTGCCGCAGCCACTAGGGCCAATCACCACCAAAAACTCTCCAGGCTCAACTGAGAAGCTAATATCGTCAATAGCTAAGTTAGGTTCGGCAGTATCAGGGTTCCAAATTTTGCTGATGTGGTTGCAAACAATTTCGCTCATGTTTTTGAAAAATATCGGTTAGTTTCCTAAAACTGATCAGGACATCGCTGTGCTAATGCCCTAACAAACGGCTGTACTCCTGCCTTAAATATGCGATGAACCTTTCCACCAAAGCACTCGTTGCTGCATCTGGCGGAAACCCACATCTAACAAATAACCGACCACGCCGATAATAGCCATGCCTAAAAACATTAGCTTTGCATTAAACATCTGTCGTCCCACCATTACAATTGCACCTAGCCCGGCATTAACTCCCACCATTTCTGCTGCTAGTACTGCCATCCAAGCTGCAAAAAAGTTAATCCTCAAGATAAAAAACAAATCGGGAATAACTGCCGGTAAAACCACCCTAAACATCACCTGTCTACGATTAGCGCCGAGTACTCTAGCCGTATTAATATACAGCTGATCAACATTGTTAACCGCGTTGACGGTAGCCAATGTGAGTAAAAAGAAAATACCTACAAACACAACAAAAATGGCCGCTCCGTCGCCGATGCCAAACGCCATAATCGCAAACGGAATCCAAGCAATCGGCGCAATCGGCGCAAGCAAAGTAATGACAGGCAAAGTCAGCTTACCGAATAGCTCAAAGTAGCAGGCCAACCCACCAACGCCTAAGGCCGCAATGAATCCTAAAACCAATCCGGCCATCACCCGCTTAAGCGTAGCGACAATAGCCGTGAGCAGTACAAAGTTTCCCCCAACTCGCTCTACCCCAATTCGGGGCGACAAAAACTGCTCTTGATTGCCAATTTCAGCAATAAATTCGTGGGGTGGCGGCAAGATTAAGGTGTTGACCCATCCTAACGCGGTTACTAGCTCCCAGAGACTGATAAATAGTGTCAGCGATAGAAACCACCACATAGCTGAGATCGCGGCCTGCTTCCACCAATGCCTCCGAGCCCTAGACTTAGACTTGATAGTTGCTGGCACTACTGACCGATCAACCCGCACACCGTTAGTTCCGGACGAATGGCTTTTGACCATATATCTTCTCTCCCAAAGAACTTTCTACTCTTTTCGTCGTCTTTAAATGCGCTTAGTTTGATAGCACTCGACATTTCCTAAGCGGTCACTTTTATTTTTACGCGCTCCCACAGTTCTGGGCTTTCTGCGATTACCTCTTCTAGCAAAGAGAAATTAACAAACTTGTCGTCTGGTAATGTATTGATGTAATTAAGCGCCTTCATACTTTCGGCTCGGCCATACATGAAGTCACGTTTATCACGAATATCGACTCCTGGAGGCTGTGCCTGAGCAGAAGCTAATAGGCTTTCCATATCAGTTTTATAGTACTTGTCAATTGTGGTTTCGGCTGCCTTGACAAAGTCACTTTCAATCTCGTACTGAGCCTCAAAAAATACTCGGATTACGTCTTTAACCATTTCTGGATCGGCTTCAATAACTTCATTTCGTACTGCTAGAACACAGTCAGGATAGGCACTTCCGTAAATATCTACACCATTGCCTAAAACATTCCCATTGGTTGCGGTTTTTGCCTTAGTCGCATAGGGTTCAATGTGGCTAACCGCATCTACTTGACCGGCAATATAGGCATTTAGCAATTCGGTAGAATCGCCCAGGTAAACCATCTCAACATCATTGTAGGAGAGTCCTTCTTTTTGGAGATAGTCATATACAATAACATCGAGCGTATCGGCTTGGAATGTAGCCACTTTTTTGCCCTTAAGGTCTGCAAAAGATTTAATTTCCGGTTTGGCAACGACAATTAAGCCTTCTACACCGCTACCGGCAACCACTTGAAAAGAAGCGCCCTGGGTGTAAGCCGCGATCGCATTTGTAAACGGGATCACAGCCATCTCGACCTGCCCGGTTGCTAGCTGTACAGCCACATCAGCCGGCATTGGCGTTAGTGCTGCGGTACCCTTAAAGCCATATTTCGCGAATAGTTCCTGTTCTGCCGCATAAAACAACGGCATATTACATAGCCCAGCGCCATGGGCAAACTTTATTTCGCGGTTACCCCAGTCGCCTGAAGCAGCTGTATTTTTATTCGAGCAGCTATTTAAAAAAGACAGTAAGGCAGGGGTCAATGCAGCGCCTATGCCCAACTTAAAAAAACGACGGCGGCCAGTACGAGCGTGAAACATCGTAAATCTCCTTGCAATAGTTTTTATGGACTAGAATTCTTACGTAAATTGCGAATGAAAAATGTGAGCTGTATTAGAATGCTGCTTATTTAGGTGCGTGATAGTTTTGGCAGCTAGTACAGTAATGAGACTCGTAGCCATCCGCCCTAAACCAGCCGTCATAGACCTTTTTTACATAGGGAAAGACTTCTTTGGCTAATTCTCGTCTCCGCAATTCTTGAGGCGTTAGAGGCGCTTTAAGCTGTTCAGAGAGTTCCGCAAGCAGTGCGTCTTTATCTACTTTGATAAACTTACCCTCTTGTAAAATCACCTCTCCTGCCACCATCACTGTCGAAATTCCATGGGGACGGCTCCGGTGAATCACCGCATCTAACACAGAGATCGTGTCATCTAGGTAGGGATAGGCCAGATGATCCCAGTCCATAATTACGAGATCTGCTGCTTTCCCCGGTGCCAACACGCCTACCTCCTCTGCAAAACGGGTCGTCTTCGCACCATTTTCAGTGGCCATTTGAAAAACTTGAGGTGAGGTGGGCACTATCGAATCTATCCCTGGCACCCGATGCAGCTTCAGAACCAACCGCATCTCTTGCAACATGTCGCGGTCATCATTAATGCCCGCTTCATCAAGCCCCATGCCGACCGTCACACCTTTTTGAGCATAGGTGTTGAGCGGTGCAATGCCACTCTGCAAGCGCAAATTAGAACTGGCGTTATGACAAATCATAGTGCCTGTCTCAGCAATTAAGTCAATGTCTTCTTCGGTCAGCCAGACTCCATGTCCTAGTGTTAAATGTGGGCCTAAAACACCCAGTTGATTGAGATGCTTTACGGCGGTGGTGCCAGTGCGACGGTGAGCATATTCCATTTGGTAAGGGGTTTCTAGCAGATGCATGTGCATCCCCACCCCATACTTATGAGCATAGGCTGTTTGCGTGGTTAGCGCGTAGTCATCACACCAGTGCAAATTAGCTGGAGAGAGCTGCAAGCGAATGCGATCATTAGCTTTTTTTTCCCAGTCTTTCCACAGTGATTCAAAGAACCATAAATAGTCTTCTAATGGTACTTCATGAGATTTGAGAATCGCCTCCATGTCAGCAGCAATACTGGGCGGTAATTTAGCTACGAAGTCACTGTTTGACTCGTACACAAAGTGATTTTGGGTGCGCACGCCAAAGCAGTAAGAGACTCTCATGCCAATATCTGCATAGGCTTGGAGAACCTTTGAAGTAATCTCCGGCCAGCGTGTTGCAGGCCCTGGCAACCATCCATGAATGTGCTGTACGGTAGTAATACCTGACTCAATCATTTCAAAAGCTGAGTACAAGGTATCCAGATAAAAATCGACTGCCCGCGCCGAGAGACGACTGGCAAACCACAACTCTAAAGGATAGTCCAATGAACCTAGTTGAAAAGGAGTCAAACCTACATGGTGATGACTGTTTACAAAACCTGGCATCACGATATGATTGGCCGAACCCAAAACTGTATCTGGCTGATACTTGGCAGATAACGCCTCGTAAGATCCAATTTCTACAATTTTGCCGTCCTGTTGAAAAACAGCGCCCTCTTCAATGATCTCGGCCTCAGTTCGACTGAGTACCTTACAAATAATTTGTTTCCCGCGAATAAGCGTAGAAGGCATAACATTAACCTGCCAGAACACAGAATCTCGAACTTGAGAATCGATGAATCTTTTATGACTATGGGTATCTGTCAGGTTCACTTTTGCGAGAATTGCTAGCGCACCTGAACAGAAACCGACCTATCTACATAGGCTACAGTGCAAAAAGCTTCAGGGATGTTGCGCTAGTGTTATAAACACCTATACAGAGGACTAAAACCACGCCAAGCTTAGTCAAACCTCTTAATCGCATACTATGCTTATTCTTAAGCACAAACTGTATACAGTAATACTGCTCACCCAACTATTTGTACCATTACATAGAGACCAATCTCATAGAGGCTAAACACCACTGTCCGATTAGGTGATTGCTCATAATTAAAACAACAATAGTCAGTCCAATTGATTCCTGGTCATAGCCCAAACTGTAGATTTGGAGACTTTTCAATAAATCACAGGCTCTGAAGAGATAATGTTTTATGACTTATACCTCAATACCTCATTCGTGCATCTATTTTAGTGGCTGAGCAGATATCTGAAAAGCAAATTTACAACCAAATTAAGGTTGTAAATAGCCTGAAAGCTTATTGATATCGTAGTATTTCAGAACCTCAAATTATTGTGCGCGAACTATGAATTATGCAGCAATAAAAGTCAGTTTGCTGGAAATATAGCGCCCTGAATAATCCAGTCAGCAATGCCTAGTAGATGGGCATCGTTTTTGGCCTGTCCTACCAGTTGAACGGCTAGCGGGAGCCCGTTGCTGGCGGTACCCGCTGGTATACTGATGGCAGGAAAACCGCATAGCGTCCACAGGGCACAAAATATTGGAGAACCGGTATTTTCTAACCCTAGAGGGGCAGGGCCTGCCGTAACGGGCGTGAGGATAGCATCAATATGGCTAAAGAGAGAATTGAGGTAACGGTCATAGCTGAGGGTAGCTCGGCGAGCCTCGGCATAGGCTAGCGGATGTAGCGATCGCGCCTTCTCAACAATTGCCTTCAGCTGCGGTGACATTTGTTCTGGATGCGCTAGTAGGTCTTGCCGATGATGAACAGCCAGCCCACTTGCCACCAAAGCTTCAATATGAGATGGGTAGGCCGTAAACTCGGACGGCAGCTCAATTTCACGCACTTCTGCACCTGCCGTAATCAGCCCTTTTGCCTGGGCCAAAAGGGCTGATTGAGCCTGGGGCTCCATCTGTTGCCAAAAAGGTCCTCGAATCACGCCAATGCTGGGTGGCCGTGAGAGCGTTTTGACTTTTGGCGAAAATGACTGAGCCCAACAATCAGGATCACGTCGATCGGCAACCATTAAAACCGAGCAGAGCAAGGCGAGATCTTCAACACTACGGGCAAAACATCCAACGTGGTCAAGATCCCAATTGACTGGCATAATGCCGAACCGAGAAATTGCCCCAAAACTAGGCTTAAACCCTAGAATGCCGCAATAGGCTGCTGGGCGCAAAATTGAACCCATAGTCTGTGTTCCAACCGCTAAAGGCACCATGCCTGCGGCGACAGCCGCCGCTGAACCGCTAGAGCTAGCACCAGGAGTATGCTTAGAATTATGAGGATTGGTAGTATGCGTGGCGCGCCCTGAGGCATATTCTGTAGTGGTCGTTTTACCTAAAATAATTGCACCCGCCCGACGCAATTGTTCTACAACTGTTGCATCGTAGCCTAGCTGTTGCCCTTGATGGAGTGGAGTACCCCATTCAGTAGGAAAATCTGACGTAGCAATAATGTCTTTAATGCCTACGGGAATACCGCGTAAAGCACCGGAATGCTCAGATCCATCGCAGTCTTGAGATTTTGCCTGCTTAAGTGCAGTGTCCGTATCTATACATTGCCATGCTTTTACCTTCGCTTCACAAGCGGTTACTTGGGTCAAATACTGATTCAACAGGGTTTGCACAGAACCTCCCTGCTGTATGTCATGTAGCGCTTGGGTAGCCGTGGGAGTAGGAATGAAAATCATAAGGGTTAGACAACGGTTCAATACACAACTTTGATATAAATGTTCGCTAGCACTACCGAAAATCGGCTAGTAGTCTGCGGCGTAAGTTGAGAGCGCGAAGCGCGATCGCCTGCTATGGTCCTGGTATTGCCTGCCTTGCAGCCTTCTCTGAGCGAAAGATCAATCGTGATCCTGAGTGCGATCGCCGGTGCTGTTGTTGGGAGAATCGTGCGATCGTGGATAAAGCCACCAGTGCGAACCAGATAGATCTAAAATTAGTGCCCTATATAAATCAAGGGTTTTAGCCCTTTTTAATGGGCTAAAAAGGTAATGGATCGCCTAGGTTGACCCACAACTGCGAAATCGAACCCCTTTTACTAGGCTCTTAACGTTGAAGATATGCCTCAAACCCTTGCCAGGAGTGAGGCACTAAATTCCGATCTATCTGGTGCGAACGACGCTCTTACAGTGGTTCTTTCCCAATGTGCTGACCCTGGCTGGCCCAGCACTAGCAGTACGTCAGGAGATCTTTGACTTCATCGTGGCCGAACTTCAGTAGTGAGAAGATGAGCAGTATCCCGCCATGCGAAAGCTCAGAAAAGCACTGCGCAATCAGCGAGATCAGCTAATGGACTTTGCCCGTGTTCTCGATCAAAAGCTGGCAGACATTGCTAAAGACTTTGAAATACCGTTACAGGCAATACAGAATATTTGCCGACGGCATCACAAACACAAAACCTCAGATGCCTACTAGGAGCGGTGGAATCAGTTACCTTAAATTGACCTTTCTTGAACCGCCCCCTCGTTTTGAACCGTCCCTGCAACTGCCTCTCAATCAAAGTTGAAGTGCTTGCTAAAGACGAATACATTTCCTTTAAATGAGGGACAAGAAGGGGAGGGAACAATGACATTAACCTTTGTAAAACCATCTCTCACCGCTTGAACCGCATTCACGCCAATCGATTGATTGGGTTTCAGCTCGCAGAACTCGTCACTGGTTAACTTAGATAACTGTAAAGGCCGACGTCTTAAGCTTGCACCGGCTACATCCCCTACGTCATTTTTCTTTGCGACCGCTTTGGTAATTGGAGATACGTCAAAGTGCTTTTGAAAAATGAACAAATCCCCCTTAAATGAAGGACAAGAATCGTTTGGAATAACGACATTTATTTTCATAAAGCCCTTTCCTCCCGACTCAATCGCATCAATGCCCACCGACTCTCCGGGCTTCAGCACGCAAAAACCATCCTTACCTAATTCCGATAGCTGCAACGGCCTGCGCCTTAAGTTTGCACCGCCTATACCATTGTCTTTAGCGACTGCGTTGTTAATAGGCGTGTTGATGAGGTACTCATGGTTAATAAATTCCACCGCCTCAGCGGTTTCATTAGCCGTTCGCAAGGTCACCGTTTCGACCGCACCTCGAAAATTGGGGAACCAGCCAAAATTCCTGACATTCCACGAATCGTCTGGTAGTAAGGCTGTGTCTACACCGGATATGCCTATGGGGAGCTTATATCTAAAGAGCGCGTCTCCTGTTTTGATGTCAAGATTTTGCCGTCTCACGCTCTCGCTATGACAGCTTACACAGTCTGTATTGAAAAAATGAGCCCGCTCTGGATTTGCAATAATATCTGGAATTTCTCGAAAGCGAGGTCGAGCTTGGCCTGCAAAAACTGGCGAGGAGAGCTTACTTTGTGCGTCTTCTTCAAAGAGCATGGCGGTGCTAACCCCCTTTCCGTTGTCTAAGTTTTCCGTAACGGGCACGGGTAAAACGTTTTTGTTATCCAGAAACGATAACATTTGAGCCTTGTTGCTTCCCAACGTGGGTGCCGAAATCTGAACAAACGATCCATTCAGCTTCGCCATTGCAAAAAAGATCCAGGGCTCTGGGGGAGCGAGTCCCATGAAGGAAACGCCAAATAGGTTCTCCTCTGCAGCATACTTTTTAATAAAGGTCTTCAGCGCATTCCTAAAGTTTTGCCCATTGCGCATCTTAAAACCTGGATGAACACCGAGCGGTTTCCCATCTGTCGAGCCTCCACTGGCGGCTAAATTCGCTTTCAATCTTTTTAGATCATCCACCATTTCGCTGAACTTTTCCTTATCCGGCACAGCCGGTCTGCGGCTACCCTTTGTAAAGTTATAGACCAAGTGCGCTGTGTAGTCGTGGACTATCACCTGACCAAAGCTATCGACCGTGACCGGCTGCATAATCAGACGGATTTGGGGTACTGAGCCACGTTCATTCACTATCTTTGAACTAGAACCCGGCGCGGACGGATCGATGCGCATCCCAACAATTTTCCACGTCTTTTGTTGGTCAAAGACATCTTGCAAAAGGCCATCGTTAAAGTTTATCTGAGACGTATTCCCCGTTGAATCTTTCACACCAACGGTTTGAGCTGTCTTGATAATGGTGTCAAATACAGATTTAGGCCAAATTTGAGAGCGCCCATCTGCCGTTTTCTCATCAGACGCGATTAGCTCGTTGGCCTCCCGAGGGTTGCTAGGGACTGGCCACAGAAAGGAAATATCGTTCACATCAAACTTTACGTTTTCTGAGGTCGAGACGATTTCAGGTAGGTTATTTGACGACTGAGAAAACGTAGTTTGAGCGACCAGAGGAGTAGGCTTTAATTGCAGATGACTTTTGTAAATAGGAACATGGAGAGCTGTTACTTGACCAGAATGATTGATAGCGGCGATCGCAGATGCTGGCGCCACTATCGTAAATGTTTGGAACAATAGTACTGACACCAACAGAAAAATGGTTCGACCCATAAGCACCCTGAGTATAATAATTTCGTACATAACATATGCATTATTAGATAGGGTGCAAGAAAGCGTTGTCAAGTGACATCACAAGGAAAATATTATTAAGAAAAATCATTTAGATAGCTCGACAAAAGATGAAAGCAAAGTCACAACAACACCGTTTTCGAGCCTTCGATCATAATTTATGTGTCAAAGCTTGTTTTCTACTGGGTCAGGATTCAAAATTCTACATAAAGATAGTGATCGCTACAGGTAGTTCCCTATGGTTAGAGATACTTCCAAAGACGGCTTTAAAAATAAGCTTACGACATATGCGCTCACACACTTCAAAGGGCTGTGGCATTTTGTTCAAAATACGCCCCTGCTAGAGAAGTGGGCGAATAAGTTTTTGATCAACAATGCTATCTACAAGGTGCCAACTCGACCACTCCCGTACAGCATGATGACGTTGGAGCCGACCATCCCCGGTACCGACATCGCCAAGAAAACGGATACCTATACATCTTGGGATAGTTTGTGCGATCGCACTTACACAGGCCGACACCTCCCCCCTGATCCAACCTTTAACCAATCAGAGGTCCTACCCAATTCTAAAGATCTCGCGGATCTGTTCCGTAAGCGAAACGGCGAAACTATCCTCTCTGAAAAGTCCACGCTGCTATTTCCCTACTGGGTGCAGTGGTTCACCGACGGTTTTTTGCGCACCGACCCCAACAACCGCCTCAAAAACACCTCTAATCACGAAATCGATCTTTCTAATGTCTATGGTCTAACGCCTAAAGTCACCCATCTCTTGAGAGCTTTTCAAGGCGGCAAACTCAAGAGTCAGCTTATTAACGGTGAAGAATATCCGCCGTTTTACTACGAATATACTGATGAAGATCCTGATAAAGACATCATCAAAGAAGAGTTCAAAGATCTCTATAAACGGCTGGGCGCTGAGAGTAGGCAAACAGCCGAGAGAAAGGCCACTATATTTGCAATGGGAGTAGAGCGAGCCAACATACAAATTGGCTACGTGATGCTAAACGTAATGTGTTTGCGAGAGCATAACCGGATTTGCGAGCTATTAGCAAAAACCTATTCTAGCTGGGATGATGAGCGATTGTTTCAAACGGCAAGAAACATTCTTATCGTCACCATTATGAAAATTGTTGTAGAAGAATATGTAAACCACATCACGCCCTACCACTTCAACTTTAAGGTCGATCCTTCGGCCTTCACCCGCGAAAAGTGGTATCGCCGCAACTGGATGAGCATTGAATTTGATTTTGTATATCGCTGGCATAGCGCTCTCCCCGACACCTTGCTATACAAGGGGAAATCGATGCCTATCCAAGAATCGCTTTGGGGAAATCAACTGCTGATCAACCAGGGTTTGGGTGGACTGTTTCACGAAACCTGTCAGCAGAGCGGAACGCGCATTGGACTGTTTAACACGCCAGATTTTTTAGTCGAAGCGACTGAAGTTCCGAGCATTAAACTCGGACGGCGTATGCAGCTTGCCAGCTACAATGACTACCGCGAAATGTGTCAGTTTCCACGCGTGACTGATTTTGATCAAATCTCTGGCGATGAAGCGGTACAAAAGTCTCTTAGAGCTTTTTATGGCAGCGTAGACAACATTGAGTTTTACACTGGACTATATGCAGAAGATGTACGGCCCAATTCAGCTATCGGACCATTAGTCGGTAGGCTTATTGGCATTGATGCCTTTTCGCAGGTGCTTACAAATCCGCTACTAGCGGACACAGTTTTCAATAAAGACACGTTTTCTCCAGTAGGTTGGGAGATCATTCACGAAACAAATAGTTTGCAAGAGATTGTTCATCGCAACATTCCGGCAGCCCAGCAGTTGCCCACAGTCACCTTTGATCGAAAACAAGTGATCGAAAACAAGTTTCCCTAAGATAAGTTTTTTGATCTCTTCCCCTATAAGCTCAGATCTTTCTGCCGTTGCTAACCTTCCTGCCAACCTTCCTACCAACATTGGACAATGTATTGAGTGATTATCATATTGTTTATCAAGTAATATAGCCACGCTGAGATCACCTCTTCTCAACCGCCTCAAAGATTTCCAACCCTTGCTCGTAGCGATTTTCCGTAGGAAAGGCTACGCCATCGCATACTATAGTGGACCCGAAAAACTAGACAGGTAGCTAAGCTCTGAATTACTCAAAAAGTGATGGCTCAATCGGTGTTTCGAGGAGCTAGCCAAGTAAGATGCCCAACAGGCCATTGAGCAAGTCTTTGTCCCTTTTTCTAGCATTATGAACGAATTTGAAGAATCCTAGATAGATTGGCAACTTCTCTTGAGAGATGCCGCGATGGGGCCTAAGCCAAGAGCGCAACAGAGACCAAAACCCTTCCATCGTGTTGACATGACCTCGCAAAAGCCATCCCCGTCTTCGTCGCGAGCGTATTCCCCCCCCCCCCACTATGACAAACCTGCTTATGAGTGTAGCCCCACGCCTCAAGTCGGGCATAGATGTCGTACTCGTCGGTGTAAATGAGCGTCCCAGCGCTTACTTTTGCCTGAATAATCGGTTTGATGGTCTGCTGTTGAACATTCGCCAGCATTTTGATGACCCCTTCTCCGCCACGCTGAATCATCCCGAAGATCGGCGGCTTCTCTTTTTTGAGTGTACCGCGTCTCCGAAATCCTTTGAGCTTGCGCCGCCGTCCCTGAGCCCTTTTTTTTAACCGCCTCAGGCTGGCCTTTGTGACCAGCGGTGACATAGACCTCATCGAACTCGACGGTGCCTGATAGCTGAACTTCTGGCCGTTTATCCGCCACTGCTTGGCGTAGCTCGCCCGTCATTTGATGCACCTCATCTTTATGCAAGCTCAACTCTTGAGCAATCTGCTGATTTGAGAGATTGAGTCCCATCAGATACAGACAGGCAATCTAGATTTGCAAAGGCTGATGGCGGCCTGCAAAGATGCTATTGGTCAGGTCGTCAAACTGACGTACCCGGCTCGGCAGACATATCTCTGCCGAGCCGGGTACGTCTCATGTTTGCTTCGTTTCGTGACCGATGCAGACCCGCACTCAACACAACAAACGCCGTCGAGCCAGCGCAGTTGGCGCACAGTCGCATAGTCATCAATGAGTCTCGAAAGCGTTAGCATTGGGGGCTATGGCTAGGCTGCTATTGATGTCACGCTAGCGCGTCAGACTAATGCTGTGCAACCTCTCAGAAAAAGCTATTGAGCCAAAATATTAAGCAAATTTGGGGTAGCAACTTAAGCCGGGAAAACTTCTGCGTATAAGGGTTTCGGCTGCTGTAGTTTAGATGACCTGCGGGGCATGGGCAACTCACCTATATGGTCTAGCATCCATTCAAATGGGTCGGGAAACTG
>Ga0208979_100623_pt1 | contig 15292 bp, 21 predicted proteins | sample HotLakConsUCCSLE_FD_184738 | JGI IMG/M metagenome (GOLD analysis project Ga0208979, IMG submission 184738) | Hypersaline microbial mat communities from Hot Lake, Washington, USA - Hot Lake Consortium UCC-SLE (SPAdes) | ecosystem: Environmental > Aquatic > Non-marine Saline and Alkaline >... | reverse complement strand
CTTGCCAAACAGGTCGCTGGGCGAGCGGCCTTCCATCAAGCGGTCCAGAAGGTCTTTGTCGATGCTCATACGTGGGTCTCCTCTCAGAGCAGTTACCACGTCAGCGCACAAAATTTAGGATAGTCCCCTGTCCGCTCGCCTCGAAATCACTTGAGCTTCCAGCGGCTGGAACCCTTATGTTGGCGGGAGAAGCTACGGAGATGCCGCCATGAACATCGGAACTGCCGCCAGGCAATCGGGCCTTCCGCCCAAGACGATACGCTACTACGAGGACATCGGTCTGCTGACCGCCGACCGGGCTGCCAACGGGTACCGCGACTATTCCAACGAGGACGTCCACCGGCTCCGCTTTGTCCAGCGATCCCGCAGCCTCGGATTTTCGGTCGAGGAATGCCGGCAGTTGCTCTCTCTCTACACCGACCGCGACCGGGCCAGCGCCGATGTGAAAGCGATCGCCACCGAGAAGCTCGGCGAGATCGACCGGAAGATCGCGGAATTGACCGGGCTGCGGGAAATGCTCGGGCATCTGGTCGAGACATGCCACGGCGACGCCCGCCCCGATTGCCCGATCATCGACGGCCTGTCAGGAAAAACGGGCGACCACTAGGAAACCCCATGGAGGGTGGAACAATGATGGGCGACGGCATGATGTGGGGAATGGGGCTCTGGGGCCTCGTGCTCGCAGTGATGGTGGTGCTCGTCATCGCTGCGCTGGTCAAATACATGTTCTTCCGATGAATCCGAGCCGATGTTCATCATAGGAACATGGCCCGCGCGGCTTCTTACTCCCGCAGCCATATTGATCGGTCTGCTGCCGCTTCCTGCCTCGGCCTTCCTGCACGCAGCCAACGCGGAGGCCGACGCTGGCCGCGCGCTTTACCTGGAGCACTGCGCCGCCTGCCACGGGGTGGACCTCGAGGGACAACCCGACTGGCGCAGCTCTGACGTCGACGGTGTCTACCCGGCGCCTCCCCATGACGAGACCGGTCACACCTGGCACCATGACGATGCGATGCTGATCGACTACATCACACGCGGCGGTCAGGCGGTGCTCGACGACATGGGCGTGACCTTCAACTCTGGCATGCCAGGCTTCGGCTCGGTTCTGGATGAACAGGAGATCGAGGCGATCCTCGACTACATCAAGTCGACCTGGCCGGACCATATTCGAGACTTGCAAGCGCAGAGATCGAATGCGGCCGCCGCTGATTGATCGCTCTTCGGTTTGAGTCAGACCTTCCGGAAGAGACCGAAGTGGAACCGCTGCACGCTGTCCCAGGGGGTTCGGTGTTCATGGTTGAGGGTTCGGATCAGCCGATACCCATCGCCCAGCCGCTCGGACAACCTTGCGGCGTCGTAGCGGTCGACCGGCAGACCGCTGCATGAGGTCGGGCCATCGAGCGCGAATGTTCCGATGATGGCATGGCCGCCGGGGACCAGGGCACGATCCATGAGCTTCAGATAGGTGTCCTGATCAGTGCGTTCGGTCAGGAAGTGGAACGCGGCCCGATCATGCCAGATATCGAAGCGGGCGGATGCGTTCCATTGCAGGACGTTCCCGACCACCCATTCGACCGGCGCGTCCTTAGGCAGTCGCGCGCGAGCCTTTCCTCCATCCTCTCGAGCTGCGAGCGTGTCTCGCCGAGATGGTCCTCGAGCGCCTGCTTCAACTCTCCTGCGCTCGCCGCCGCAATCATCTTCGGCAGGGCCTCGGACAGTTGTGCCTCGACCGAGCGCGCTTCCTGCAGCTCGGCCATGTAGAGGTCTTTGAGAGTCTGGACGTTCATCGTTATCCTCCTTTGTGCACTGTGCAGAGACGAGGCCCGCGCGGCGGGCGTTTTGGTGTTTCAGTCCACGACGACCGGCGCCACCGTCGGCGCCCACGGCCAGGCGATCGCGAGAAGACCCAACCAGAAGAGGACCAGGATCAGCACCGCGAGCGCGGCCGCCGTTGCGCTGGCGGCGTAGCGATATCCGCCGCCGCGGCGGTAGGGCCAGCGTTCTTGGGTGTAGGGCCAGGTCGGCCATGCAAGGATCGTGACGACGAACAACAGGATGAAAAACCAGAAAAAGAAGTCCGCCATTTGCCATGTCCTCCATGTTCAGGGCGCGCGTGAGTGCTTCGCCGGGACGGTCACTCAGGACCGGTCTGCCCCTGTCACCTCGCCAAAGGCCTTTTCGACATCCGCCATGTCGCTGTAGCGACGATCCGGGAAGCGGGTGACGAGATCCATTTCGCGATCGCTGGCTTGCGCGCGCGCATGCGCCGCCAGATCCTCGGCCGAGGCGGGAAATTCCATCCCGGAAAAGAGGCTCGCGATACGCGCCGCCGACAGCGACCCGGGCTGCATCGCCGCCTCGCCGCCGCGCAGGCTGGGCTGGTCGGTCGGTTTTTCCTCGTGCGCGCGGAGCCCGCCGAAGGCCCGCGCGACATCGGCGGCGTCGCGATAGTCCCGGTCCGGCAATTCCTTGAGAATGTCCGCGATCTCGTCCGCGCCGCTGTCTCGCGCATGCCGGGCCAGCGCGTCTCGGGGAGCGGGGTAGGCGATGCCGGACAGGGCGTGTTCCAGGTCGGCGGCCGAGGGCGCGCGTTCGGGGTGGGAGGTCTGCATGTGGCGGCGGTAGTCCGAGAGGGTGTCGAACTCCGCGCCGCAGATCTCGCAACGATGCCGGGCCATCAGCGCACCTCCCCCACCGCCTTGCTCACGTCGGCCATCGTGTCGAACCGGCGGTCCGGCATGCTTTCGATCAGGTCGATCACCTCGTCGGGTGCATCATTGTCGTGGGCCTGCCGGACCAGCCCGGCGCGGTCGGACGGGAAGGACATCCCCTTCAGCGCGGATGCCACACCTGCTGCGGAATCGGTGCCTGCCGCGGCCGGGCCGCCGCGCCGACCGCCCTTGCTGCGGTCGCCCTCGGACTCCACGGGCTCGGCTTCGCCCGTCGCCGCGGCGAAGGACCCGCCCTTGAGCGGGTCGTCGGGCCAGTCTGCGGGATCGAGGCCGAAGGTGGCGAACGGGTCCGCCGTGCCGTCCGACCCGATCTCGAGCGGGTCTGCCGTTTCGTCGGCGCCGATCAGGACGAGCTGCGCGTTCTCGTAGTCCAGAAGCCTGGGGTCCGAGACGTCGATCCAGCGTTCGTCCGCGAACTTACCCGCGAGATCCTTCGGATAGTCCGGCCGGGCGTCGGGAAACCCCGGCACCTTGACCGACGGGTTCCGGATGGCGATCACGTAGCGCGCCTCGTTGCGGATGTTCAGCGCCGACTGCGCCTTGCCCGGGCGATCCGGGGCGGTAAGGCGATAGGCAAGCTGCGTGGCGTCATCGCGCGGCGCGATGACGTAGCGGCCCGATCCGACAGGGATGGCTTGCGGCGTCTGTCTTTCCCCCTTTGTCTTCGTCTCATAGCGCACGGGGCGAAGCGCCGTGCCGATCTCCGCAGGCGTGCCGATCTCGGACAGCAGCAGCCAATGCCGTTCCGACGGGTGGGACTCACCGGGGCGGATCTCCGGCATCTGCTTGCGGCCGACGATGAACAAGCGGGCGTGTTTACGGTCGTCGGGCACCAGCGCAAGATACATGCGCTGCAGATCGTCCGCGTCCGAAGGTTCGTCCGTGTCGATCTTCGACCGGTAGAAGAAATGAATTTCGCCCGTCTCGACTGTCTGTGCCATTGCGGCCGTACTCCGTGCTTGAGGCTGACATCGGCAGAACGTGAGACCCCGGAAATGGTTCCCGTGGGGTAAACCCCGACACCTATCTGCGCGACGAGACCGGCACGTTGGACTTCGGTCTCCAGCGGGAAGTTAACTGGATTCCACCTCGGCAAAATCCACGCCGTGCCTACAGTGCCAAGCGCCGAGGATTTTTCAGGCGATCAGTCAAACGGGGACGTTTTCTGGCTCTGCGTCGTTACGTACGTGCCGACCTTCCTCAACCTCCTCGATGATCTTCGCCGTGAAAGCGTCGAGATCGCCGGGGTTTCGGCTCGTGACAATCCCGTTGGAAACGACGACTTCGCTGTCCACCCAGTTGGCGCCGGCGTTTTTCACGTCGGTCCGGATCGAGTGGTAGGAGGTCATGTCGCGCCCTCCGACCACGCCGGCCTCGATGAGAAGCCACGGCGCATGGCAGATCGCGGCAACGACACGGCCATTGCTCACGAAGTCTCGGATGAGCGCGACGGCAGCGTCGTCGACGCGCAGGAGGTCGGGGTTGATCTGGCCGCCCGGCAGGACGAGCGCGTCGTAGTCCGCGACGTCGACAGCGTCGACTGACTTGTCGGCCTCGACCTCGGAGCCCCAGTCGGTTTTGTCCCATCCCTTGATGGCTTGGCCGTCGGGGGTCACCACATGAACAGTCGCTCCGGCACCCCTGAGCTTGTCTCGAGGCACCTCGAGTTCGGACTGCTCGAAACCGTTCGTTGCGAGAACTGCGATCTTGGCGTCGCTGATCTTGGGCATCATGTCGCTCCTTGTACAGATACTGCCGCGCGCCCGCGGTGGTCACTATTCAACGGCGAAAAGCCACGTGTGTTCCTTGATATGGCGCCGCCCGAGCCAAGCTTCCCGCTCCGTCAGCGCGAAATCAGGTCGTCCCAGAAGGAATCCGGTTGAGGCGGGCAGGGCGGCCTCGTCCCCTCCGGCCATCGATCGCAGCGTCTCCAGAGGCCTTTATTCAAGTCCAACCGTGCTGCTTCTCTTGCCGAGTGGCGCGACCTCGGCGTCGCATAAAGGGCCGCGTCACTGTCCTAGCTGGGGCCGGTTCGAATTTGTCTGATGGTGTGGACGGCTCCACCCCGACGGCATCGCATTGTGCCATGTTGGTGCTCTGTGACAGCCAACAAAGGAAGGAGCCGACCACATGGAGATTACAACACTCGGGATCGATCTCGCCAAGTCTGTCTTCCAGCTTCATGGCGTTGATGCGGATGGCGCCGTGGTCTTGCAGAAGAAGCTGCGCCGCGGATCGGTGCTCGAGTTTCTCGGCAAGCTGGAACCCTGCCTGATCGGCATGGAAGCCTGCCCGAGCTCGCACTTCTGGGCCCGGGAGATCGCGGCGCTTGGCCACGAGGTGCGGTTGATCCCGCCGGCATATGTGAAGCCCTACGTGAAGCGTCAGAAGAATGATGCGGCCGATGCCGAGGCGATCTGCGAGGCAGTGACCCGGCCAAGCATGCGCTTCGTTCCTGTGAAGACGGAGGATCAGCAGGCGGTCCTCGTGCTGCACCGGTCGCGCGACCTGTTGATGCGGCAGCGCACGATGATCCTCAACGCCATCCGGGCACATCTGGCGGAGTTCGGCATGATCACCGCGCAGGGGCCACGGAAGGTTGTCGACCTCGCCCGACGCCTGAGCGACCCGGACGACGGGCTGGACCTGCCAGTTCTCGCTGGATCGGCGCTTCTGTCGCTGGTCGCGCAACTCGAGAGCCTGGTGGAAGAGATCGGCAAGATCGAACGCCAGCTCATGGCGTGGCACCGGCAGAGCGCTGCGAGCCAGCGGCTCGAGACGATCCCGGGCGTGGGCATCATTACCGCCACGGCGCTCGCGGCCAGTGTGCCGGATCCGTCCGTGTTCAAATCGGGCCGGCAGTTTGCGGCCTGGCTCGGGCTCGTGCCACGGCAGAACTCGTCTGGCGGCAAGGAGCGATTGGGGCGCGTGTCGAAGATGGGCAACGGCTATCTGCGCCGATTGCTTGTCGTCGGCGCTACCTCGGTGACAAGGCGCGCCGGAACGACCGATACCTGGACCGGAGCCTGGGTCAGATCCCTGCTTGAGCGCAAGCCAACGCGGCTCGTGACCGTGGCTATCGCCAACAAAACGGCGCGCACCGCGTGGGCGCTGCTCGCGAAGGGCGAGAACTACACGGCCGCACCGGCCACCTGAATGAAGGAGAGACAAGCGGCGCTCCAAGGCACCGCGACAAGATGCAAGGGCAGATGAGAGTGATGATGATCAAACGGGACCGCTGCCGGGACACCCCGAGGTGCTGTCAGGGCTTAAAAGCTCGATTGTCTGATTGGGCCCGGCATGCGGACTTCATCAGGGCCAGCGGTCAGAAGCACCGCGCGCACAGGCCGGACAAATGACCGCAACCTGCTTCGATCAAAGTCGCTCGAAAAAACCCTTGCAAAACCGGAGCCGTCCACAAATGACAGCACCGGGACGACGGGGTCGGGATCAGGGAATGGGGTCAGCCGTCGATCCGAAGCATCCGTTCCTGGGCATCCCAGTCGAGCGGCAGCTTGTTGCGGATCAGTCTCTCGAGTGTGAGCGTGGTGGGCTGGGTTCCATCGACAATGGCCTGCTGGAGACCGGGGGAGAGGCAGGTGAGCGGAATGATACGGGCAGCGTATCGTTCGGTGACCCCGGCGTCGCACGCGATCGTCTTCAGACGTGTTCCGCTGCGCAAGGTCGCTGACCAGCGATGAGCGGTGCGCAGACCTCGAGCCCCTACATGATGGTCGAGGCCTTCGCCCGGATCGACAAGGACGAGATCGACCCCATTCTCAGGATCACGACGAAAGCCGCCTGATCATGCTCCCAGGCCATAAGGTGAATTACACCACCTCGACGGTCGTGACCGGGTGAGGGCACGCCATTCGGGACGCCTGAAATCCGCGTTCCTCCGGGCCGACTGTGCAAAGGCCGGGCATCTTGATATGGTGGCTGGCGGAAGCATGGCAGCCGCACGGAAGGATTTCGGCAAGCGCGTCTTGCCTTGCCCGTATCCCCGGGGCGCCGCTCCCGATGACAGGAGACACACGTGCCAGCCAGATCGAAAGCGCAGCAGAAAGCGGCCGGGGCGGCCCTGGCCGTCAAGCGGGGCGAGGCCGATAAGTCCAGCCTGAAAGGCGCCTCCAAGGAGATGTTCGAAACCATGACCGAAGAAGAACTGGAGGAATTCGCGTCCACCCCGCGCGAAAACCTGCCCGACAAGGTCGACGAGGACGACTGACCGGGGACGACTGACCGGCGGGAACAGGGCGGCAGGAGAGATTGCCGCCAAAGCCGCAAAACGGGCCGAGCGGGAAAATTCGCTCGCCAATCGCCAGACCCATGACATAGTCCGAGCGCATGGAGACCCTGCACCGCACAACCCGGCTGCTCTACACCGGTCGCAGTCACAGAGCCGAATGGTTCCGCTACGCGCTGGTCGTCTTCGACACGGCCACGATCGTGTATTTCATCCTGAGCCTGTCATGGCCGCAGACCCCGCTGCTGACCGCCGTCGATGCCGGCATCGGCCTGCTGATCCTCGCGGATCTGGCCGCCCGCTTCTGGATATCGGAGGACCGGCGGGCCGAATGCCTGAGGCTCTACACGATCGCCGATCTTCTCGTGGTGGCATCGCTTCTGCTGGCACCGATCTTCACCGACGACCTTGCGTTCCTGCGCGTCCTGCGCGCTCTGCGCCTGATCCACTCCTATCACCTGATCCGCGATCTCAGACGCGAGAGCCGCTTCTTCCGGCTGCACGAGGATACGATCCTTGCCGCGGTCCATCTCTTCGTCTTCATCTTCGTGATGGCGTCGCTGGTCTTCGTCGTGGCGTTCGGGGACGCGGCGGGACCCGGCGCCTACATCGACGCGCTCTACTTCACGGTCTCCACGCTGACGACGACGGGGTTCGGCGACATCACCCTCACCAGCCCTGGCGGAAAACTTCTGACCGTGGTCATCATGGTGGTCGGGGTCGGCCTGTTCCTGCAACTGGCGCGCGCCATCTTCCAACCCTCCAAGGTGCGCTACAAATGCCCCGAATGCGGGCTGAACCGCCACGATCCCGACGCGATCCACTGCAAGCATTGCGGAGAGCCGCTGAAGATCGAGACCGAAGGCGTCAGCGGAACCTGATCGGTCACGCCTGACCGTGGCAGGCCCGTGTCGGTCAGCGCCTTGCTTCATCCGACAAGTGTCAGGACGAAATAGCCCCCCGCGATCATCAGCGCGAAAGACAACAGGGCGAGGAGGCCGTCACGGGCGACAAGCGCGATGGAGAACCCCGAGATGACCGAAGAGGGAACGGTGGCGCCGAAAGGCACGAATTCCAGCGGCGGCAATGTCAGGGCGAGGATCGCGCAGGTTGCCGCGATCGCGCGCGCGAAAACGCCCTCGGTCAGGAAGGTCAGGCGCGCCCGGATGACGACCGCCAGCACCCGGACGACCGGCCGGAAGAGGCTGGCGGCCCGGCACAATTGGCGGCCCCTGACCGACCGGCGCGCAAGCGCGCGCGGCAGCCAGGGCGTGGCCCGCCCGGCGGCCATCTGCACGCCGACGCCAAAGATGAACACCGCGAAGACCGTCGCCGCGCCCGGTATGTCTCCGACAGGGCTGAGCGCCAGAAGGCCGAGCGTCAGAAGGGCCGGGCCGAAGGCGTCGCGCCCGAGACACGCCTGGATATCCTCGACCGTGACGCGGTCCTGTGACGCGCCAAGCTCGTCCAGCCGGTCCAGCACATCAGCAACTTCCTGCACCCGCTCTCCTTCACTGTCGGATCATGGGCCGACACGCGCCCCGAGAAAGGCCGGCCCGGCTCACAATCCGAAATCGTCGAAGCCCGCGTCGCCCAAGTCGGCGTCAGTGTCGTCGAGGGCGTCGTCCGGGGCTTCGGCCGCCTCGGCCTCGCCCCCGAACATGCCCGCCACGGCATTCGCCAGAAGCACGCCGCCCGCGACCCCCATCGCGGTCTGTCCGGCCCCGGCGAGAAACCCGCCCGGCGCCCCTTGCGGCATCGGCTGCGGCCCCCGTGCGGGGCGTCGGGGCGCGCTGTCGCCGCCGAAAAGCCCCGACAGGAAGCCGCCCTGCGACGCAGTGCGGGCATCGGCCAGTTCGGCCTCGAGTTGCTCGATCCGCGCCTGCGCGGCATTCAGCGCGTGTTCCTGCACGATGACGATCTGCGCCATGTAGTAGGGCGCGCCGGGCTGATCCCGGATGGCCTCGGCGATGAAACGCTCGGCTTCCGCGTCGCGCGCCGGCGTCTCCCGCGCCACACGGGCGAGCCTGTCGAACAGGCCTTCGATCGCCTCACGGTCGGTCTTGTCCATGTCTGATGTCCTCCATGTTGCTTCCCCGAGGATATAGGGGCGGGAGGGAGGCCGCGGGAGATGCCCGCCGCTCGAGACATCCCGGTTTCGCCGTCACGCCATGTCGCGTCTCTGCACCAGCAGCTTGTCGATCCGGCCATTCATATCGTGAAAGGGCGGTACACTGAGGCGCCTCGGACGGCCAAGGGCCGCGTCTGGCAGCGTCGGTCAGTTCCTGAAGATGCGGACGGCACTCGCCACAGCGTCAAACAGATCCAGCATGCGGGCAAGGAAATGCTCGCGCGCAACGAAGGGCCTGTCGCCACGCCCGAGAAACTCTTCCTCCACCGTGTCCAGAAGCCGTCCCAGACGGCGACGATGGATGCCGAGACGGCTTTGCACCGGGTCGGCAAGCACACCCGCGAAGGCGGCGACGACCGAGCCGAGCATGACAAGCCCCGCCACGGTCGCCCCTACCAGCCAAGGCGAGGCATCCGCCGCGAACACGCCGTACCACATCGCGCCGAGCGTCTGGCCCAGAGGGAAGGTCGCGATCGCGTTGCTGCGGGCCATGGCATCCGCAACGCCCGGCGCCATCGAGATCATGCCCGGCGTCAGCGCCTGAAAGGCCAGGGCGCCAACGACAAGGACGCAGAGCGTCGTGGTCATCTCCGCGACGGCGGACCGGGTGCCCGCATACTCGCCAAGCGCGCCGGCAATCCGTTGGCCAAGGGCTTCAGCCTCGGCGGCGGTCGCGCGCGTACGGATCATCTCGCGAAATTGCGGTGCCACCAGGACGGCGCGCGCGAGGGCGGCTGGGTCGCGGGATGCGGCCCGCTCGTCGAGGGGCAGGTCCAGAAGATCGGTCACGATGAGCGCCTCGACCCGCCGCGCGACGGAGGTTCCCAACAGGATCCGCCGACGAGACAGCCAGTCCGCGGCGCCGCGCCGGCCCGTGCGGCGACAGAGATAGGCCGCGATGCGGGTCAGCACGAGGATCGGCGACAAGGCGACATTGACGGGCGCCCGAAGGATGTCCCACCCAAGCGCCGCGCGATGCAGCCGCAGCGTTCCGGGCCAGGTGAAGTGCCGCGCCACGAACCCGTCGACCTTCGCCCGGCGATCCCTGAAGTATCCGGCGCCGCCAGAGCTGCCGCTGTCATCGGTTGTCTGTGCGGGTGTCGATGACGAGACCATGATGGCGACCCACCGTTTCCATTCCTGATCGTGGTATCTCCGGAACGTGTCCCGTCTCTTGATCGGCAAGACATCAATTCTCCGGGCACACCAAGAGAACTCGTTGCGGGATAGCGTAGCTGCAAGAGTGCTGACGAGGATTCTTTCCGGGCGGTCCCGGTGCCGCCGTCAGAAAGGGAACGCTGCCCGATACTTCGCGGGCAGCACCGGGTAGGATGGGGGCAACGGTGCAATGGGGGGCCTCGACAGACGCGGAGTTCCGAGACGACAATCGCTGTGAGAGGCATCCCACGCTATTTTCATCTTGCCGCCGGGACCAATGGCGAGGCCCCCGGTCCACCTTGAAGCCAAAGGAGATCCCATGAACGACGCGCTTATCTGGTTGGGCATCGCTTTCTGCATCTCGCAATCGGCCCTGTTCTCCGGGTCGAACATCGCCGTCTTCAGCCTCAGCCGCCTCCGGCTCGAGGCGGCGGCCGCGGCGGGCGACAGGACCGCCGCAAGCGCGCTCGACCTCAGGCGCGACGCGAACCTGACGCTCGTCACGATCCTGACGGGCAATGTCGCCATCAACGTCCTGCTGACCATGCTTGCGGATTCGGTGCTGACCGGGGTGCTGGCCTTCCTGTTCTCGACCGTCGTCATCACCGCGCTGGGCGAGATCGGGCCGCAGGCCTATTTCTCCCGCAATGCGCTTCGGGCCGTCGCGATCTTCGCGCCCGCCCTGCGCTTCTACCGCATCCTGCTCTGGCCCATCGCGAAGCCCACGGCGCTCTTGCTCGACGCCTGGGTCGGCACCGAGAGCGTGCCCTGGTTCCGCGAACGCGAATTGCACAACATCCTGCGCTACCACGCCGTGCATGACGACAGCGAGGTGGGGCGCGTGGAGGCGATCGGGGCGATCAACTTCCTGGCGCTCGACGACCTTGTCGTGCAGGACCAGGGCAAACCGCTCGATCCCGACAGCATCGTGCAGCTGCCCTTCGAGGGGGATCGCGCGGTCTTCCCCGCACTTGACCGCGCGCGGGACAATCCCTTCATCCGCAAGCTGGCCGCAGCGCGCAAGAAGTGGATCGTGCTCACCGACGACGACGCGCAGCCGCGCCTGCTGCTGAACGCAAGCGCCTTCCTGCGGGACTTTCTGGTCCTCGGGCGCGACGTCGATCCGATCGACTACTGCCATCGCCCGGCAGTTGTCACGAAGCCTTCGGAAACCCTCGACAAGGCCCTCGGCATCCTGGCCACGCTGCGCGCCGGGGACGCCGGCCATGACGAGACGGTCATGCTGCTCTGGTCGCCCAAGGTGAAGCGGATGATCACCGGCTCGGATGTCCTGCGGTGCCTGCTGAGCGGCATGGGCGCACATGAGAAGATCGCGCCCATGTATGCGCCAGGTCCCTGAGCGGCCGACGTCCCCATGCGATGACCCTTGGTTTCCCGAGCGTCATGTCAGCGTCAGGGCCGACATCAGAAGGACGCTCGCGAGGCGGGCAAGATCGGCATGAAGTGGCGGACCGTCGTAGCGGGCCGCAGACCGAAAGACCCCGACGATTGCGACGATGTTGTAGGGCACCGAGAGACCGTAGCCGACCAGCAGGGCGGCCAGCGGCTGCTCCTGCAGGATCAGCACCAGAAACAGGATGCTGGTGGCGATATTGACCAGCAGACCCACAGTGACCGTCCAGGTCCAGAATGCTTCGTTCAGGGCAAGGTCGCCGGACCACAGGGCACGCAGTTTCGTCATGAGGCGGACCTTAGCAACGACAACCGAGGCGGCACAATCGCCATGCAGCATCACTCTGACGCAAATGGAAAGCCGGCCTTCGAGCCAGCAGGCGAGGTCAGCGGCGCTTCTCCGACCACGCCGGCGCGCTGGGGTGGATGGCGATGCTGGTGAAGACGACCGGATCGGATTTCTGGCCTCTGACGCCTCAGGGCCGAGTCCTCGCGCTGCTCCTGTCGATCCACGGCCTCGCGAACTTCGGCTCTATCGCCGCCAGCCTGGCCACCGTCTTCATCGGTCAGGACGCTGTGGCGCCGAACGGCGATGTCGCCGGTTCCCGTGAAATCTCGGCCCTGCGGGAGGAAATCGCGGCGGTGCGTGAGGCGTGGCGAGGGTCGGCAATTGGATGAAGCCGCCATCGCCAGACTGCCATTGCGCGGTCATGCCTTGTAGGTCTGCAACTTCATCGCATCCGCATCCGCAGGGGCTTCGGCGGCCGCATCGACAAGCGCCAGGGCGCGCTCGATATTGCCGTCGTGATTTCCGGAAAGCTGACGAACACTGGTGCGACTTGGACTGCCGGAACCCATGGCGGCACTGATGCGGCGGGCCGCGCCCCGTCCTGACACTATCCTTGCCAGTCAGGCAGTGCGCGACCACGATTTGACTTTTCGCGGGTCGGTGCGGCTGCCCGCCGTGGCCACCTGATCAAGCCCCGACCTCTCCGAGGGTCGGCGCTCCTACACCACCAGCGGGGACACTGCCGGCCACGCGGGACTTCCGCCCGAGTACTTTTTCGGCACCCTCGTGCTGACGGAGGGCGGGCTCTGGTCGAACCTCACCGGTATCTCGGCCGAGACGATTGCGCCCTTCGTCACCCTCGGCGCTTCACGGCACGATATCGGGTGTGGCTGCGGCGAACACGGCTTCGACTGGTATGGTGACCGTTCCGGCGATGAAGCGGCCAGGCTAGGTCCGACACCACACCGCGATGTGCGCCCTAGGGTGCGCCCTAGGTTGCGCTGTGGGTCATTGCCGGCCTGATCCGCAGCAACCAGATGAAGGCAAGCGTCATCAGCAGAAACACTGCGCTTCCCGGGCTGGTCAGGAAAATCAGCGGATCACCTTTCGAGACGATGAGCGAGCGGCGCAGAAACTCCTCGAGATACGGTCCAAGGATGACCCCCATCAGCATCGGCACGATCGGGTAGCCGAACCTGCGCAGTCCGAAAGCGAAGACGCCGATCGCCAGCGCCATCCACATCTGGAAGGACGAGAAGGACGACGCGTAGACCCCTACCATCGATACCAGCGCGATGAAGGCGTACAGGATTCCTCGATTGATACCCGCAATCCGGAGGTAATATGGCCCGAAGATCAGAACCGATACCATCACCATCAGCGAGGCGACGAACAGCGCCGCGAACATCGGGGCGATCGTCGCCGCGTGCGCGTCGAGCAAGCCGGGGCCGGGCACCAGCCCGTGCAGCAGCAGGACCCCGAAGATGATCGCGGTGACGGCATCACCGGGAATGCCGAGGGTCAGGAGCGGAATGATCGCGCCGCCGCACATCGCGTTGTTTGCGGATTCGGATGCGGCCAGCCCCTCATGCGATCCGTTTCCGAACTCCTCGGGACGGTTGGAGGCCCGCTTGGCTTCGGCGTAGGAAATGAAGGACGCCATGGAGGCGCCGCCGCCCGGGAGCATGCCGATCAGGACACCGATGATCGAGCTCTTGATATAGGTGAATGCACCGATCTCGCGGATCGTGCTGAAATCGGGAATGAAGTCGCGATGGCGCAGTTTGGGCAACTTGTCGGCGACATGCGAGAACGCGGCACGCGCCGGAAGGCTTCCCTGGGCCAGCAACTCACAGATAGCGAAAAGGCCGATCACGGCGGGCAGCAGACCGACCCCTTCTATGAGGTAGAAGCTCCCGAAGTCGAAGCGCCCCTGGGGAACCATCGGGTCGATCCCGATGGTCGAGATCATCAGCCCCAGCGTCGTCGCAATGATCGCGCGCCAAAGCGAGCCCTGCGCGACGATGGTCACCGTGACCACGGCCATCACGACCAGCCCGAACTTGTCGGGCGTCTTCAGCAGAAGCGCAAGGTGGCTGATGGGCTCGGCCAGCAACATCAGGACGACGGCGCCGATCATGCCGCCGATGGCGGAGGCGAAGGCATCGAGGCTCAGGGCCTGCGCGCCATGTCCCTTTTTCATCAGGGCGTGGCCATCGATGCTCGTGATGGCTCCCGACGGTGCGCCGGGAATGTTCACCGTGATCCCGGTGATGGATCCCGCGTAGATCCCGGCCATGTAGATGCCCATCACCATGATCAATGCATGGGTGATCTCCATGCCGAACGTGAACGGCAGAAGCAGGGCGATGGCCAGCGTGGCGGTTAGACCGGGAATGGCGCCGAAGACCAGTCCCATGAGAAAGCCGCCGACCAGGTAGAGGAAGGGCCACGGCGTCAACAGCGTGGCAAAGCCGCCAAAGAGTTCCACCATGGCGTCAGAAGTTCCAGCCGGGAAGCGACAGGCCGAAGATGCCCTCGAAGAACACCCAGCCGAAGCCGGTGATCGCTGCCGCCGTCAGCACCGACTGGCCGATCGCCCGCCCAAGTCGGCCCGTTTGCTCGTAGTTGAAGAACAGGGCTACCCCGAAGGTAAAGGACGCCGCGGCCACGAAATAGCCCAGCGTCGGCAATGCCACGGTGAACAGTGCGATGAGCAAGATGAGCACGAGCGGACCCAGCACGCCGATCCGTGGCACGGTCTCGGAGGCTTGCGGCGCGTCGGTGGGCGTGTCGCTCGTCCGGCGAAGCTCGGCTGCCAGGACGCGGAACGCCGCCAGATACAGAACGCAAACGAGCACGATCGGAAGAAACGACGCGCCTGGTTCCCCGGACCGTGCGAACGGGAGTCCCAGTTTCGGTATCTGGCTCGCGTATACGGTCGCGAGCAGGATGAGCCCCACGGCAAAGGCCGCTTGGGCGTTGAAACGTTCAAACAGGCGCATGCGACAGTCCTTGATCCGGGTTCCGGTGTGGTCGTAGCGCGCCGCGGGTCTCGTGCCGCGACGCGCTGTTGGCGGTTACCTTTCGAGAATACCTTGCTCCACGAGGCTGTCGATCAGAGCGAAGGCCTTGGCCTGTGACGCCTCGATATAGGCCGTGGTTTCCTCGGAGTTCATGTAGACGGCGCCCATGGGGGACTATCCTAAATTTTGTGCGCTGACGTGGTAACTGCTCTGAGAGGAGACCCACGTATGAGCATCGACAAAGACCTTCTGGACCGCTTGATGGAAGGCCGCTCGCCCAGCGACCTGTTTGGCAAG
>Ga0208979_100618_pt1 | contig 15853 bp, 13 predicted proteins | sample HotLakConsUCCSLE_FD_184738 | JGI IMG/M metagenome (GOLD analysis project Ga0208979, IMG submission 184738) | Hypersaline microbial mat communities from Hot Lake, Washington, USA - Hot Lake Consortium UCC-SLE (SPAdes) | ecosystem: Environmental > Aquatic > Non-marine Saline and Alkaline >... | reverse complement strand
ATACATCGAGCTGTTCTACAACACAAAGCGCAAGCACACGAACAACGGCATGCTGTCGCCCGTTGATTTCGAGATCAGACAGCAGAAACTGAATGAGGCAGGTGTCTAGGAAACTAGGGGCACCTCAGTGTCCCCATGTCGCTGTCCGTCGAAGAACAGTACCTGCTCGAGCTGATCAACCAGGCCCGTCTCGATCCGCTGGCCAAGGCCGCGGCGCTGGGCGTGGACCTCAACCAGGGGCTCGCGCCCGGAACGCTGAACGGTGCGGCCAAGCAGGTTCTTGCTCCCAACGCGCTGCTGGCGCAGGCGGCCGAGACGCATTCCGACTGGATGCTGGCGACCGACACGTTCGGCCATGCCGGCGCCGGCGGCAGCAGCGCGGGCGACCGGATCGAGGATGCCGGTTACACCTTTTCCGGCGCCTGGACCTGGGGCGAGAACCTGGCCTGGTTCGGGACGACGGGCACCGTCGATCTCGCCGCCGCCGCCGTCACCCATGACGAGGGCCTGTTCCTGAGCCCGGGGCATCGCGTGAACCTGCTGGCCGATGCTTATCGCGAGATCGGGATCGCGCAGGTCGAAGGCGCGTTCACCCATACCAACGGGATCACCTACAACGCTTCGATGCTGACCGAGAAATTCGCCCGGACCGGAACGGACGTGTTTCTCACCGGTGTGGCCTATTCGGATATGGACGCGGACGGGGCCTATTCCATCGGCGAAGGGGAGGCGGGCTTGTCCTTCGAGGTTGGTGGGCAGGCCACGCCGAGCGCGATGGCCGGCGGCTACGCGCTGGCGGTCGCGCCGTCCACCGGCACCGAGGTACGGATCACGGGGCAGGGCCTTGATACATGGGTGTCCGTGGATACCAGCGGTGGCAACGCCAAGCTCGACGTGGTCGATCGGACATGGATCCTCGCCTCGGTCGACCTGACGCTCCTGTCGGGTCTGGCCGATGCGCGGCTTCTCGGTGTGGCCAACCTGAGCCTTTCGGGCAGTGCTGCGAACAACGGGCTGGTGGGGAACAAGGGCGACAACCACATTTCCGGTGGCGATGGCGATGACGTGCTGATGGGCGGTCTGGGCGCGGATGCGCTTGACGGCGGCGCGGGCCGGGATACCGCCAGCTATGCGGAGGCCGCCGGGGGTGTCTTCGTGCGGCTCTGGTCGGGCGAGGGGCTGTCGGGCGAGGCGGCCGGGGATGTGCTGACGGATATCGAGAACCTGCGCGGATCGGCCCATGCCGACACTCTGGTGGGCGATGGCGGCGCCAATGAGCTTCACGGCGGGGCAGGGGCCGACCAGCTCTGGGCCGGCGATGGCGACGACACCCTGTCCGGCGGCCCGGGGGCGGATCAGCTGCAGGGCCAGGGCGGGCTCGATACGGCGAGCTACGCCGAGGCCACCGGGGGTGTCTTCGTGCTGCTCTGGTCGGGCGAGGGCCTGTCGGGCGAGGCGGCGGGCGACATCCTGACCGGCATCGAGAACCTGCGCGGCTCGGCCTTCGCCGACACTCTGGTGGGCGATGGCGGCGCGAATGTGCTGTCCGGCGGGGCCGGGGAGGACCAGCTCTGGGGCGGGGAGGGTGACGACACGTTGATGGGCGGTGGGGGCGCGGATGTGCTCCATGGTCAGGGCGGGCTGGATACCGCCAGCTACGCGGAGGCGGCCTCGGGGGTCTTCGTGCGGCTCTGGTCGGGCGAGGGGCTGTCGGGCGAGGCTGCGGGCGACGTCCTTGTGGGCATCGAGAACCTGCGCGGCTCGGCTTTCGCCGACACTCTGGTGGGCGATGGCGGCGCGAATGTGCTGTCCGGCGGGGCCGGGGAGGACCAGCTCTGGGGCGGGGAAGGCGACGACACGCTGATCGGGGGAAAGGGTGCCGATACGCTTCAAGGTCAGGGCGGGCTGGATACCGCCAGCTACGAAAACGCCGCCGAGGGTGTCTTCGTGCGGCTCTGGTCGGGCGAGGGGCTGTCGGGCGAGGCGGCGGGCGATGTCCTGACGGGCATCGAGAACCTGCGTGGCTCAGCACATGGCGACACGCTCGTGGGCGATGGCGGCGCGAATGAGCTATCCGGCGGGGCGGGCGCGGACCAGCTCTGGGGCGGGGAGGGCGCCGATACCCTTTCAGGAGGTGCGGGCGCGGATGTGCTCCATGGTCAGGGTGGCGCCGACACCTTTGTGTTCATGGATGGCGGGGGCATGGACACGATCGTCGGATGGCAGGATGGGATCGACCTGCTTTCGTTCGACGTGACCGGTGTGACGGGACCGGGCGACCTGAGCGTCGAGGTGGTGGGCGCCGATACCCTGATCCGGGCCGGCGATGTCGGGGTCGTCCTGCTTGGCTGGCGTGACGGCCAAGACGGCATCATCGACGCGTTCGATTTCGTCTGACCGCGCTATGCCCTCATCCTGGCCCGGACCCTTCGACAGACAGGGAGACCGGCACGCGGGCTCACTTCCAGTCCAGTTCGCCCTCGGCGATGAACTCGTTCAGGATCTGCTCGTAAGCCGACTGGTCGATCCGCGCGCGTTCGCGCCCGGTCGACCTGCGGAATGACAGCCACTCGCGGAATGTCGCCCAGCCGGAAAGCTGCTCTTCCTCATCTTCGGCGCCTTCGATGGCCCGCGACACCATGAAGAGGATGTCGGCGTCGCTGCCCTTGTCCACCGTGAACTCCTCGCCGAGGATCACGCGCAGCGGGAGATCGTGCGCCTTCAGCCGGTCCGGCACGGCGGCCGCGTGCAGGCGGGTCTGCAGGTCATCCCGCGTGAGCGCGCTGCGCCCCTCGCAGGCCGTCAGCAGAATGCCGTTTCCCAGATGCGTGATCACGTCGTCGCTGGGCTCCGTCAGCTCCGACACGCATCTAGCGATCGCATCCATCAGTTGCTGGTATTCCGTCGTCGAGAGCCGGGTGAATATGTCATGGATCGACGCCACCTTGATCGCCCGGATCGACAGGGTTGTGCCGTGGCGCTTCTTGGCCTGCAGGAGGTAGTTCTGAAACGCGTCGCGCCGGATGCTGCGGGCGATCGCGGGCAACAGGACGGCGTCCTCGAGCGCATTTATGACCTCGCGCCCGGCCTGGGCCGTCGACGACCCGAAGCTGGCGCGTCCGGCCTTGAGGTGATTGCGCCGCCGCCGCAGCCAACCTTCCTTGACCAGCTTGGAGCGTATTTCCCCGATTTCAAAGGGTTTGGTGATGTAGTCGTCCGCACCGTTGGCATAGGCCCGGTGAAGAAAACGCCGTTCCGTCATCGCCGTGAGCATGATGATCGGCACGTCCCCATAGCCCGGCGTGCTGCGGATGATCGCGCAGAGCTCGATACCGGTCGTGCCCGGCATCTGGATGTCGAGAAAGATGCCGTCGAAGGGCTGGTCTTCGTCGCCAAGCGCCGACAGCGCCTCCCTGGCGTCATGGGCCGCCGTTACCTTGCAGGTATTTGCCGCCTGAAGCGCCATCGCAAGCAGGCTGCAGACATCGGGTTCGTCATCGACCACCAGAAGTCGCAGTTTTTGCCCATCCTCCATGCCTGATGACGTACCATTTGCTTGGTGAACGGCTGCCGTAATCATTTTCTTAAATTGCCCCAAATCTCTCCCGCCCGCTGATCGGTGAGAAATGTGTCCATCGCGTGGGTAGATTGTGGCGCTTTTCCAACAGGCTCTACCCTCGGCCCTTGGCTTCCGCTGGAAAAGCTTTCGGGAAAAACTTCAAAAACAGTAAGTTATGAGAAAACGTGTCACACACGGCCGGCGTGCCGCTGCCTGTTCACAGGGGGAAACACCGTGTTTCCCGGTGAGCGCCTCGGGAGGCCCGCGTATGGCGCCGCCGAAGACGAGGTGCCAGCGGCGCGCAGCCACGCAAAGCGCCACGATCCGATCGGCTTTTGGCCGGACATTCGCGGCTCGTCCTCGACCGCGGCCTCAGCCGATCCGCGATCCGGAAATCTCGGCCGAGGGAACCCGCGGATAACCTGATCGGCGCGGCGACAGGCGCCAGGGACGACCGGACCCTGCGGCCCGGACGGTCATCCCTTGCTACGCTGATCCGGAGGGCCGTGATCGCCATGACCGCCATGATCGGCGGGGCCTGAGACGGGCGCGGCCAGCGGTGCCGCCGCGCCCCTTTTCGTAAGCCTTAGCCGGCGTTCGCCACCGCGCGCTTGGCCATGACCTTGACGAGGTTCGCCCGGTAGGCCGCGGTGCCGTGGATGTCGCTGAGCATTCCGTCCTCGGAGATCGACACGCCGTTGAGCGCGCCGGCCGAGAAATCCGACGACAGCGCCGCCTCCATGCCGTCGTGCCGGAACACGCCGTCCTCGCCAGCACCGGTCACCGCCACGCGCACCGCGCCATCGGTCTCCGCCACGAACACCCCCGCCATGGCATAGAGCGAGGCGGGATTGCGGAACTTGGAATAGCCCGCCCGCGTCGGCACCGGGAAGCGGATGGCGGTGACGATCTCGTCTTCCTCCAGGGCGGTGGTGAACATGCCCTGGAAGAAGTCGTCGGCCGCGATCTCGCGCTTGCTGGTGACCACGGTGGCACCCAGCCCCAGCACCGCCGCCGGGTAGTCCGCCGCCGGGTCGTTGTTGGCTACGGAGCCGCCGAGCGTGCCCATCGCGCGCACCGCCGGATCGCCGATCCCGCTCGCCAATGCGGCCAGCGCCGGAATATGCGCCTTGACGTCGGCGCTGGTGGCGACATCCATGTGGCGGGTCGCGGCGCCGATGGTGACGGACCCGTCGCCCGCGCTGATGCCGTTGAGCTCGGCGATCCCGCGCACGTCGACAAGATCGCCCGGCGCGGCGAGGTGCTGCTTCATCGTGGGCAGGAGCGTCTGGCCACCGGAGAGGATCTTGGCGCCCTCCGATCCGGCCAGAAGGGCCACCGCGTCCGGGACGGAGCCCGGCTTGTGATACTTCGTCGGATACATCTCGGCTCTCCTTATTCCGCGGCCATGGGTGTCTTGGCGCCCTGAAGCGCCGTCCAGACCGCAAGCGGGGTGGCGGGCATCTGTAGATCGTTGGTGCCGATGGCGTCGGTGATCGCGTTGATGACGGCAGGCGGCGCGCCGATGGCCCCGGCCTCGCCGCAGCCCTTGACCCCAAGCGGGTTCAGCGGCGAGGGCGTGCAGCCGTGATCCAGCGTGAAGGCCGGAACGTCGGCCGCGCGCGGCATGCAGTAGTCCATGTAGGAGCCGGTGATAAGCTGGCCGTCCTCGTCATAGACGACCTGCTCCAGCATGGCCTGACCGATGCCTTGCGTGACACCACCATGGACCTGCCCCTCGACGATCATCGGGTTGATGACCGTTCCGAAATCGTCGACGGCGGTGAACTGCACGATCTCGGTGACGCCGGTGTCGGGATCGACCTCGACCTCGCAGATCAGCGCACCGGAGGGGAAGGAGAAGTTCTGCGGATCGTAGAACGAGGTTTCCTTCAGGCCCGGTTCCATGCCGTCGGGCAGGTTGTGCGCGGTGTAGGCGGCAAGCCCCACCTCGTGCCAGCCCATCTTCTTGTCGGTGCCCGCGACCTTCACCTCGCCGCCCTCGATGACGAGGTCGTCCTCGGAGGCTTCGAGCACATGGGCCGCGATCTTCTTGGCCTTGTCCTCGATCTTGTCGAGCGCCTTGACGATGGCGCTCATGCCCACCGGGCCGGACCGGGAGCCGTAGGTGCCCATGCCGAACTGCACCTTGTCGGTGTCGCCATGGACGATCGCGACGCTGTCGATCGGCAGGCCGAACCGGTCCGCGACGAGCTGTGCGAAGGTCGTCTCGTGGCCCTGTCCGTGGCTGTGGCTGCCGGTGAGGATTTCCACGGTGCCCACGGGGTTGACCCGCACCTCGGCGGACTCCCACAGGCCGACACCCGCGCCGAGCGATCCCGCGGCGGCCGAGGGCGCAAGGCCGCAGGCCTCCACGAAGGTCGAGTAGCCGATGCCGCGCAGCTTGCCGCGCTGCGCCGCCTCGGCCTTGCGGGCCGGGAACTCGTCGACCTTGGCGTGCTTTTGCGCCATGTCGAGCAGCGTGAAGTAGTCGCCGCTGTCATATTGCAGGAGGACCTGCGTCTGGTACGGGAACTCCTTGATGAAGTTCTTCCGGCGCAATTCGGCGGGGTCCATCCCCATCTCGCGCGCGGCGGTCTCCATCATCCGCTCGATCATGTAGGTGGCCTCGGGCCGGCCCGCGCCGCGATAGGCGTCGACGGGCACCGTGTTGGTGTGGACCGCCCGCACCGTGCCGTAGATCGCGGGGATGTCGTAGGTCCCCGACCAGAGCGTGCCGTAAAGGTAGGTCGGCGTCGCCGTGGCGAAGAGCGACACGTAAGCGCCGATATTGGCGATCGTGTCCACGTGGAATCCCACGATCCTGCCATCCGCGTCGAAGCCCATCTTGGCCGTCGTCACGTGGTCGCGGCCATGGGCGTCGGTCATGAAGGCCTCGGAGCGGTCCGAGGTCCATTTCACCGAACGCCCCGTCTTCATCGAGGCCCAGAGGCAGGCGATCTCCTCGGGGTAGATGTAGATCTTGGAGCCGAAGCCACCGCCCACGTCGGGCGCGATCACGCGCAGCTTGTGCTCGGGCGCGACCTGGTAGAAGGCGCTCAGGACCAGCCGCGCCACATGGGGGTTCTGGCTGGTGGTGTAGAGCGTGTAGTGATCCTCCGCCTCGTCATGGATGGCGACGGCCGAGCGCGGCTCCATCGCGTTGGGGCTGAGGCGGTTGTTGGTGATGTCGAGCGTCGTGACATGGGCCGCGCCGGCCATCGCGGCCTCGGTCTTGGCCTCGTCGCCGATCTCCCAGTTGAAGATCAGGTTGCCCGGCACGTTCTCGTGGACCTGCGGTGCGCCGTCGGCCAGCGCCTTGTCGGCAAAGACCGTGGCGGGCAATTCCTCGTAGTCGAGTTCCACCGCCTCGGCCGCGCGGCGCGCGATGTCCTGACTTTCGGCCACGACGATGGCGATGGCGTCGCCCACGTAGCGCGCATAGGTCGTGACCATCGGGTTCCAGACGCCGCATTGCATGGGCGTGCCGTCCTTCGACGTGATCGCCCAGCCGGTGATGATGTCGCCAATCCCGTCATCCTTCATCTCGGGGCCGGTATGGACGGCGATGACGCCCTCCATCGCCAGTGCCTCCGAGGCATCGATGCCGTTGATCTTCGCATGCGCCACCGGGCTGCGGACGAAGGCGGCATAGGCCTGGTTCTCGACGCGGAAATCGTCGGTGTACTTGCCCTTGCCGGTCAGGAAACGCTTGTCTTCCTTGCGCGCCACGCGCGCGCCGATACCGTCGCTCATGGTCCCGTGCCTCCCTTATTCCGCGGCCTTGGACATGGCGGCCATCTGGCCCGCCGCGTCCTCGATGGCGTTGACGATGTTGTGATAGCCGGTGCAGCGGCAGATATTGCCCTCCAGCTCGTGCCGGATGGCGGCTTGCGTCAGCTCGCGCCCTTCCGCCTGGTAGCGGTTCACCATGTCGATCCCGGCCATGATCATGCCCGGCGTGCAGAAGCCGCATTGCAGCCCGTGATGGGCATTGAAGGCGGCCTGCATCGGGTGCAACTCGCCGCCCTGCGCGACGCCTTCGATCGTGGTGACTTCCGCGCCCTCCAGCGACGCGGCCAGAACGGTGCAGGATTTCACCGCGCGGCCGTCCACATGCACCACGCAGGCGCCGCACTGGCTGGTGTCGCAGCCCACATGGGTGCCCGTCAGGCGAAGATGCTCGCGCAGAAACTCTGACAACAGCGTGGTGTCCGGGACCTCCCGGCTGACGGTTTTCCCGTTCACCGTCATCTTGACGTCGGTCATTCTCTTCCTCCCTTTGGTCGGGCCTGACGCCCGCGTGTCCATTGTTTGAAACGGCCTATCGGGCCCGGAGCGGACGCACCGGGTTCAAGTCGAGCATTCTGGAAAGAAATCGCGGCGCGCGACCGCATTCGCCCCTGCCTTCGGTCGGCAGGCGTCAATCATCCGGTCTGGACGGGCGTTCTCCATGCTGGGCTTCCTCCCCGGAACCTGGCTTGGGTGTCTCGTGCCAGCCTATTGCGGTCTGCCGGGAAAGCAAATGATTTGAGGGCCTTTGGACGAAAGGTCACAAATCCGTGCGGACTTCGGCCAGCATCCGGTCCCGCAGGCCCCGTTGCCCGAACGCGTCCGACAGCGCCTGAAGGCTGTCGAGCGAGTGGCAGGCGTGGAAGCTGTCGACGTGGGACAGCAGCGTGCGCACCCCGCCCGCGCGCGGGGCGAAGCCGTCCCACCGCAGCAGCGGATTGAGCCAGATGACGCGGCCCGCGCTTCGGGAAAGCCGGGCGGCCTCGCGGTCCAGCAGGCCAGGGTCGTCGCGCTCCAGCCCGTCGGTGATCAGGATCACGACCGCGCCGGAGGTCAGAACCCGCCGCGACCATTCCCGGTTGAACCGCTCCAGCGCCGCGCCGATCCGGGTGCCGCCTTCCCAGTCGCTGGCCTCCCGCCCCACGGTGGCAAGCGCGAGGTCCGGATCGTTCTGGCGGAGTGCGCGGGTCACGTTCGTGAGACTTGTCCCGAAGGTGAAGGCGTGCACATGGCCCCAGCCGCGATCACGCGCGTGGGTCACGGCGTGCATGTAGCGCAGAAGCATCCGCGAATAGACCGACATGGACCCCGAGATGTCGCACAGCGCCACGAGATCGGGGTGGCGGACGCGCGCGGTCTTGCGTTCGATCCGCTCGATCTCACCGGCGCGGCGGCGGGCCGCGCGCAGGGTCGCGCGGGGATCGGGCCGCGCGCCATAGCGGTCCGGCCGCGTGCGCCGCGTGAGGATCGGTTTCACGGGCAGGTCCAGCACGCGCACCGCGCGCTCGGCCTCGGCCAGTTCCGATGCGCTCATCTGGTCGAAATCCTTGCGCCGGAGCACCTCGCGGCCGGACCATGTCAGGATCGCCTGCCGTTCGATCTCGTCGCGCTGCGGGCGATCCTTATGCTGCGGCGCGCCCGAAAGCGCCTCCTCGGCGCGGCGCTGGCCGGCGTCCGGTTTCCGGCGCTCCGGTTCGCCTTCAAGCTGTGGCGAGAGCATGTGCATCAGGCTCGTCAGGAAATCCGGGTCGCGCCAGAACATGGCAAAGACCTGATGGAACACCTCCAGATGCTCGGCGCGGGTGATCAAGGTGGCGCGCAGGGTGTGGTAGAAGTCGATGCGCCTGGAAAACCCCGCCTCCGCCACCGCGCGGATCGCGGTTTCCACCTGCGCGGTGCCGACCTTCACCCCCGCCTTTCTCAGCGCATGGGTGAAATGCAGGATGTTCTCGACCAGCCGCCCCTCGGCGTCGTGATCCACTGCCGGCGTCATTCCGCGTCCAAGAGGCTCCGGCGCGCCTCGTCCAGAAGCCGCGTGGTCTCGGCGCCGGCGATGCGCGCGATATCGTCCTGGTATTTCAGCAGCGCGCCCAGCGTGTCGGTGATCAGCTCGGGCGAAAGCGCCACGGCGTCGAGCGCCACGAGGCACCGCGCCCAGTCGATGCTCTCGGCCACGCCGGGCGATTTGAACAGGTCCTGTCCGCGCAGGCTGTGAACGAACGCGACGATCTCGGAGGAAAGCCTGTCGGTCGCCTCCGGCACCCGCTTGCGAAGTATCTCGATCTCCCGTTCGAAATCCGGATAATCGACCCAATGGTAGAGGCAACGCCGCTTGAGCGCGTCGTGCACCTCCCGCGTGCGGTTCGACGTCAGGATCACGATCGGAGGTTCGGAGGCCTTGATCGTGCCGATCTCGGGAATCGTCACCTGGAAATCCGACAAGGTCTCGAGGAGGAAGGCCTCGAACGGCTCGTCGGTGCGATCGACCTCGTCGATCAGCAGGACCGGCGGCCCACCGTCCTGCGGCTCGAGCGCTTCCAGAAGCGGCCGCCGTATCAGGTAGGCGTCGGAAAAGAGTTCGTCCTGAAGTGCATCGCGGTCCGCAGACCCGGTGGCCTCGGCTGTCCGTATCGCCACCATCTGACCGGCGAAGTTCCATTCATAGATGGCGCTGGCCACGTCGAGGCCTTCGTAGCATTGCAACCGGATCAACCTGCGGCCCAGCGCGGCGGCGATCGCCTTGGCGATTTCCGTCTTTCCGACGCCGGCCTCGCCTTCGAGGAAAAGCGGCTTGCCAAGCTTGAGCGACAGGTAGGCGACAGTGCCAAGATCACGGCCGCAGACATAGTTCTGCCGGCCCAGGAGTGCGAGGGTCTCATCGATGCTGCTCGGGATTGTCTTCACGGCTCGCCCCCCTGCTGAACGGCTCAGACATATTTTCTGGGCGCCCGGTTGTCTATCGCAGAGCCCGTCGATCAGTTGCGCAACGCCTCCAAGCGCGTCCCGCGACCGGCTGGGAAGGGGGGGACCGGCCGGCCGAGACACCGCCGAAATCCGGGTCGTTGCCGCAAAATTGGGAGATTTGCGCCAGAGTGACGTCACATTGCCAAGCGGAATCAATACCTTGCGGGAGGTGAGTGGCAGCCCGTAGGGCTACATAACCCCTTCGTCATTCTGTCTCGCGCTGTTGCAGAAAGTCATTTCTTGGCATATACTTAAAGCCTAATCGGGGCTTCACCTGTCCCAGTCGATTTCACTCTGTCCCACCATTTGTCCCACCATTTCTCATGCCGAGTGGTGGGACAAATGGCGGGACAGAAGTTTAGGCCTGCGAGGGCGGAAGGATGGGAAAACTGTCGGTCAAGCGCGTCGCCGCAACCCGCAAGCCGGGGATGTATGGCGATGGCGACGGGCTCTATCTCCGGATAGGGCCGACCGGCGCGAAATCGTGGATCCTGCGCACCCTCGTGCATGGCAGACGTCGGGAGTTGGGACTGGGCAGCCTGGCCTGGATGAGCTTGGCCGAGGCTCGGGAAGAGGCGCGGAAGCTGCGGACAGAGGCCCGGTCGGGGCGCGATCCGGACCTGCTGCGCAAACGCGAGGAGCTGAGCTTCGAGGAGGCCGCGAAGCGTCACCACGCCTCGCTCTCCCGGACCCTCAAGAGCGACCGTCACGCGGAGCTGTGGCTGCGTTCGCTCGAGCTTTACGCCTTTCCGAAGATCGGCAAGCGCCCGATCCAGTCAATCACCTCGGCCGATGTCCTGAGCATCCTGAACCCGATCTGGGCGAAGAAGCATGACACCGCGCGCCGGGTGAAACAGCGCATCGCCGCGGTCTTCGACTGGGCGAAAGGGGCGGGGCACTATCCGCACGAGAACCCCGTGGCGGGGCTGAAGAAGGCGCTGCCCGCCGTGAAGCGGAAGGCCGAGCACATGGCGGCGATGCCCTGGCGCGAGTTGCCCGGTTTCATGGCGCAGCTTGCGGCGCGCGAGGCGGTCTCGGCTAGGTGTCTCGAGTTCCTGATCCTGACCGCGTTGCGCAGCGGCGAGGTGCGGGGCGCGGAGTGGCCCGAGTTCGATCTGGAGGAGGCGGTCTGGCTCGTCCCTGACGCGCGGATGAAACGCGGAGTGCCTCATCGCGTGCCGCTCTCGCCCGAGGCGCTGGCGGTGCTCAAGAAGGTCCGCGGCCTCGATCCGGTCTACGTCTTCCCCAGCCCGAAACGCGGCAAGGACCACAAGGCGCAACCCCTCTCCGTCATGGCCTTCAAGCCGCTTCTCGGCCGCATGGGCGCGGACGGGTTCACGGTGCACGGCTTCCGTTCCACCTTCCGCGACTGGTGCAGCGAGAGCGCGCATGCCGATCGCGAAGTGGCCGAGGCCGCGCTGTCGCATGCGACCGGCAACGAGGTGGAGCGGGCCTATGCGCGCTCCGATCTTTTTAACAGGCGCCGCGCGCTGATGGACGCCTGGGGCCGCTTCGCCATGGGCAAGAGCGGCGAGGTCGTGGAGCTTGTCCGGTAAGGCAGGGCGTGCCTTCTCACTTCCCGGCTTTCTCCTTTGCTTCGATCTCGAACGCCGCGCGGCCCCAGTTGCGCCAGACCTTCCGCGCGTGCTCGCTTTTTTCGCCTTCCAGCCGGTCGGCCATCCATAGAAGCGCGCCGAAGATCAGGGTGCGGTCGTCGCCGGTGATCTCGACGATCCCGGCCTTCTTCACGAGCCCGCCGAGCTCGATCAGCTGGCGCGTGCGCTTGCGTCGATCCATCTGCCAGCCGCGTCGGTCATGCCGCGCCTTCGCCGCCTGATGGCGGTTGAGGGCGGCCCGGTTTCGTTTCTGCGCGGCCAGTGTCGCCGCCATCTGTCGGAGCAGGTTTGCGCGACTTGCTTCGAAACATCGCCGCCCCGCGCTTCGCCCAGGCCTCCCGTTTCGCGGCATCCGTTGTCTCGGCCAGCACGCTCAGTTCGACGCGGTGCTGGGGGCCATGCGCCGCGCGCCGGACCTGGTCGCGCTGGGGCAGGACGCGCGGGGCGAGGACCGCTTCACGACCCGCGACATGCTGGAGGCCGAACAGCGCCTGCATCGCGCGGCCTTGACGATGGCGGATCGGGACCGTCATGGCATTGAAGCCCGCGACCGCGACGCCGCACTTGCCCGCGCCGGGGCGCGTGGTCTGATCCTCTCTACCGAGCAGGCCGAGGCACTGGCCCATGTCACCGACGGCCGCGACCTCGGGATCGTCATCGGCCATGCCGGGACGGGGAAGAGCGCGATGCTCGGGGTGGCGCGCGAGGCTTGGGAGGCGGCGGGGTATCGGGTCCGCGGAGCGGCGCTCTCCGGGATCGCGGCCGAGAACCTCGAGGGCGGATCGGGCATCGGGTCCCGCACCCTCGCGAGCCTGGAGCACGGCTGGGCGCAGGGGCGCGATGCGCTGACGTCGCGCGACATCCTCGTGATCGACGAAGCCGGCATGGTCGGCACGCGGCAGCTCGAACGCGTGCTGTCGCAGGCCTCCGACGCCGGGGCCAAGGTGGTGCTGGTCGGTGATCCGCAGCAGCTGCAGTCGATCGAGGCGGGGGCCGCGTTCCGGTCGCTCCACGACCGCCACGGTGGTGCGAGGATCGGCGAGGTCCGCCGCCAGCGCGAGAACTGGCAGCGGGAGGCGACGCGTGATCTGGCGACGGGCCGGACGGAGGCGGCGCTGGCGGCTTACGAGGCCCACTGCAAGGTCCATGCGGCAGACACCCGCGCGGCTGCGCGCGAGGCCCTGATCGAGGGCTGGGACCGAGACCGGCAGGCCGACCCGCAGGCCAGCCGCATCATCCTGACCCATACCAATGAAGAGGTGCGCGCGTTGAATACGGCTGCGCGGGAGCGGATGCGGGAGGCGGGCGATCTCGGCCCGGAGGTCCGCCTGACCGTCGAGCGCGGCGCGCGGGACTTCGCCACCGGCGACCGCGTGATGTTCCTGCAGAACGATCGCGGCCTCGGCGTGAAAAACGGCACGCTGGGGAGCATCGCGGAGCTCGACCGCCAGTCGATGACCGTGCACACCGATGACGGACGCTCCGTCCGCTTCGATCTCAAGGACTACGACCGGATCGATCACGGCTACGCGGCGACGATCCACAAGGCGCAGGGCATGACGGTGGACCGCGCCCATGTGCTGGCGACGCCGGGGCTGGATGCGCATGCCAGCTACGTGGCCCTCACCCGGCACCGCGACGGGGTGGAACTGCATTACGGCCGCGACGACTTCGCGACACCCGAGCGACTCGCCCGCACCCTCGGGCGCGAGCGGGCGAAGGACATGGCGCTCGATCACGCCAGGGTGGACCCTGCCGAGGGGTTCGCCGCGCGCCGGGGCATCGACTTCGGTGCTCACCCGTCCGAGCCGCCAGATGTGCGCCCGCAGTCGGACGATCTCGCCGAAGCCCGCGAGGCGGCACTCCGCCCGGCCCGCGCCCGTGCCCTGATCCGCCATGCCGAGGCTGTGCATGACGTCTTCGAGGCGCTGACTGAGGGCGGCAAGGCCAGCCCTGATCAGCTGCGCACTCTCGACCGGAGCCGCGATGCCTTCGAGGCCCTGCGCCCGGATGGCTGGCGCGATGCCGAGGAAGCCTATCTGAAAGATCCGAGCCTCGCGCGGGATGCCGCCAAGGGGCAGACCAGCCGCGCGATCCGCGCCCTGCAGCTCGAGACCGAGCTACGTACCGACCCTCGCGCCCGTGCAAACCGCTTCGTGGAGCGCTGGCAGCAACTCGACCGCCGGAGCGGCGCGCAATACCGCGCGGGCGATTACACGGGCTACCACGCCTCCCGCAAGGCGATGACCGACATGGCCCGCAGCCTGCACCGCGATCCGCAGCTGGAGTCCCTTCTTGCGAACCGCAAACGCGACCTTGGCATCTCCAGCGATATGGGGCGGCGACTCGGTCAGGAACTCGCCTTCCACCACGGGCTGGAACTCACCCGCAGCCGGGGCCTGGGTCTCTGACACCCGTCCCATCTGCCGCCGTCCGCGCGTCCTTGCGCTACGCCGCCCTGGACGGTCTTGCCCTCTCCTCCCGGCCCGGCCTGACTGGGTCAACACCCCTCACACGACCCCAGCAAGAGCCAGAACAGCCATGCCCGACCCCGACCGCATCATCCGCCTGCGCACCGTCCTCGCCCGGACCGGCCTGTCCCGCTCGACCCTCTACCGCAAGATCGCCGAGGGCACCTTCCCGACCCAGCTTCGCATCTCCATCCACGGCGCAGGCTGGCGCGAGTCCGAGATCGACCGCTGGGTCGCCGACCCGGTCGGGTGGCGACCGCAAAAAGAACAGGGGCAGGGATGAGGCTGAAAGTGTCGAACGGCTGCCGGGCGGCAAGCGTGGCTCCGGGACGTCGACCTTGATGATCGGCTGCGTTCACGCTATATACCGTCAGAATAACTGACATAGGTGCTGCCATGCAGATCGCGAATTTCACCGAAGCCGGACAGTTCGAGCCGCGCCGCATCGCCGCCACCCTACGCACCTCTGCCGAAGAGATCGCGATGACAGTGGGGCTGGGCAAGGATGCCTTGCAGCGTCGCACCCGGATCGGCTCGGACAAGACCCAACGTCGGCTACGGGAACTGGTCGAAATCCTGAACAAGGTCGAACCGCGCTTCGGCTCGGCGCTCATCGCCTATGCCTGGTATCGGTCGGAGCCTCTAGCCGGGTTCGACGGGCGCACCGCGATGCAGCTGGTGCAGGACGGCAAGGCGCAACAGGTGCTCGACTACATCGACGCGGTGGACGCGGGCGTCTTCGCCTGATGGCGCTGACCGGCGATGCCTTTCGCGGCCCGCTCTACCGCGCATTGAACCCCGTATATGCGCGCATGCCCCTGTCCGGGCGCGGAGCGGAACTCCACGGCGGCCGCTTCAACCCGAAGGGCACGCCCGCGCTCTATTCCGCGCTGGACCCGGTCACAGCGCTGCGCGAGGCCAATCAGGTCGGCAGCCTGCAGCCGACCATCCTCGTCTCCTACCGGGCCGATATCGCACCTGTGTTCGACACGCGGGAGGCCGCACAGCTCGCGGCCTACGGGATAAACAATGAGATGCTGGCCGATCCCGGCTGGCGCCTCGCCATGCTCGAGGGGCAGAGGGTGCCGACACAGGACTTCGCCAGTAACCTGATCGCCGCGGGCTATGCTGGTTTGCTTGTTCGAAGCTTCGCGAAGGGCGCGAGGGACGCTGACTTAAACCTGGTCCTTTGGAACTGGTGCAGCGAGCGGTGTTCGCTCGACGTGATCGATGATGAAGGGCGGCTGGATCGGATGTGACTTTTGCGGTTTGTGGTCCAGAACGTCCGCTTGAGGGAGAAGGTCCTATCTGCATAGATGCCGAGGGGACTATCCTAAATTTTGTGCGCTGACGTGGTAACTGCTCTGAGAGGAGACCCACGTATGAGCATCGACAAAGACCTTCTGGACCGCTTGATGGAAGGCCGCTCGCCCAGCGACCTGTTTGGCAAG
>Ga0208979_100614_pt1 | contig 15951 bp, 11 predicted proteins | sample HotLakConsUCCSLE_FD_184738 | JGI IMG/M metagenome (GOLD analysis project Ga0208979, IMG submission 184738) | Hypersaline microbial mat communities from Hot Lake, Washington, USA - Hot Lake Consortium UCC-SLE (SPAdes) | ecosystem: Environmental > Aquatic > Non-marine Saline and Alkaline >... | reverse complement strand
TCAATACACGGCCACGCAAGACACTGGACTGGCGCACGCCGCTGGAAGTCTACGCCGAGGTGCTTAAGAAATCCGTCGTCGGCCCGAGCACGCTTCAATAGTGTTGCACTTGGAACTTGAGGCCGCCCAGCCTTTTTTAGAGTTTTTTTGGATTTATTAGCTTAGCTGTCATTATATTCTTCATACGTAAAAGCCTGAAGTTTAGAGGGAAATTAGGCAAGATTTTGATATTGGGTGCTATCAACTCAGGCATCCCTTTTCTTATGTACAGCATAGCCGCTACATTGTTACCGGCTGGCTACTCAGCGATTTTAAATGCAACGACACCTTTAATGGGGCCATGATTGGCTTTTATTTTTTTAGCGAGAGTTTATCTATAAGAAAACTGGTCGGTATAGCGCTAGGGATTGTCGGCATTACGATCATTACCACGGTGGGTGATTCGAATATTGCTTGTAACATCTATATTGGCGTTGCTGCTTGCAGCATCGCCACTATTGGTTACGGCTTTGCAGGGTTTCTTACCCGAAGATGGATTACCCAGCAGGGCGGCCTGGATTCAACGCTGGTTGCGTTTGGCAGTCAAATAGGCGCAACCATTTTTCTCACACCCTTTTTGCTTTGGAACCTTTCAACTGGCCCCAGCATTGATTGGCTGCAAGGTGATGTGTGGATCAGTCTGCTAGCCGTCGGCTTTTTATGCACTTCCCTTGCTTATATCCTTTATTTTAGATTGATAGCAGACATCGGGCCATTACGGTCGCTTACCGTTACCTTCTTGGTGCCGCCTTTCGCTTTGTTATGGGGCTTTTTAGTCCTCAACGAAACGATTTCTAGCGGATTTTTACTTGGTTCATTAATCGTTTTACTTTCAGTATGGTTAATCGTGGGGCCCAATTCAAAAAAAGCAGCCTGAAGCCCCCGTTAGCTTCACTCTTTAACCATGACGGAGGCATATAATGGCAAGGCAGTAAGTCTAACCGATTACAAGGCTTACCGATAAGTAGAACGCATATCATGATGAAGCCTAGCTTGCAACAAGATGACTCTTGATCAGAACCCACGCCTAGACTTAAGTAAAAAGCTTCCCCTAACTACAGGGGAAGCGAACCCTACCAACAGCATTATGAAATCGAAATAACTTCATCTACGGACGTAGCCACCCGGTAGTCCACATCATCTAACGCTTTAAAGTGGGCTTCCCCACATAAAATTTTCAGATTTTCTTCTAAACGACGCTTATCACTATCATGAGTCGTTTTCGTTTCACGAATCAAGTAAACTTTACGATCCTCTTCTAATACGACAGCCCAATCGGGGTTGTATTCACCAACCGGTGTAGGAATTGTGAACCAACGCGGCAATTTACAGAAAAATTTGACATTCTCGGCACCGTCTAAAGCATGTGCAGTCTTCCGTTCGATTTGAGAGTCGCACTCAATATAGTCATACGGTGTTTGAACTTGGCTGCCTTGATTACCATGAAGCACTTGGTAAGAGCGATCCAAGTATGTTTCCAGCTCCGGCTCGTCAAATAACTCCATTTTGTAGCGTTCACCGCCAAGCTTCTCGTAGCGTATTCCATCTACCAGGAGCCCATCGAGCGCTTTCTTAATCTGTTTAGCGGACTCGGTAATAAAACCTTGAGGATTCGTTTTAAACTCCCCCAACCGCTTGCAATTACGAATAATAGTTAGCAACGTATCCCGTGTTAGATAAGTCCTCTCCTGCAAAACACCAATCAAATCCGGCAACATGTCATGGGAGCTTATATAACGCTCTTTCGGGGTTGATATTTGCCGATCACTGCCGAAGCCAGCATTGGTCAGTTTAGTCTGAGTATGTCCTATTGTTAGCGTAACCGGCTTTACCACAGGCATATTTTTAAGTTTGTGACTGGCTAGATTAATCAGTTGTTGGGTATCAAAATGAATGGCATAGCGAGTTTTTTGGCTGATTTTATCCCACAGTGCCTTGAAATCAGGGTTTAATTCTACCCGCTTATTATACGTTACGGCCGTACGCCCTCGTGCATCTTTCACCCGCCCCGCGAACATAAAGCTGCGTAGACGGTCGATAATTTCGTTTTCGAGCGATTTGTAGTCGTTGGGTACTTGCAGTTCAAAATAAAGATCATCCGGTTTAAACTTAGCAGTCAAGTCTCCTTTGGCATCTAGATAGCCTTCTGTTTTTAATGCCTGCCACAGGTGTCGGGATTTTTCCTGACCTAGTGTTTCAGAGTCATTAATCGTTAAAGCCGCAAACGCAATTGTAGGCACCCGCCCAAACTTGAAGCCACCGCCAATATCTTTCTCCATCTCTGTTTGGAGATTCTTAGCGTACTCTTCAAAAGATTCACTGGCTATGACCGTAAGACGGTTTATCTGAGGATCATAAACTCTGTCACCGCCGGCATTTACGGCTAGGCGAAGGCCACGGCCCAGCGTTTGACGTCGCTCCTTTTCGCTGCCGAATTCCCGCAAAGAGCATATTTGGAATACATTAGGGTTATCCCAGCCCTCTTTAAGAGCGGAGTGGCTAAAAATAAACCGCAGTGGCACGGCATCATCCAATAACCGCTCTTTATCTTTCATAATCAGTTCGTATACTTCCGCATCGCTAGCGGTGTTACCACTGGTATCCTTCAACTCAACCACCTTGCCACGCTTTTTGACTTCTGCGAAATAGCCATTGTGCACTTGTTCTACGTCTCGCTTAGGCAGGTCATTGAATAATGAACTAGCGGCAAACTCCTGGTAGGCTTCTTCAAACCAGCGGGCGATCTTACCTTTCTGGACATTGCCATGTTCATCGTAGTAGCGATAGTTTGCCACCTTGTCGATGAAAAACAGTGAAAGAACCTTCACTTTCACACCCTGCTTCTGCAGGTTGCGCTCTTTCTTAAAGTGCTCCTCTACCGTCTGACGAATCTGCTCTTTAATGACATCATCATGGATACCGTCCTTTTCCTGCTCTGGCTCTAGAATGACGTTATTGGTAAAACGAACGTACTCAGCGCCTGGCTCAGCATAGATTTCGTCTACCACGTATCCCTGATAGCCTGATCGATTAGTATGGTCAGACAAATCCGTACCCTGCTTCAGTTTGACGGATTTCTCTTTGGTACCATTAGGCTTGTCTTCAAATATCACTACTGAGGCAGAAGGCGTTTTGGCCTTTCCTACATAACCTATTTTACTTAATTTTAAGTATGTCTGATTAACATTGCTTTGAGATTGGACTGACGCCACTGAAATTTGCTTTACCAGCTTCATGTCATAAGCCTTAACCGGGCCAAGCTGATAAATCACGTTGTAGGGGTTACGGTGGGTCGCTGAGTAGCGTAGTGCAAAAAGAGGCTTTAAGTGATTGACTGCACGACGCGCTTTAGCAGTATTGTCTACCGATTGAGGTTCATCAATAATAAGAACTGGTCTAACATCTTGGATAAACTCAATGGGCTTTGCTCCAGACATACGATCTTGTTCCCGATGAATGACCGAGAGCTTTTTGATCTGATCCTGTGTCAGGTTGTCGTAGTTTTCCACATCCCCAGCATCTCGCTGAAAAGCCTGGATGTTAATCACCATAATTTGTAGCGTATTAGCGGTGGCAAACTGCCGCACTTTAGATAAGTCTTTGGCGCTATATACATAGTGATCAAACGGCACATTGTCATACAAATTACGAAAATGCGTTTTCATCAATTTAAGAGAAGAAAGCACGCCTTCACGGATAGCGACCGATGGAACCACAATAATAAACTTACGTAGCCCCAGCTGTTGGTTCATCTCGAAAATGCTTCGCAGATAAACATACGTTTTTCCCGTACCTGTCTCCATCTCTACCGAGAAATTTGGGAACGGATAATCGTCACTAGCACCAAACAAGCTATTCGATTTCTCGATAAAGTTATATTCCTGCACACGATGCAGGTTTTCTAGCAGCATGTCTGGGTTAAGCGTTAACGTGTTAGCGATGCCTAACTTGCGGTAGGGCTCACCAGCCGTAGAGAGATTATCAAAAACTGCCAAAGTAGATTCGATGGCATCCCGCTGATAATCCAGATCGGGGTTGAATTTCAGTTTCATACTCAGCCCCCTTATACCGTCTTAAAATCGATTTGATCGATTTTCTCTTTGCCTTGATTAAACGCTGCAAAAGTTTTAACAGCGTTCGTTTTGAGCTGGTCATTGCGATGGAATGCTTTATCCAAACAAATGAATTGGCTGGGTACTGTCGCCAATACGGCATCAATGAGCGCTTGGTCGATAACATCGTCTAGATGAATTAACAGAGTGTCATCAGCCACTGAAAACAGCGTGTGATTTGCAAGTTCAATCTGCTCAACCTTTTCCGTAGGCATCACGCCCGCCTTGAGCAAAAGCTCATAAAGCAGGTCTTCCTGGCTAGCGTTAGGGTCTATATGGTCTACATTGAGCTCCATCTGTTTAAGCAATTCATCTTCGGAAATATCTATGCTAGGCGCTTGCCATAGTTTGAAATTGCTCTGGTTGAGTTTCAAGACTTTGAAGCCGAGATCAGAATATTTTTGATCATCTAGATCGAGTTCAGCTTCAGTTATTAATCTAATTTTATTCCCAGCCGCCTTGATTCTGGCCATTGCAATCTCGGCAATCGTATCGAAGCCAGCCTCCTTTGCCTTTGTTAAAGGCTTCGTGGGCTCTGGTAATTGAACGCAAATAAATTTTATCTTCTTTTTATCAGCCAAACTAACATTCAAAGCTGCATGTGCAGTTGTTCCAGAACCAGCAAAAAAATCTAAAACAATAAATTCTTCGGAATCGTTCATCCGGAGAAAATACTCAATCAGCTGCGTCGGTTTAGGATAGTCATCAAATATAACGCCTAATCCATCGATTTCTGTCTGAGCTTTTTGAGACCCACCGAAACCATTTAGCACAGATATAACGTGGCTCCTTACCTCTCCACGGTCTTTGACTGACTCTATAGCTCCAGAAGCAGTAAGCTCAAATCTTGTTGTCTGGCCTTTAGAATCTTCGATCGAAGAAAACCCATTCTGAATGAATTCCATAAGTAAAGATTTTGAACTCCAACCACTAGAAGCGGTTACGCCAGCCACAAGTTTTCTGCCCTTTACAGAAGCATCCGTTTCATAGTGAGGCCATATATCTGTTCTTGCGCTAATTATCCCAGCTTCGAATCCTGCTGGAAAACCTGCTGGTAGTTGTACACTACTCACAGGGTTCTTCGGGCCATTTTTTACTATAGTGTTGCGGATTTCAGGGTTGTATAGTTTGCTTGCATCTCCAGTGTTCGGATCAATTACAGGTGGATGAGGAAAACTTTTCAAGCTTCTACAGTAAGCTAAGACATACTCATGGCAGTTTTTTATTTTCGCTTGGTTATCGAAATTCCCATCGGTTCGCCAACAAAAATGCGCTAAAAAGTTTTCTTCTCCAAAAATCTCATCACACATCCGGCGCAGGTTTTCCACCTCATGATCATCAATGGAAATAAAGATCACCCCATCTTCACGTAACAGGTTACGAGCAAGATATAGACGGGGGTACATCATGTTCAGCCAATTGGTGTGAAAGCGGCCTTCATTCGCGGTGTTGGTTGAGAAAGTTCGGCCTTCACTATCTTTTAAACCAGCGTATTGTAGGTAGGTGTCCAGGCTTTCGCTGAAGTTATCCGGATAAATAAATTCTTTGCCAGTATTGTAGGGCGGATCGATATAGATCATCTTGACACTGCCGTAGTAGCCTTTTTGCAGAAGCTTTAGCACCTCAAGATTATCGCCTTCGATGAATAAATTTTCAGTGCTATCGAAGTCCACCGACTCTTCCCGGAAAGGCTTAAGAGTGGCGGTTGAAGACTGTTGGATCAACCGCAGGCAGTCGCGTTTTCCCGGCCAATCCATACCATACCGTTCGCGGCGGTTGTCATAAATATCTGTTAACTCGCCTAACTCAGCTTTTAAACGCTCAAAATCAAGCGACTCAACAACTTCCCCTTTATCATTACGGGTCTCGGTAAAGGCACTGGGGAAAAGCTGTTTGAGCTCAATGCGACGCTGCTGGGTTATATCCAAGGATTCGCCTGCTAAGCGGGTATTTTGGTTGCTCATACGACAATATAAATCCTAATAATATTTAACTTCCAATGCATTTTAGCATCAGTCTGTATGGTTATCTTTACTCGCAGCGTAAATTGTTAACAGCAGTTCTCTATCATCTACCATGCGGTATGTTGGCTCCACGCCACTTAATTCGCGGCTGCGGTTAATAATTTTGGGGACACCTTCCCCCCGCCGCTCAATCAGTGCTTGGCGGCCTGCTTCTTCTCTCGCCTGGTAATAGCGGCTTAACAAGTTAACTAACGCTTCATTACGGGTGACTGTGTTTTCCATTAAACCGTCAATTGTAAGACTGTTGGAGAGCTGGCCGGGACTGAAAAGCTCCAGTCGGTCTGCAAACATATGCAGGCGAATACGCCGACCAGTCATGGAGTAGTCACGGTGGGCAATGGCATTCACAACCGCTTCAAATACAGCGCCAAGGTCGTACTGAGGAATATCAATACGCCCCAGCTCTTTCTTAGCAGCTACTCGCAAATTGCGCCTCACAAAATCCACTGCACCATTGATCTGTTGATCTACTGGCCCGGTGTAATCCTGAGCATCCAGCTGATCTTGGGCATCACGTTCAGTGCCGCTATAAAATACGCACTGCACATAGGCGTTGGTAAGCCACTGTGTAGGATCTGAAGTGAGTAGCAATACACCGCACACGGACAAACCTTCGTCGTAGTCGTCCCGAGCCGTGAGGTGTAGTTTAAAAAGCTGCTCCCGCTCCGAAGTGTCTGGCTTGAGAAAACGCTGCTTTAACGTCTTATCAACATTATTCAGGGCCGTGCCGGGAACCAAGGATTCATCAAACCGTATTAGCCTCGCTTGGGAGCGCTGCTGAAATAATCGCGCCAGCACTTCGGGTTTCATTTCTTGCTTGGTCGAGCCTACTCGCTGGTAGTAGCGACCTGCACTCTGATGTACTGAGATGCTGCGAGAAATATCAACGCAAATGACTGTTTTAAGATCCCCATGGTGGTTAGGTAGTTGCACGAGATGTGTATCTAACCGGACAGGTGGAGCGATGCTGTTTTGGCTGATGTTGACGATCCATTCTTCAGTTTTGGCAACCTTTTCGTCGTCAATTCCTACCACCTCTCGGGTACCATCTACAACGCCCAGGATAATCCTGCCGCCCTGACCATTGGCAAAGGCAGCGATTTCATGGGCCATTTTGTCTCGGTTAGGATCTTTAGGGCGATCCCCATCATAAGTAATGGCTTTGAATTCAATACTGGAATCCTCGCCCAGGCGAATATGAAATAAAAGGTCTTTAACGAGCTTTTCCCGATCCATGTTGCAATCTCGCAGAAGCTTAGTGTTTAAGTGTCCAGCGTACGGTGAACAGTTCTTTGGCCTCGAGGCTAAGCTCTAGCTTTTCACTTACCTCATCCAACAAGCGATCTTCTTCTTGTTCAATCTGTTTTTTCGACTGGTGATACTCTGCCAGAGCGTCATCCCGCTTTCGCTCCAGCTTACGCAACTCTTTTTTCGCCTGGATTTTCTCTACCGTGGACGCCAACTGCCGGGCTTCTTTCTTGTACGTACGAATTTGCTCATCCAGCTCTTCAACTGTCGCCATCAACGCTTTACGGCGATCCTGGGCCCAACGTTCAAGTTTTTCAGACTCTTGCTCTAAATAGGTATCTAGTTCCTCCTCAGTTTGAGCTTGAGTCTCTTCAGCGATTTGTGAACGCCAATCATTAAATAATCCCGACGGTAGCGTACCGGTGAGTGCTTGCTCTGAGGCTGGGATATACAACAGGTGATCGCTATTTTCCAAGCTCAACCGCTGTCCGTCATCCGTCTGTGCTAATACAATCAGCCGAGTATTTTGCGTCTTACCGCGATTGTAAGAGAAGCGGAGCTCAAACGATGTCAAAACTCCAGACTGACCGATGTAGTCCTTCAGCGCTGCAAACTGTCCTTGCAATTGATCATAATGAAATGTCAGATGCGCAGGTTCCAGAGAGTAGGACTTGGCTTTATGCACTAACTCCCATGCCAAAAAGTGTTCATTGGCCTGCAAGCGGAAAAATTCTGAATTATTTTCTTCAGCCAGTGGCCAGCTTAGGTCATAACGCTGGCCATTCAGATAAAAATGATTAGTATTAAATACAGCGGCAGGAAGCTCAGCTCTTGCCAAGTCCATTAGCACCTGCTCATACTCCTGAAGAAAGTCATTACTCTGATCCCTACGGGTTTTAAGTGTCGATACAACGTCTCGATCAAAGTTATTTAACAGCGTCTCTCTAGCAGCAGTTTCCCTGACCACAAGGGTCTCTTCCAGCGTTTTTTGGAGCTGGTCAAATTCAGACTCGATCTCTTGGTCAGTACGGCACTTTTGGTAAATTTCGTAGATACGCCTCTCAATGTCGATGTTACCTTCAATCGCACCCAGCACCTCGTCTGACGCACCAAAAACACCTTCGAAAAGCTTTAGCTTTTCATTCAGTAGTTGAAACACACGACGGTCAGCCGGATTTTTACGATTGACAAAATTAGCAACGACCACATCGTTCTTCTGCCCATAGCGATGTACGCGACCGATACGCTGCTCTACTTTCTGCGGATTCCAAGGTAAATCATAATTAATCAAAACTGAGCAGAATTGGAGGTTAATACCTTCTCCGCCCGCTTCAGTGGAAATGAGGATGTCAGCTTTGTCACTGCGAAAACGGTCAACCAATGCTGCCTTCATATCAGAAGCTTTAGAGCCACTGACGCGGGCAGAGCCCTTATGATTTTGAAGCCATTCTTGGTAAATCGCTTTAGAGCGAGGATCATTATTGGAACCGTTTAGTAATACTGTCCGCCCCTGATAACCATATTCTTCTAACAGTTCTTGTAAGTATAGCTGTGTGCGACAGGACTCGGTAAATACTACCGCTTTGCGTTGCCCACCAAGGTTTTCTGTCATTGCCAATGCCTTCTCAAGCATCGTTAGCAAGGCCTGCCCTTTGGCATTAGAGGTGATGCTTTGGGCTAGATCCCGAAAGCCCTTAAGCTTGGCTATTTCTTGGCGAAGCGCATCATTTGAGTACGCTGGTTGCTCACTGAAAGCATCATCATTACTGTCGTTTTGCCGTGTTTCCAACCAATCATCCATCTCTTCAATGTCTGATAACGCATCTTCGTTCAGCAATTGCTGCGCTTCTAACCGCTCAATCATACTCTTAAGTGTTTCGGCAACAGCGAAAGAGGATGAAGCCAATATTTTACGCAGACCCATGCTTACTAGGTGGCGAGCACGGAAATTAATCGCCTGATTATTGGGCTGTTGAAGATAATGCGAGAGGTCTTGGTATAGCTCCCACTCAGCAGGCAGCGGTGTAAAGTCCTGTGTAATGGAATAGCGGTTAGTGAAGTTGATACCACCCTCTTCCTGCACCTGCCGCCTTAATGTTCTGTGGGTGAGCGGTCGGATACGCTGTTTTAAGTCTTCAAGCGCCTTATCGTTCTTTTGACGATTAACATAAAGGGATCGAAATGATTTCTCATTACCAAAAAAATGAGGGTCAATTACCTGACTCAGACCATACAATTCCATCAGGTTATTTTGAATCGGGGTAGCGGATAGCAGCACACGGCTATCGGCAAATTCGGTTGCTTCCACCAATGAACGTGCGCGCTTGCTACCCTTTTTTTGATAGAGATTGCGAAGTTTGTGAGCCTCGTCAAACACTACCAAATTCCAGCTTACCAAACGGATAGCATCTTTCTGGCGCGAAGCATATTCATATGAGCAGATAACGATTTTATCTTGGTGATCAAACGGGTTATTTATCCCCTCTTTTTTAAGTTCTACAGCTACCTTGCCATCAATAATGACTGATGGAAGCTCAAACTTATCCTGCAGCTCTTGATTCCACTGCTTGCGCAGCGATGCAGGAACGATCAAAAGGATGTTGCGCTTTCCTTCAGCCCACTTTTGGGCCATTACCAAGCTGGCTTCGATGGTTTTACCTAACCCAACCTCGTCCGCAAGCAATACCCCTTTTTCTAGAGGTGATTTTAATGCGAAGCAGGCAGCATCAATCTGGTGTGGATTCATATCGACACGTGCTGACGCCATGGCTCGTGAGATTTGATTCTCAATCTTACCGGACTGCGTCAACCAGTGGGCAAAGTAAGCGCTCTGGTGGCGGGTGAACATCATCCATCCTTTTGGTAGCTAACATTGGAATTAGCGTAGGGCTGTTCGCTCAAAAGATATTTTGCTTGCTATCTGTCCCAGACATAACAAGCTACATTCTGAGCTTTAGGTTAACATTCGATTCATGCGAATGTGCCCGTCATTGTGAGAAACAATTCTTCACAGTCAGCATTGCCAAACCTTACTCCTGAATGCGCTAGGCGTTATACTGGCATTCTATAACAAAGATCCCCTTGGGCATCACCGTTAGAAAAGGATTTAACATATGCTTCGGCGTCACTTTTTAAGGATTTCAGGTGTGCTGCTTGCCAGCGCGTGGCTTTCGGGCTGTGCCAGCCCGCATTACTTGCAGCTTTCCCCCGAACGCTCCGCTGAGGTAGCCTCGGTAGGTGATGGTCAGGAGATCACCGTGCTCGCCCAGGACGGCCGCGAAAGCGAAGTGATCGGCAACCGTGCCGGCGGCGGCATGTCCACTGCGCAAATTACCGTCAACAGCCATGAAGTCATTCCGCGTTTGCAGGAGGAAGCAGAGCGTGCGGTGGCCGACATGGGCTTTACCCCCACCCGCGAAGCCGCCGAAGGGCGCCCCAGCCTGACGCTGGAACTGGACAGTCTCTCCTACGCCCAGGGCAACAGCGATCAGCCATTGATCGACGAGGCCCGCCTGGAAGGTGTGTTGCGCGCCATCGTCCGCAATGACGGCACCACCTACACCGGCACCTATACGTCACGGCGCAGCCAGGAATACGCGGTGAAGCCCGACAAGGACACCAACACCCGAATGCTCAACGACCTGCTGGGTGACGCCCTCAATCGCGCCTTCAGCGATGAAGACCTAGGCCGGCTGCTGGCCCGCTAGACGGCCACCGGCCGCCCCCTGCGTGTCAGCTTGTTCGACAGCCGCTGGCTAGGCCAGCGGCCCCCGGCGCACCAGATGCCATACCTTTTCACAAAACCCCCGGTCATCCGGTTCACTTTCCTCCAGCAGCGTCAGCCGGAAGTTGGGTGACAGCAGCGTTTCGACCTCCTGGTTCGGGACGCTAAAGGGAGGCCCGGCCTTGTCCCCATCGTGGGTCAGGCTGACCAGCAACCCTTCGGCCCCGGGGGGTACCAGCTGCGCGAGATGGAAAGCATAGCGCTGGCGCGTTGCTTCCGGCAGCGCGATCAGGGCAGCACGGTCGTAGAACGCCCCGACCTCGTCGGCCTGCTGGATATGCAGGTGAAAGAAATCGCCGCACCACAGCTCAATACTGCCCTGGCGGCAGATCGTAAACCCGGCCTGCTGGTAGCGCGATACCGGCACCGATGAGTCGGCCAGAAACTGTTCGACCGCTTCCGGCGCAAGCTCGACCCCGAGAACGGGATGGTTTGCCTCGGCAAGCCAGCGCATATCCAGGGTTTTGCCGCACAGCGGCACCAGCACCTTGGCGCGTTCCGGTACGCCAAGCGACGGCCAGTAGCGTCTTAACGCATGATGCGGCTGGGGCAAATGAAAGCCGATACGACCTTCCCGCCATCTGGCACGCCAGAGATCTGTCATTCCCGCTCACCCAGCATCAAAACCAGCGATCGCGCTTTTTACGCCGCCGCGGCAGGTGCGGCACGATAAGCCCGACCACCAGACCGGCACCGGCAACGCCGCCGCCGTACATGAAGTAGCGCAACAGCAAGTCTTCCTCTTGAGTATCGAGCCGCGCTTCCAGTGACCGCACTTGCTCGCTCGATTCATCGGCGTCGCTACCCAGTTGGTCATTGCGCGTTTCTAGTTCGTCAATGCGCTGCTCGCGGGCATCCAGTGTTTCTCGCATGCTCGCCACGCGCTGCTCCCACTCTTCGTTGATACCGTCTAACTCTTCCGTTAGCGATTCTACTTGCGATTCAAGTTCGGGCAGTTGCTCGCTGGCGCTAGGCGTTTGTTGCAGTTCCTCACTCAAAATCCACACGGCTTCGTCATCGTCACCACGCACACGGGAGTAGTCACCGTTGGTTTCCAGCACCTCGACCTGCTCGCCGGCACTAAGGGTCCCCACAATGCGATAGCCATCGGTTGGGCCACTGCGCACATAGGTTGAAAGTTCGTCGGTTACCCAGGCGTTACTGTCTGACTGAGCGGCCCCATTAACACACCACACACTGACCAATACACCGGCGGCAACCGCCCGGTAACGATGACAAAATTGAGTTACTTGCATGACATAATGTCCTAATTAATACGCAGCCTGCTGGGCCACGCTCACATGACTAATCTCCGCGCGGAGGCAGTGGGAAAGGACGTGGAAACTCCGCCACCCGCGCATCACTTTTAACGGCTTTCAAAGGTCCCTCACGTTCCACTTCATCGATACGCACGATGGCGTTGAGCGGAAGGTAGCTTCGCTTGACGCCTTCGAAGGTGTGCTGCAATTTTTCACTGGCAGGATCGATTACCACTCGCGACGCATCTTCAAAGACAAACTCCTCGACTTCAATAAAGCCCCAGAGTTCGCTTTGAAATATCTCGCGCACGTATAAATCCCAAATTTCACCCTGCTGGTGCACCACCACTCGGTAAATCGGCTTGGCCGCCATCTTGGCCTTTCCCTCTTGCCACTGGAACGTTCTATTGACCTCACAGCCTAACATATCCAACTTCACATGCGTTTGCCGCCTGGCCAAACAGAGCATGGCCGACGCGACCGGCGACAGCTAGGGTGATACATGTTATGGCTTATGGTACTCATGGATGAATGATCTACCTTGAAACAGAGTAAGCACTTACGCGTCGTGATCGACTAAAACACCAAGCAGGTCGCGACTTCCATGTATAATCCCCGCACACCCGGGACAAGGAATCAACGTGACAACCGATCAACAGCCATCGACGCAAGACGATAAGCTGAGCGGGCTGCTGACCAACTTTGACGATGCCGTGCAGCTGCTTTCGCAGGCGCCGGCATTCTCGAAACCTGCGAAGCTACCGCTCGTTCTGGACACGGCGCGTCAACTGTTAATGCAGGACGGCGGCGCTAAAGCGCTCGAGTGCCGAGCACACGCTTATGAATCGGCGGGCGTCTTTCTGGGCTCCGATTGGGAAACACCCCAGTTCCTGGTCCCCACCCTGACCACGTTTTCGCTTAAAAGCAGCGATTCCGACGTGGTGGTGATCGAGGCGCTGAGCGAGCTACGCCTCCTCGCCGTGGCAAAAGGCGACTACGCACATCCGCTGGTGTCGGAAGAATTTGCCCATCATTACCTAACCCAGGTGATGGCCATCAACCTCTGGCTTCTGTTCACCCCGCCAAGCGAGGCGGAGCGCGAACAACAGGGCAGCTTGGCCGTTATCCCTCGCCAGCTTTTCCAATACCTGGCCGAGCGAATTGGCTACGAACACATCATCGATCAGTTGATCGATGAAATCTGGCGCATTCTCAAGCAGCGCCCCATTCAGGTCGACGCTATCAAACAGATGATCACCCAGATCGCGCTGTGTCAGGTCAACCCCGAGATCGACCTGGGCGCCAGCGGTCAGGGCGCCGACCGGCTGGTCAGTTCGCTGTACGGCCCCACCCAGGCATGCCGTGAAGACCCAGGCGTCGAGGTCTATCGCGAACGTCTCGACGGCATGGATCAGGCCGCCCTTCAGGCCGAAGCCACCGGCTGCGCCCGCGCCATGCATGATACCGGGCTGGTATCGCCGTATCATGCGGTGCTGTTGCGCCACCTGCTGGAAGAAGGCGACCACCTGGTGAGCGAAGCGCTGGGCCTGTCGTCCACCGGCCGCGATTGCCTGCTGTGCTACCGCGAGCTGGCCCACGCGCTGATCCGCGGCGGCGTCTATCCGGCCACCGCCCAGGCCGTCTACGGCCTGGCACTGATGCTCGAGCGGGGGATTCTCTATCAGCCGCCCGTGGCCCCTGCCATGTGGCGCCAGCTCAACCTGCCGCTGTCCGAGTGGTCTCAGTGGCGGCTCAACCTTGCCTACGGCGAGACCGCATCGCCGCGCGCGCGCCTTCTGGAAGGCGTGCTCTGCATGCTGGGCCTGCCGCTGGGGGTGGGCCAGGGCAACAACCCTACCTGTCAGTCGGCGCGGGCGCTGTCGATGTGGGCCTACAATGACCCCGACTACCTGCTGCAGATGGTGGCCTGGGCCGCGCGTGACGACGAGATCATCATGCATTTTGAAGGTCAGGCGATCTCTTCCATGGCGAGTCTCTCCGGCGTCGCCACCGAACTGCCCATGGACCTCGACCCCGTTTCGCTGATTGTGGTGCCTCACCTGGACCGTATTTACGCCGAGATGGGCCGCCGCTGCCTGGGCCGTGCAGGAGATCCCCACCGCTGGGTCAACCCGGAGTTCCACGGCTGGTGGTCGGGGCGCGGGTTTCGCATCAACGTCGATGTGGCGTCGGGCCAGCTCACCGAAGTGGACGATTTTATCCGCCACTTCTACGCCTGCTATCACCCTTACTACAACGGCAACCAGCCGCTGATTCACCCTCAGCCAGCGGGTATTGCCGTCACCGACAGCGCAGCACGGTTTATCGGCTGGCACGCCATCACCATCCTGCGCGCGTCGCTGGACCCCAACGACGTGATGCGCGTCTACTTCTATAACCCCAACAACGATAGCGGCCAGGATTGGGGCGACGGCGTCAAAGTCAGCACGGCGGGTCACGGCGAACGCTTCGGCGAAGCCTCGCTGCCGTTTTCGCAGTTCGTCTCGCGGCTTTATATTTACCACTTCGACCCGTTGGAAAGGGGCGAACTAGCCACCGTGACCGAGGACGAACTCAGTACCGTCAAACGCTACCTGCGCCAAAGCTGGGGCGCCGAGCGACTGCCCGCCGCGGAGCTGCAAGCCAGCGAAGCCCCTGACCAACCTGCCGACGAGCCATGATGCGACTCGACCAACTGCTCGTCAGCCAGGGGCTGGCGAGTTCGCGCACCCGCGCGCAACGGCTTATTCGCCATGGCCGCGTGTCGTTGGCCAACGCGCAGCAGACGCTTGGCAAACCCAGCGAAAAGTGGCCGGAGGATACCCGTTTTGAGGTCGCCCCGGACCCTGAAGAGCGCTATGTGTCCCGCGCCGGGCTCAAGCTCGAAGCGGTGCTGACCGCGCTCGAGCTGCGGCTTGACGGTCTCAACATACTGGATGTCGGCCAGTCCACCGGGGGCTTCAGCGATTGTGCCCTGCAAGCCGGCGCGCGCCATGTGGTTGGCATTGAGGTCGGCCATGGCCAGCTCGACGCTCGTTTGCGCCGCGATCCACGCATTACCTGCCTAGAGGGCATCAACGCGCGGGCCATGCGCAATGAGCCCTCCCTGCAGGCCGCACTCAGCGAGCACCCCGTCGATCTGGCGGTGATGGACGTCTCGTTCATCTCGCAGACCTTGATACTGCCCGAGCTGGCCGCCCTGCTGCCCGCCAATGGGCGGCTGATATCGCTGGTCAAGCCGCAGTTCGAGCTGACCGCGAACGCCCTGGACAAGCGCGGCGTGGTTCGCGATCCGGCGAACTACCCGCGGGTGGAGGCCCGCCTGCGGGAGACCTGCCAGTCACTGGGGTTGACGGTTCAGCACTGGCAGGCAAGCCCGATTACCGGCGGCGACGGCAACCGCGAGTTTCTGCTCTATGCGCTGAAAACCGACCCGCACACCAGCGCCTAGCCACTGAACGGCGCTTCGGGTGGCTTGAGAGTTT
>Ga0208979_100604_pt1 | contig 16201 bp, 14 predicted proteins | sample HotLakConsUCCSLE_FD_184738 | JGI IMG/M metagenome (GOLD analysis project Ga0208979, IMG submission 184738) | Hypersaline microbial mat communities from Hot Lake, Washington, USA - Hot Lake Consortium UCC-SLE (SPAdes) | ecosystem: Environmental > Aquatic > Non-marine Saline and Alkaline >... | reverse complement strand
GTTCGAGTACATCGAAATCTACTACAATCGAAAGCGCCTGCACTCACGCTTGGGATACCTATCCCCAGAGACATTCGAGTTGCAGCATGTGGCTTAACCATGTGTCCGAGAAAGTGGGGCAAGATCAGAATATCGACTTATGAGCTGAGAAATCGATATTCTTCAACTAGGTAGACTAGCGCATTAAACTGAATGAAATTTCTGCGGGTTATCTAAACCGACGGCAATTTTGCTCCGGGGGTCGGGAGTTGAAGTCTTCTTAAAATCAGTGCAGTGCTTCGCATATAGTGGCAGTAGACGAATCGAATCCAGCTAGTAACCCATGAGTATTGGCGAACCATACAAAGCAAGAAGAACAACAAAATAGGCTGATGGATATTATTTTTCATATAGGCCTCTTCAAGTGCGGTAGCTCCACACTTCAGAATCAGATCTTTCCTTATTGGCCCGGATTTATCGGAACGAGTAGAACTTTGACGCCTAAGGCGAACTTTGGTAAACAGTTTGAAAATTTCAGCCCTGTATTTGGTCGCACTTGGTTTGATGCTTCACAGGCGATGCAGTGGAAACAAAAAGTCATGGATTTTGCTGAATTGAAAGAACCGGGATGCATCATTTTAAGTAATGAGAACCTGGCAAGTAATGGTGCCGGCAGGTCTATGCCTATTGTTGAATCTATTGCTAGATTCCAAAGCGAAATCTGGACGCAAGGACGCGTAAAGGTAGTCATCGTTCTCAGGAATCAGATTCAGCGGTTGGGCTCGATCTATGCTCAATTGTCTCATTCTAGATTTTATGCTGGTCAATCCGATTTTGAGAGTTTCTGCGAGAGCTATATTCGAGGGAAAAATGGTTCAAACCTTCTCTACTCTGCTTGGATTAATGCGCTGTGGTCTGCCTTCGGCTCTGAGAATGTGAAAGTTATGTTCATTGAAGAGTTTGACCATCTTCAATGCTGGCAAGATTTGATTGAGTTCTGTGGCTCGGAAACAATTGACGCGAGTACATTGCTCAAGAGCGCTGGACGGAAAAGTAATCTTAGGTCTCAAGGAGAAGGTAAATGGGCCATCCGTCCCCTAGAACTGGATCGCTACGCACGATCCGTGTCTACAGTCCTTTTGAATAGAGCCTCAAATCCAATTGGCCAAAAGTGCCACTCGAAAATCCTGAACGAAGTGGCGTTTTGGTCAGTAAGGTTTGGGCTGGCTTGTGCCAAACCGATACGGGGCGGCGCTAGAGAGCAATTTATTGTGGCTTCCAAAAGCGTGTCCAGACTTGTGACAGAGTTCTGCAGGAGTGACAACCAAAAGCTTGAACACGTTTTGGGTCGCGACCTTAGGTCACTAGGTTATCCCTGAGGTTCGGCTTTACCGCAACAATACGAATATACTCGTTGAGTTTTGAGAAAAAAAAAATGGATCGAATCATAATGATAATTCGACTTGCCAAAAGTATTGAAGGCCCTTCCGTCTTCTATCGTTCAAAATTATGAATTGCTTTTTGCATTTCACCTCATAGCTCATGACTTGGTTGAAATTCAACGTGTTCTGCGCGAACAGCGCGGAACACAGCCTGCACTATGTGCCGGACCTCTCGGCAGAAGGGATGTCCGCGTCAAGGTGTTGTTTGCGGCGTAGGTGATTGACCTGTTTAAGGTGGCACCGAAAGCTGGGTTAGTGAAGTTTTGAACGTAGGCCTGTCGAGAGTCGACTCGGTCAAAAATCATTGCGGCTGGGCAATTCCTAAACATCTGTCGTCGATCAAGTAGGTGGCTCGTATGAGCAGGAAAAATCTCTCCGCGATGCTCACGGCCGTGGTAATCGAAGTGACCAATGCCCTAGTCGGTGGGTTCGACAATAGACGCTGCTTGTATTTAGATTTTTGGTACAAAGGAACCGTACGAAAGCTTTATTGGGGACCTCTTTAAAATTGCTTAAGTGCATCTCATGACACGAGATCTTTTATCCTGTCTGCGTGGTTCTGGAGAAAGGCTTAGGCCCGCTTTGTTTCGTCAACGCGCTTTGCGGCCTTGGCGTGAGTTGCTGGTAGGGCCTCTCCGAGTCTTTTCGCCCATTCTTAGCGTGCCGTGCTCCATTCCGAGAAGCGTTCGATTTTTTCTCCCCTCATTCCCACGGCCGAATTCCAAGGCTGAAGCCATCTTCAGAGAGTTGACGTTAGCAGGCGTCCCTGCGAATGCAATCTGGATTCCTGGCAAAGACGGATTGAAGATTTGGGAAAAGCTCAAACGAACCATGTTTTATCTGCCGCGTGCGTTGTGCAGTTACAGTATGCTAATTTTTCGAAGTCGACGGCTCGACCGAGCCGATCTTCAAATGCTTCTCGGGAGGGAAACTTATCGGTCGTTGATGAGACGATACCCGAATTTGATGCCGATCATCATCAGTGATGTCAGTCCCACGTTACACATGCTCTGGAGTGCAGCAGTGACGGAGGGCAACGGAGCAATCTGGTGGCAGGATGACTATCACCATTCGGGACCTCTACCCCAACCGGTCGTGGCCGCCGTCATATTAAACCAGGATGGCCTGAAAGCAGTCCGTGGGAAATCGCCTGAAGCGTTTGTGGTTGCCCGTGATCAAACGCCGGTAGAGCAGATTCGAGCAATACCCACTCGCCCACGGGTTGGAGTTGCGACGAATGCTTTCTTCTTAGCAGACGTTACTCAGCGACGATATTTGAATGATGTGCTTCGGGCACTTGGGGCTTCGATGCTTAGGATTCGTTTACATCCCAACAGTCGGCTTACTGCTGAGGATTTTCCTGAGCCCTGGATCGAAGTCGCTTTACCCAATGAGTTGTTGGATGAGTTCACAAGGACTGTTGATTTTGTGATAGTCGGAAATTCAGCAGTACAACTCCGGTTGCTCTGCGAGGGTGTTCCTGTGGTACATATTCCTGGGATGGATCCGCATGGGTTTGATTCGTACGGGTATGTGAAGCGTGGCTTTTGCTTTGGTATTGAGAGGGTTCAGTCAATTGATGTGGTCAGAATTAGAGCTTTTTATGCTGATCCAGCCCTGAAAGAAAAGATCCGCGCCTATGTTTCAGTGAGCAAGGACGAATATCTTGGTAGTTTGTCGGATTTTGCTCGGAGTGACTTGATGAATGGACAATCGAAGCTACGATGAAGGTGTTCATGATTTGGGCTCTGTCTGACCCCGCAGGGTGTCAGTGAGCAAGTTCCTCCTGACGTTTAATCGCTCAGCCATCCGGTCCGTAGACTCAGAGCAAATGGTGCAACGATGTTTGGCGGCGGTAATGGATTGCCATGGCTCTAGTCGAATTGACCAGGTTCATGTATTGGAATTGAGTTCAGGCATGGTTTGTGGCTTGGCTCCGCATTCAGCTGCAATCCAATGTCAGGAAATCAGGGGGACGACTGGCCAAGAAACGGAGCAAACAAGCAACTGGATATTGCCGGGTGGTTCGCCCGAAGGAGGTAGTTGCGTCACTGTTTGTGCCAATCAGGATTCTATGGCAGTGGTCGCGGATGCCATGGCGACTCGCACAATTTGGTACTTTCATGATGCTGAAATATTTATAGCTTCCAACTCCCAGCGTGCATTGCTGATGTTCTTGGGTTCATTTGAACCTAATTCACGCGCCATACCGTGGATGTTGGCGAATGGAATACCCGGGCCACCGGGAGGATGGGATTCTCGGTTGCAGTTTGTACCCCCGGGTGGTCAGGTCAGCCTGAATCGAAAACGGTGGGAACTGAAGCTGACTAAGGGGCCAGATGAGTTTAGCCCCCTCCACCTACCAGATAATGCGCATCGCGCTCGATTCAGAGAAGCAGTTGATGACTCTGTAAATCGCCTGCAATTTGATACTCAGCGCTGGCTGCTTCCTCTGTCGGGTGGCTATGACAGCAGGCTCCTGGCCTGCCTGCTGCGGGGCCGCGAGGGCCTGCAATCAGTCACCTGGGGAATCTCGCCCACAGCGTGTGATAAGGATTCTGAAGGGGCTATTGCAGTTGAGCTTGCAAGCTCTCTCGGAATAAGGCACGAATATCTGCCGGTTCATCCCAACGAACAACCGATAGATGTAGTGATGGAGCGGTTTGTACGGATGAGCGAGGGACGCACAGATGGGCTCGGGGCATACCTTGACGGTTTTCGAATGTGGGAGGAATTGGCGGAGTCCGGGGTGGAGGCGATCATCCGTGGTGACGAAGCTTTTGGGGGATTCGGTTGGAGCCCTGTTTACTCAGAGCGAGACGTTCGCGCCGGCCTCGGGCTTGGCTATATTTCGGAAAATCCGTCCCTGCTATGGCTCAAGAATCTCGATGGCATGGCGCAGCAATTGCCTGACTCGCTGGCTCTCTCTCCAAGCGAAAGCCTCGATACCTGGCGCTATCGCCTTTACCATGACTTTCGGGTTCCGGTTGCACTATCGGCACTAAATGAAACAAAATCTGCTTTTGTTGATGTGGTAAACCCTCTGCAGTTTCGAGCAGTCGTCGATGTCGTGCGTCGGCTGCCAGATCACTTGCGAAAAGACAAATATCTGTTGATTGACCTGGTGAACCGATTGTCGCCCAAGGTTCCTTACTCTAAACTGCGGGAGGGCGATCTGATGTTGCGGACCTTGCGGCGGAGTGATACGGTCGAATTTCTCAGAGACGAGCTTGATTCGGTATTTGCCCGTTCAGTGCTTGGGCAAGAAGCTGTAAAAGGCATTCTGAAGAGAATGCCCTTCGGTGCGCTAAAACCTGATGAAGTAAACAGGCCACCGACAACTCGGCGACTGAGTCAGAGGGCAAGAGCAAGTATTCCGCGGTCGGCCAAACGTCTTCTGAAGCGCTTTGCGCCCCCAGCGCCAGTTGATCCCTGTGCTCTTGCGTTTCGAGCGTGGATCGTGGTCCGTGTGCAAAAATTGCTGGCGGATGATGCTGCTGCCCTCAGGTGACTGCAGCTTGGCCAACATTGCCGACGATGAAGACGTTTGCCACGAGATGACCAGAAATACTGTCGCGCTAATTTTGCCGCAACCCCTTGATAATACCGCTGGGGGCGTTCAGCGTAGCACCTGGCAGATGGGGCACTATCTTTCTTCCAAAGACTGGAACGTGATCTATATCTCTTTGGCTTCATGCGGAAATAGACAGCCTTTGGCCGGTCATCTTTGTTTTCCCGATCATGAGCTCCCACCAGAGGGAAACGAGCAAAGAGTATTCCTGAAGAAGGTGCTTGACGAGTTCAAGCCGGATGTCGTTGTAAATCAAATCGGAGTTGCACCAGAACCTATGAAGACGCTGTGGGCGCTGCGTGGGCAAGGCGCACGCTTCCGAATCGTTTCATGTTTCCGCAATAATCCAGCATTTTTTCGCGACAATCATCGGCATGTAGTAAAGAACGCCCTGTCAAGGCACGACTGGTTGCGCGTTTGCGTTGATAATCCGCTGGGATGGTCGGTAATCGTCGCTTTACATCGCTGGAAAAATCGGAAGTTGTTCGACCAGGCGTTTTCAAATTGCGACCGATTCATGCTGCTTTCGCCTACATTTTTTGATGAGCTGCGTTGGTATTTGCCAGACCTGAACGAATCAAAATTACTTGCTATTCCCAACGGGTTCGTTATGCCCCAGACTAATTCAAAAGAAAAGAAGCTTAATCGCCTTCTGTTTGTTGGGCGATTGGAAAATGGCCAGAAGAATGTATTGATGCTCGCCGACCTGTGGGCGCGACTTCAGACCCGGCTGCCCGATTGGGAGCTTCATATCGTCGGCGACGGCGATGATCGACGCGCGCTCGCGGCCAGGATCGCCGAATTGGGTCTGGAGCGCGTCTTTCTGCATGGCAAGCAGGACCCGACAGAGCACTATCGGGATGCCCGTATTTTTTTGATGCTTTCAGCCTTCGAGGGTTTCGGTAATACCCTGATCGAGGCCCAGATGCATGGTGTTGTACCTGTCGCGTTCAGGAGTTATTCAGCGATAGACTGGATGCTCAATGACAATGAGGACGCAGTACTTGTGGCGCCTTTTGATCTTGATTGCTACGCAGACGAAGTGGAGCGGCTGGCGACGGACGATAGAAGATTGGGGTCCATGAGCGCTTCCGCGCGTGACAATGCAAAAAGATTCAGCGAGGAGGTGATAGGACAGCAATGGCACGATCTTCTGGAGAATCTCGTGCAAGAAAGATCCGGCCATACAGCTAGAGTGGTCATTTGACGTGAAGCCACCAGTTTACGAGCCGGTGCCACCATATCGCGCCCGGAAGCGTCATACCTTGCCGTTGTCAAGGCGAGCGTTGGCGCAGAACATATTGCTGGTGCTGATTTGGCCTTTCCTCGCCGCGGTGGTTCACATTGTGAACTTTCCGCAGCGCCGCTTGCTGATGGGGTTCGTCGCCTTTTGCGCGTTTGCCGGTCTGGTATTTATTCCTATGCCGGGCTCCGATGCTTACGCCTACATGTTGCGATTCGAGGCCTTCCGTGCGGGGTTTTTCGCGCTAAGAGGTGAGCCGGTGCCTGTGGCAATTATGAGTCTGGTGGCGTGGTCTGGCTTTGGTGTGCGTTGGTATTTTGCTTTAGTTGGGTTGCTATATGGCCTTGTCGTCGCCACAATCGCGCGATTGCTGTTCCAGGATATTCCGCGCAATGCGGTATTGAGTTTCGCAGCGTTGGTTTTTTTGGGGGCGTTCTTTCTGAACCACCCAGTATTTTCCGCAGTAAATGCTCGCTTTCATCTTGCGCTCTGGATCTTTGTGTTGGCAACCATGTTGATGCTGGATGGCCGATGGAAATATGCCCTCGCCGTAGCAGCTTTCGGGATGGGGACACACTTCGGACAAACTCTTTTCGCAGTGGCATTGGTGATTCTGCTGCTGAGCCGTTGGCTTGGTACGTGGCAAATCCTTTTTGCTTATGCTGTACTGGCGGTTGCAGTGGTATTGCCACCCGGAGTTTTCGTGGCAATCGGTGATGCTGCAACGCAAATCATCGGGGCTGGTGCGTTTGTCGATAAAGTCGAGACACATGTAGGCCATGCGGAACGTCTCGCTGCTGGCGATTTCGTCGGCCGGGGCATGGGAGGTCCCTGGTTTCTCAGCTGGTTTACCACGCCGATTTTCTGGTCGCTGCTCATTTCTAGCCATTTTCTATTCTGGAAGATGAGAAGGGAGCGAGGGGACCCGTTATATCAATTGTTTGTTCTTATCATTTTAATGTGGGCCGCCCAGTTCGCTATGGCAGGCTATTTTGGCGGGGAGGAGCGCATGCAGAGGAACACGACGGCACTTCTTGTCTTATGGCATGCACGTTTCTTCCTTGTGCGCAAGCAAGGTGCGCAGTTGGCGCTGCTGATCAACGCCTTGCCGTTACTATTCTATTTTGTGGTGGCTTACCGGCGATGGTTTCACCAGGCGGGACTTGGGGCTTTTTTTCCTACCATTTTTGGTGCGTGGCCCGACCTATGGCCGACTGTAATGGAATTCCTGGGCTTTAGTTGACGCGATCAAGAATTTTTTCGGCTTTGATTTGGGTTGGTAGACAGTGACTCTAGGCGCTAAATTGACTGACACGATTCGCACCCGCGGTCGTGGATTGAAGAACGCATTTGCCCGACGTAGCGATCAGCGCCTAGTGGTCTTGGAGAGCGACGACTGGGGTAGCCAGCGGGTTCCTTCGAAAGCCGCCATGGAACGTCTGGTTCAAAAAGGTATTCTCTCTGGGCAAAGTGTCTACGACCGCGAGCCACTTGAGAGTGCAGAAGATCTTAACGCGCTTGCAAGTACTCTGGCCTCGGTCCGCGACTCTGCGGGTCAGCCGGCTGTTTTTACCTGTTTTGTGAACCCGGCTAATCCGGACTTCGAAAAGATCCGCGAAGGCGGTTTCGGTGAGTATTTTTGGGAAGCGACCAGCCAGATCCTCGAGCGTCGGGGCGATCGAGGTGAGGTGGAGGCCTCCTGGAGGTTTGGGCGGGAAGCGGGGCTGCTCGATGTCGAGTATCACGGGCGCGAGCACATTCAGGTGCGGCTATGGCTTGAGTACCTTCGCAGCGACCCGATGGTTCGAGCGGCCTTCGATGAAAGCTACTACAGTGTTCCAGTTGCGACTTTGCCGTCCATCGCGCGCGGCTTCAGGGCTGCTTACTTCTTTCAGAGCGAAAGTGAGATCCCGGCTTTGGAGAACATTGTAGAAAAGGGCGCTCAGCTGTTTGTCCAAGAATATGGTCGCATGCCAAATGTGTTTTGCCCACCGAACAATGTGTTCCATCCGAAACTCTATGCAGCCGTGAAGCGGGCTGGTTGCAGATGCATTATCCGACATACAAGGAATGTTCAACCGGACGGTACGGGTGGACAGAAGACAGTGTGGGGTCAGCGAGGCGTGGCGGAGGCTGGCCTTTTGTGGTACGGAAGAAACGGACTGTTCGAGCCCGAACTGGGATTTGGAGTGGGCCATACTCTGGGACAGATTCGGTCGGCTTTTGACTGGGGAGTGCCAGCGATCATTTCCACGCATCGGGTCAATTACGTCGGTGGAATCGATCCCGCTGTACGCGAACGAGGCACCACGGCCCTGAAGGAGCTGCTGAAACAAATCACTACAATCTGGCCTGACGTGCGGTTCCTGAGTAGTCAGCGTCTGTTGGAAGAGTTTGGGTCGCGTGGGTGATGCTCTGAAGTCTCGAGTAGGCTTCATTCTCGCGGGCACTGGCACTGGTGGTGCGGAGCGCTACCTGCTGCGGGTGTTGGCACGAGTTGGCCAGGATTTGGAACCCGTGCTGTTCGTACGTGGAGCGAAAAGGGGGGATCTGCATGGCGAGTTCGTGCGCTGTGGCGCGGAAGTGGTCTATTTCCGATTGGGCTATCTCGATCCACGCGGGGTCTTTCGACTCATAAAATTGCTTCGATCCAAAAATCTTCGTTCCCTGGTGGATTTTTCAGGTATTTTTTCTGGAATTTCCTTGTGGGCCGCTAAACGTGCTGGTATCCAGGAACGTATCGTGTTTCATCGTCGATCCAGTCACGCATTCAAGCCCACTTGGCGCAGCTTGCTCTATGCCCGAATGTCTACTCAGCTGACAGAGCATGTCGCGACTCGTATTCTTGCGAATTCGCATGCGGCCTTACAGCAGTTTCACCCGCGTTTGCTGGACAGCGATAAGCGCCTCGAGGTGATCTCAAATTTCATTGATCCGAAGGAAGTCCAGCCCAAGCGTAGCCGTATGGCAGTTCGCGAGGAACTGAACATCCCCCAAGAGGCCTTTGTATTACTGCATACAGGGCGTTTGGATCCGGCAAAAGATCACCCAACGCTGCTGGCAGCAGCAATGAATGTCATGAAGAATAACGAACGCGTAGTCTGTGTCTGTGCAGGTCCTGGTACAGAAACGCTGATCGTGGATGACACGACTGAGTCGCTGCAGCTTCGGGAGCGATTCCGCTTTCTCGGAACTCGAAGTGATGTCCCTGATCTTCTGCATGCTTCTGACCTTTTCGTGTTCCCATCTATTACCGAGGGCCAACCAAACGCTCTGCTTGAAGCAATTATCTCAGGGCTACCCGTTGTGACAACGGACATTGAGGCAATTAAAGAAGTGATTCCAAAAAAAAGTCACGTTCATCTTGTTCCAGCACGAGACGTCAAGAAGCTTAGTGAGAGTATCCTCGCCTGTATTGCTACCAAAGAGGAACGAGATTCACGCCGCTATATTCGGCATGTACGGCAACTTGCTGATCCAGATCAGATCCTTTCTCGTTTATTGCCAGTGTTGGCCGGAGAAAAGAATGCTTAGTGAATCCTCGAAGCCTTCGACAAGTGTTCTATTTGCGCACGACGGCCCCTTGGAAGTTGGTCCCGATGGTGTACCAATGGGCGTCCACTACACAGATTCGCTGCTGGATAGATACTTCCAGCTTGGTTCGCAGCTGACTTTCCTGATGCGTTCAAGAGAGGCTTCTGGCGATGATGCTAGCCGCTATTCACCGTTGGTCCGGTCAGGTTTCAGATTTGTGCCAGTCTCCAATCTTAAAGGTCCAATCAAGCGGTTGATACATGGTGGTGACGCCGTCCGCAAGATTCGGAGCCAGGTTGAGTCGAATGATGTGGTCGTGGTCAGATTGCCTAGCACAATTGGCAGGATTGCTTACTGGGAAGCAAAGCGACAAGGAAAGCCCGTCTTGGTGGAGTTCATGGCCTGCACGTGGGACGCGCTTTGGAACTATTCCTGGTTGGGTAAGGTGTCAGCGCCGTATTACTTTGCGGTAAACAGGAGGCTGATGCGGGGTGCGAATCATGTCATTTACGTTACGGACGAATTTCTTCAGCGCCGCTACCCAACGAAAGGTGAAGCTATTGCCTGTTCAAATGTGGTCGTAAAGTCAGGTGACAAGAGCGTACTTGAGCGTCGAATAAAGCGAATCGGCAATATTGGGAAGAATGGCCCGGTGACTCTAGCAACAGTTGCAGCTGTCGACGTTCGTTATAAGGATCAAAAAGCAGTCTTCCGTGCTCTAGCAAACCTGGGCCCGCGAGCATCCCGCTTCCGCTATAGGGTAATTGGCCAAGGCGATCCGAAAAGGCTTGTCACTCTGGCGAAGTCTTACGGTGTGGCTGATTTGGTTGAATTCGTCGGTCCTGTGCGACATTCCGAAATCCCTCGTTGGCTTGATGACACGGATGTATATATACAACCCAGCCGAATGGAAGGGTTGCCACGGGCACTGATTGAAGCAATGAGTCGCGGGTGTCCTTCGGTTGGAACCACCGCGGGCGGAATTCCTGAGCTCCTTCCGCCTGGTCGTATATTCAACAAGGGCGATTACAAAGCACTTTCGGTAAAGCTCTCGCAGCTTACTCCACAGGAAATGCTCAAGGATGCGAAGGAAAACTTCAAAAGAGCAAAAGACTTTGATTCAGTGGTTCTGCAGGATCGAAGAAGACGTTTTTTTGAGAAGTTCCAAAGTGATTTTGCCTTGTTGGATGGATAGGTTACGGATACGCACTGCTGCAGAGAATTGGAGATACTATGCGATTGGTCATTTTTAGGGGATTTTTACGTTGGTTTGGATATGACATTGTCCGTGTGAAGGCTAGGGAAGAATCAAAGACGACTCCCAATAGACATCGCCTGCCGCAGCTTCCAAAATCCGAAATTAGTGACGTTAAGGAAATTCTTAAAGACTATGTCCAAAAGTTTGGACATGAGCCGGGGCAGTATCGAACCTATAAGGCCGCAGCCAGATACCTGAATGAAACTAGGATGCGTAAACAATTTGCAACAGTTGAATTTGCCTTTAGAAATGGGGTCGATTTGTCTGGTCGTATTGTTGACGTCGGTTCAGGTACGGGATATCTGCTTCGCTCAGTCAAAAGGTTTGCTCGAGGTTCAGAGTTGTGGGGATTCGATCCTAGCCCAAAGACTGAAAGGCTTGCGCCTATGTTGTGCCCTGCGGCTACTTTCAAGCGTGAGTTGCTTTCGGAGCGAGAGGGGGCTTTCGATGTCGCCTTATGTACTCAGGTTTTGGAGCATTTGGTCAACCCAGAGGCGCTAGTGTATAACTTGTACAAGGTTTTGAACCCTGGGGGCTGCCTTGTACTGACCGTTCCAGATGGTAGATACAATTTTTTGGAGGCTGGGCGCTTCTCCAAAGAAAATGGTGCCTATGAGGGGCATGTTAATTTTTGGAGCCCCGAGAGTTGGAGACATTGGCTAGAAAAGATTTATGCTCCGAGCCAAATCATCACAGAAACGCATGATCTCATTGGCAATCTTGCGCTGATAAGAAAAGAAGTCCAGGGATGATGCCGGAAACAAACATGCCCGTGCTGTTTTTGGGGGTGACTGTACCCGGTAGTACCTGGCTGCTCCGTGGTCAGGCCGCATGGTTCAAAGCTCAGGGCTATGAAGTTCACTTACTCGCGCCGGCGGATCCGGAAGTGGACAGATTCTGTAGTGCTGAGGGTTGCATTCACCATCCGGTTGAAATTGCGCGCAGAATCAACCCTTTGAGCGACTTGAGGACACTGGTCCGCCTGATAGGGGTTTTTCGTCGTTATCGGCCGGACGTAGTTAATGCTGGTACCCCAAAGATGGGCATGCTCGGCACCATTGCCGCCCGAGTTACCGGTGTTGCCCGATGTGTTTACACTTGTCGAGGCTTGCGCTACGAGCATGAAAAAGGTGTACTCCGCTGGCTGCTTATGGCGACGGAGTGGATTTCGGGTCGATTTGCTCACGTCGTCGTGTGCATTGCTCCCTCTGTCCGCGATCAGGCTGTCAAGTCTGGGGTTTTCGCGGCCGCCAAAACCAGGGTGATAGGGCACGGCAGCAGTAACGGTATCAACCTGGAGCGCTTTTGTCGCGATCGTGTAGACCAGCATGCCCGCGAGGAATTATTGAATCGTCTGGATCTTCGTGGCCGGTTTGTATTTGGATTTGTTGGTCGACTGATTGATCGCAAAGGCATCAACGAATTGGTCGCGGCATTTGATCGACTTCATGCTGATGACGCTGAGACTTGTCTGCTACTAGTGGGCGCTGACGATCGCTCACAGTTGAAAGATCCTGCACTCCTCGATTATATAGGGCAACATCAGGCGATCAAGCGCACAGGGCTTTATGGCGATGTTACCACTGCGTTGAGCTTGATGGATGTGCTTGTCTTGCCAGCGTGGTGGGAGGGCTTTGGTAATGCCTACCTCGAAGCTGCTGCAATGGGCTTGCCAATCGTGGGATCACAGGGTACTGGATGTCGAGATGCAGTGCATCACGACTTCAATGGGATCTGTGTGCCGGTCAAGGATGAGGATGCTGTCTACCGTGCCATGAAGGCCTATCGACAGGATCCAGAGCTTCGACGGCTACACGGGGGCAACGGTCTAGTCTGGGTGAAGCGGTTCCTCCCTGAAATTATTTGGGAAGGCCTTAGCGAATTGTATGTAGAGCAGCCTCAAAGCCCCGCGGAGAAGGAACGAGGGGTTTCATGACATCATTCTATTTTTCGCTCAAGCGCTGTTTCGAGTTGATCTTCGTAGCCGTCTGTATGCTTTTTGTGGGGCCGCTTATCCTCGTGTCAGCGCTGGTGGTGTGGCTGGAGGATCGGACTGCTTCGCCGTTTCTGAAGCAGGAACGCATTGGCATTGGTGAGCGGTCGTTTCAGCTTCTCAAGCTTCGCACTATGCGTCCTGAACGTTACCGACACGGAAGAAAGCTAATGGATGCCGAACGATTGCTTGGAGCTGGTCGGCTTTTCCGGAAGCTCAGTATTGATGAGCTGCCGCAGCTAGTCAACGTGCTGCGCGGTGAGATGAGCTTGATCGGACCGCGACCGATGCCGGTAACTTATTTGCCTTATTTCCGACCCGAAGAACGGGTCCGACACCAGGTGAGGCCGGGCATGAGCGGACTCGCTCAAGTGAGTGGTCGTAATTTTCTGTCGTGGGATGAGAAATTCGCCTTGGATGTGCAATATGTGCAGGAGGTGAGCTTGCTGCTGGACCTCAAAATTTTCGTGCTGACGGTTCTTAAGGTACTTGTTCCCTCTGGAGTTGGTGTGCGCGGGGAAGATTTGTCCACGGTATCCCTCAACGAGGAACGTGAACCTTGTGCTCCCGGTTCCACTTCGCGCGGTAAGTATTGAATTAGTGCTCGGCTCTGCTATTTCATCAGTTGACAAGCTGCTCCACTGGGAGCATGGCTCGAATTTCGACTGGCCTGAGCTAGGTGAAGGCTCGGAAGCCTTTGTGCTACCAGGGGGTGCTGGACTGTTTGGCTCCGGTCGGGTAGCTCTCGGCAAGTTGATGGATTTTGGGTTCGAGACGCGCGGTTGGCGTCGCCTATGGGTGCCGTCGTACTACTGCGAGGATGTTGTGACGAGCCTGAGTGACAGCAGCGTGGCTATCGCGAGGTATGCGTGTGGCCCGCTGAGCGAGGGAATGCTTCCGGATTCAGAGGACGGCGACGTCATGCTTCGTGTTGACTATTTCGGCTGGGGGCTCAGTACCCTGGCTGACTCCTGGAGTGCTGAGACAATTGAAGATCGCACCCATGATCCGTTTGGGCAGCTCGATTCAAGTGGTGATTTCGTGATGGCCTCACTTCGCAAGACCCTGCCGATTCCGGATGGGGGTATATGCTGGTCTCCCTGCGGACACGCACTGCCTGAGGTACCTGCGCGGTGTGCAGATCATGAATGCGCCGTGATGCAGCGCTTGGCAGCAATGGCGCTGAAGCGTCTTTACCTCCTTGGTGGCGGGGCGGCGAAAGAAGCTCATCGGGAACTTGAGTTGTCTGCGGAAAAGGCTTTTCTGAATGGTACGGTGGCCCCGATGACCGAGATTTCCCGGGTAATGCTTCAGCATCTGCCTTTGGCCGCCGCGCGTACTGCGCGCGGAATCAATTTCTCGGCCTTTCGGGAAGCAATGGCCGGCGATCCGACTCTTGAGGTGCTTGGACCTGTTCAACAGGAGGCGCCGGCGCTGGCAGTGGTGCGCGTGCGAGAGACCGAAATTCGTGACGTACTGCGCGCTCGGCTCGCGGAGGAGGGTATCTACACTGCGGTGCTGTGGCCTGTACCCGAGAATGGCGCACCCTGGCATCGGCCGGAGGACGCTGCATTCGCCGCATCGACGCTGGCGGTGCACGTCGATTCTCGCTATCTGCCGGTGGATTTGGAGCGTGTCGCGGAGCGGATGCGCAGCCTGAACCGAAGCCTACTGGGGGCTGCAGGGTGAGCGCCTCCAGATTCATCCGGCCGGACGATCCGGCCTGGGCTAAGGCGCTCGCCTCCTGCAAACACGATCTCTACCACCTGCCGGCCTACGCGGAGGTGGAAGGGAACTGGATCGGTGCCGAACCCATCGCCTTTCTTTATGAGTGCGATGGTCAGACGATGATGTTGCCACTGCTGGAAAGGCCGACACCAGCGGGAGTCGGGACTGATGCTGTGACGCCGTACGGATATTCGCCGCCAGTATTCAGCTCTTCTGCGACCGAAGATTTCATAGCCGGAGCCTTGCTCTCGTTCCAGGATACAGCCAGGGATAGAGGAATGGTCTCCACATTCATTCGGCTTCATCCACTCTTGTGCTCCAGTCTGCCCTCCGCTCAATCAAATTCTGAACTTCAGTGGACAGAAGTCGAACGAGGGTCGACGGTGGCCTTGCCGTTGGAGGATGAGCCCGAGCAGTGGCTGAAGCAAGTTACGAAGGGGCATCGACTGGACATCCGAAAGCTCGAACGAAGCGGGTGTAAAGTTGTGGTGAATAGCGATGCGGCCTGGGCAGCTTTTCCCGGCATCTATCGTGCAACCATGGAAAGAATAGGCGCCAGTCCCTCTTACTTTTACTCCGATGAGTACTTGCGTGAATTCCGCTCCCGCCTGGGACCACGAGTTCACTGCGCTGCAGTTTTTGATTGCGAACATGAGCCGCTTTGCGCTTCACTTTTTACAAATGTTGGCGGGCTGCTTCAATACCATTTGAGCGGAACACGCGCTAATGCTGCCAGGCAGGCGCCAACAAAACTCCTGCTTGCGCACATGCGTCAATGGGCCCGAGAAAATGGGGTTCGATACTTTCACCTTGGAGGCGGGTATGGAGGTGGCGAGGATACCCTCTTTCAGTTCAAGCGACGCTTTGGTGGGGCACCCTTGCCCTTTCGAACGGTTTCCATTGTTCATGATCAGGAGAAATTCGACGCAGAGTGCGCGGTATGGCGCTCAAAAACAGATGAGCCATTGGCCGGGCCTGCAGGCTTCTTCCCTCCCTACCGCGCGCCAGTGATCGCTAACGTCGAGAAGTGATGAAAAAACTACTCGTTCTCGGTGGGTCTGAAAAAACTCGACCTCTGGTCAGATACGCGAAGGACCAGGGGCATTATGTCGTGCTGTGTGATCGCGATCCAGAAAGTTCCTGCCGCGAACTCGTTGATGCATTCGTCCAGGTGAATACGGTAGAGCATGAACGAGTTGTCCAATCAATCAGCCATCATGAGCTCGATGGTGCGGTGTCTTTTGGCTCCGATGTCAACGCTGTGAGCGTTGCTCATATCGCAAAAGCGTTGGGATTGCCCGGCAACCCACCTGAATCAGTCTTGATTATTAACAGTCTCACAATAGTCTGGACATCAAGTTCTGACCGAAGTATAATTGGCTCATGCCACAGACACCTCCTAAAAGCGACGCACGCAGCTTAGATCATAAGACGCTGACCGAGCTGCGCAAGC